>OGOV01003121.1_pt1 | contig 11483 bp, 13 predicted proteins | sample 1552711 | NCBI WGS metagenome assembly OGOV01 (sample SAMEA2580216, study PRJEB22360) | human gut metagenome | biome: human gut; feature: human-associated habitat; material: faeces | place: Denmark | collected 2008/2010 | reverse complement strand
CTCATTGCTCATTGCTACTTGCTCATTGCTCATTGCTACTTGCTCATTGCTCATTGCTACTTGCTCATTGCTCATGCGTCCTCACCGCCTTCCTCTATTTGAAGCTGAGTTCCACAAATGCTTCCGCCGGGAAATCGGTAGCCAGCGGCAACCGATTTTTTGAAATGGAAAAATTAGCATCGTCAATCGGCTCTAATTCGATAGCCACGGCTACCGATTTGCTTTCTGGCAGAGCTATGGTCGGCGTCTGAAAGTACGGCTGCCATGCTTCAAAAAATTGACGCATCAATTTGATATTTCCTGCTGAAAAGCCACGCAATCCCGGCAGTTCTTCACGCAAACGGGAACTGATTTCATCAATCGCACCTGTTCCCCAAGTACCTTCTCTGGAATTGCCGGAAACATAACCGCCAATCGAATAATACAGGGACAACATTTCAGCATTTGCGTATTTGGCGGCACTGTTTTGGCTTCTTAAAATTGCTGTTTTTATGGTTTTTACAGCTTCAAGATATTTATCGTTCATACTCACACCTCGATTTCCGCAATAATCTTTGCAATTTCATCACGGAGAACCTGTTCACGGGCAACGATTTTCTCAATCTCGGCATTAAGCTTTACAATGTCGATTTTCTCTCTGGTGTCCTCGGCTTCCACATAGGTGGAAACGGAGAGATTATAATTATTGTCCGCAATTTCCTCATAGCTTGCCAAATGAGAGAAGTGTGCTTCCTCGGCCCGATTGGCGAAGGTATCTACGATTCTTTCGATGTTCTCTTGTGTCAGCTTGTTGTTGTTCGTTACCTTGATACACTCAGCGGAAGCATCAATAAACAGGGTTTTGTTGTCGGCTTTGCCCTTTTTCAGCACCATAATGCAGGTCGCAATAGAAGTTCCAAAGAACAGATTGCTCGGCAGCTGGATAATGCAATCAATAAAGTTGTTGTCGATCAGGTATTTTCTAATTTTCTGCTCTGCACCGCCACGGTACATAATGCCGGGGAAGCAGACGATTGCTGCTGTGCCGCCTGTTGCCAGCCATGAAAGGGAGTGCATGATAAAGGCAAGGTCGGCTTTAGACTTCGGGGCGAGAACGCCAGCCGGAGAAAAACGAGGATCGTTAATCAGCAGAGGGTTGCCATCTCCAGCCCACTTGATGGAATAGGGCGGATTGGAAACGATCAGCTCAAACGGTTCATCGTCCCAATGCTGCGGTGCGGTCAGTGTGTCCTCGCAGGCAATATCAAACTTATCAAAGCCAACATCATGCAGGAACATATTGATACGGCAAAGGTTGTAAGTAGTGATATTGATTTCCTGCCCATAAAAGCCGTTTCTGACGGCATCTCTGCCCAAAACCTTTTCGGCTTTCAGAAGCAGGGAGCCAGAGCCGCAGGCAGGGTCATAAACTTTATTGATTTCAGTCTTGCCCACCGTGCCAAGTCTGGTGAGCAATTCGGAAACATCCGCAGGGGTAAAGAACTCGCCACCGGATTTTCCTGCCCCGGATGCGTACATGGTCATCAGATACTCATAGGCATCGCCAAAGGCATCAATATCGTGATCCTTCACATCACCAAGGTTCATATCAGCTACGCCATGCAGAAGTTTTGCAAGGCGTTCATTTCTCTTTGCAACGGTAGAACCGAGCTTATTGCTGTTTACATCAAAATCATCGAACAGTCCGGCGAAGCTGCTTTCAGAAGATGAGCCTTTTGCAGAACTTTCAATATGGTTGAATACACGCTCCAAGGTTTCGTTCAGGTTTTCATCGTTGTCGGCGCTGAGATTGACATTGCAAAACAGCTCGGACGGAAGAATAAAGAAGCCCTTTTCTTCTACCAAGCCGTCACGAGCTTCTTCTGCATCGGTATCGGACATTTTGGCATAATCAAAATCGGTATTTCCAGCTTCCTGTTCACCGGAATTGATATAATTGGTCAGGTTCTCGGAGATATAACGGTAAAACATCGTACCGAGGACATAGTTCTTAAAATCCCAGCCGTCAACAGCACCACGAAGTTCATCAGCGATTGCCCATATCGCACGATGCAGTTCGTCACGCTCTTGTTCTTTCTTTGTATCAACCATGGTTTTCTTTCTCCTTTTCGTTCGGTATAAATTCCAGAATATCGTCAACGCCACAATCGAGGGCATTGCAAATCCGTTCAATGCTCTCTAAGGCTATATAGTTATCACGCTTTAATCGGGTAATGATGTTAGCACTAAAGCCGCCTTTTTCCATCAGCTCAGCATTGGTCATTCCCTTATCAATCATAAGATGGAACAGTTTCTTGTAGCTTACCGCCATAGCTTCGCCCTCCTTTTGCTATATTTTTTATCTTATCACGAATAAGTGAAAAAATCAAATCATCAGCGATAAAGTCAAATTGGATTTTCATCCTATAACCATCCTTTTATTTGATAAAATAAAAGCGGCAGGGACTTCACAAGAAAATACCTGTCGCTTTGCCGACGATATAAAATTATTGGGCGTAAATTGCATACTGCTTACGTGATTAATTCAAGATATTATATTGCTTGCTAAAATTAAAGAGCTACTTTTCTAAGCAGGAAATCGATGAGATTATAATGGATAATGCCATTTCTTGAAATAGTATGCTTATCCAAAGTTATAACATATTTGGGATAATTATCGGCAATTTTTTCATATGCCCCAAACTCTCGCTCTATTGTTTTTTCATCAGTTAAAAGATATGCTGCCTGAATATAGACAATCTTTCCATTCAATTCTGCGATAAAGTCAATCTCACCCTTCCAGGTTTTACCTACATAGACCTTGTAGCCACGCGAAATCAGCTCATTATAGCAAATTGTTTCAATAATATAGTTATACTCGTCCTTAATTCTGTTTTTTTTCAAATGCAGAAAGCCAAGGTCGCAAACATAATACTTCTCTTCAAATGCAAGCGCCTTCTTGCCACGAATATCATAACGCGAAACCTTATCACAAACACAGGCATCAACAATGCAGCGCAGATAATCGTACACAACAGGTGCAGAAACCTTATGCCCATTACTTGAAAGCGTGCTCGCAATAGCATTACCGGAAACAGTCAGTGAAGAGTTACCTACAATATAATCAAGTACCTTTTCCAGCACCAGCGGCGAATTTATTTTGTTACGCATGACTATATCCTTCAGTACAACCGCATCATATATATTATTTAAAATAACCTCTTTGGTTTCCTTATTGGCAGCGCCACATACCAATGGTAAGCCACCATAAGTCATGTATTCCGCCAACAGGCTTTCATAATCCGGCGCTGAAATATCTTTGTATTGACAGAACTCCATAAAATTGAACGGTAATACGCGCATAGATACAGTCCTGCCACTTAAATGCGTAGCTAATTCTCCCGAAAGCAGTTTGGAATTAGAACCGGTAATAAAAATACTCACATTATGCGTTGCGCGAAAAGAATTTACCACAAGCTCAAAATTATTTACATTTTGAATTTCGTCGAAAAACAGATAATATTTACTTTCATCAATAATTTTTTGCTCAACATATTCATAAAAAGCATCTGCATCTGTCAGCTTATGATACTTGTAATCTTCAAAATTAATATAGACTATATGTGAATCATCTACACCGTTTTCCTTGATTTCGGCAATAACCTGACGCAAAATAGTAGATTTACCGCAACGTCTGATGCCGGTAATAACCTTTACCAACTCCGAATCATAAAATGGGCGCAAACGCTCCAGATACTGTGTTCTGATAACCATAATCCTGCTCCTTTCTGCTTTGTAAGCACATTATCTTTTATTATATTCTAACACAACCCACTCCCACCCGCAACAGTGTTAATTATTTTTAACACTATCGCACATTTCGTCGATAGTATTAATTTATCTTAACACTATGAGTGATTTTTGCGTTAGTGTTAATTATTTTTAATACTATTGCACGAGCTGCTTATCTTTAACCTAAATGCAAGCATAAAAAAAGCCCGCCCTTACGGACGGACTTTTCAGCATAAACCGGATTATTTACGGATACCCAGTTTAGCAATGATTGCACGATAGCGCTCGATGTCTTTGCTAGCCAGGTAGTTCAGCAGGCCACGACGTTTACCTACCAGTTTCAGCAGGCCACGACGGGAATGATGATCTTTTTTGTGCTCTTTCAGATGCTCGGTCAAATATTTAATGCGTTCGGTCAGAACTGCGATTTGTACCTCAGAAGAACCGGTGTCACCTTCATGACGTGCGTTTGCCAGAATTACTGCTTGTTTAGCTTCGCTAGTTAACATTGTTTGTTTCCTCCTAAAATTTCAAATTGCCATAAGCGTAGCAGCCGTTGGAGAATCGAACTGCCAGGCCTTGGTTCAAATACTATGATAGTATACCATATCTTGCCACTGTATAGCAAGTATTTTGTAAAGATTTTTATAAAAACAGCTTTAATTTACCGCAAAGCCGCTTCGCAGTCGTTTTTATCCTGCGCCAGCTGCTGCTTGAGCTGCTCAATGCCGGCAAATTTTACTTCGCCGCGAATGCGCTGCACAAACTGCACCGTGAGCTGCTTACCGTAAAGGTCCCCGGTAAAATCAAAGATATTCGTTTCCAGACGCGGTTTGGCAACATCGCCAAAGGTCGGATTGTAACCTATATTGGCCATGCCGTGATAGCTTTTGCCGTTGACAATTACCCGCACAGCATACACTCCACCCAGAGGAACCGCAACATGAGCAGCCTCCAGCTCAATGTTGGCCGTGGGATATCCCAGTAAGCGACCGCGCTCGTTGCCGTGCGCTACTGTGCCGCTGATGCTGTAGCTGCGCCCCAGCATAGCAGCAGCCTCTGCTACCTCACCTGCGGCAATCAGCTGACGGATAGCGGTGCTGCTGATAACGGTTGCACCCTCGCTTACCAGTTCGCGCACAACCAGCTCAAAGCCCATGGCCTTGGCGGAAGCAGCCAGCGTATAGACAGTTCCCTGTCCGCGGCAGCCGTAGGTGAAGTTGGCACCGACTACCAGACAGCTGTAATCAAGCTGCTGCAGTCGCTGCAAAAACTCCTGCGGCGAAAGGTCCGCAACCTGCTGATTAAAGGGAATATCCACCAGCACATCCACGCCAAGCTGCTGCAAAAGCTCCTGCTTTTGCGCGCCTGTTATCAGCGCCGGCGGCACCATGCCTGGACGAATCCATTCAAAGGGATGGTTGCTGAAGGTAAATACCGCCAGCTGCGAATTGCATTCACGCGCCTTGTCCCTTGCGGTTTCAATTACATCAAGATGACCACGATGCAGGCCGTCAAAGGTACCCAATGCTACCACACAGGGAGCGGAAAATTTATGCAGTTGTTCTAAAGAAGTAATAATCTCCATGCTTATTCCTCTGGCATCGGGTAATGCTCTAAGATTTTTTCTGCCTGCAGGCGCTCCTGCTCACAGCGGACGATGCCTAAGAATTCATCCCCCGGTCCCAGCAGGACGTATCTGCCGTCGGCAGTCTGCGCCACCGTGGTGCGTACACCGTTGGTGATGCGTGCCGCCTGACGGGCGTTTACTTTGAGCTTGGGCAGCTCGGCAACGGCAGTCAGCGGCTCTGCGGCACAGGTCTCGGGATTCTCCGCTATTTCCTGCAGCGTGCAGGCCTTGTCAATCGTGTAGGCTCCCACCTGGGTACGCAGCAAAAAGCTCATGGTACCACAGGTTCCCAGCGCTGTCGCCAGGTCCTCGCCCAAAACACGGATATAGGTGCCCTTGGAGCAGGCTACACGCACGGTGAAGCTGTTGGCCGTATAATGCAAAAGCTCCAGCTTATAAACCTCGATAGGACGTGCGGTGCGTTCCACCTCTACGCCCTGACGTGCCAGCTGATACAGCTTTTTGCCGTTGATTTTGATTGCCGAATACATCGGCGGCAGCTGCAGCTGCTTGCCCGTAAAGCGTGCAAGCACAGCTTCCAGCTCTGCCTTTCCGAACACAGGTACAGTCATCGTTTTGACAACATCGCCGCTGTCATCGCCGGTAACAGTCTGCGCTCCCAGCGTAAATTCGGCAATATATTCCTTGCGGCCTTCCACGGCAAATTCCAGCAGACGGGTGGCACTGCCCGCAAAAACAGGAAGAACTCCTGCCGCGTCAGGGTCAAGAGTTCCCCCATGTCCGATTTTCTTTGTGTTAAGCACGCGCCGCAAAAAGCCGATAACATCATGTGATGTCATCTGTGGTGGTTTTAATACATTAAAAATTGCGTCCATATTAAACCAATTTGCCCAATGCCTCCAGCAGCTGAGTGCGAGCCTCCTCTACCGGTGCATAAATCGTACAGCCTGCTGCCCGCAGATGACCGCCGCCGCCGAAGGCTACAGCCACAGCGGATACGTCAACGCTCTTGGAGCGCATGCTCACGCGCGTTACCGCCGGTTCAACGGCCTTGAACATAATAGCTACGTCAACGCCCTCAATATAGCGCGGGTAGGACACAAAGCTGTCGGTCTGGACATCCTTGTCATATAAATCGTTGGTAATTGTGAGATAAGCAATTTTGCCATCATAAGCGAAGGTCAGCGAAGGCAGTACCTTGGCCAGCATCTCTACCGTATCACGGGAGCGCACGTCCAGTGCATCGCTGATTTCGTTAGGCTGCACGCCGTATTCCAGCAGCTTGGCAGCATTACGCATAGTTTTTGGCGTAGTGTTGGCATAGCGGAAGGAGCCGCAGTCTGTGCTGATTGCTGTATAAAAGCAGGTAGCAATTTCCTTATCAAAGGGCCATTGCATAGCCATGAACAGATCGCACATTACCTCGCCCACGGCTGCTGCCTTGGCATCCAAGTAGAGATATTCGGCAAAGCGTTCGTTGGAAATGTGGTGGTCGATGTTCAGCAGTGTTTTTGCTTCCACAACCTCGGACACCAGACCAATACGGTCAAAGGAGCTGGCATCAATAACTACCAGCAAATCCGTCTGCAGCTTGCTGCCCTCTACCGGGCGTTCACACAATTCAATACCGGGAAAAAAGCTAAAGCTTTTGTTGATAACGTCATCACAGAAAACAGTAACCTGCTTGCCCTGTGCCAACAAAAAGCGCGCCAGTCCCAAAGTGGAGCCCAAGGTGTCACCATCCGGGCTTACATGGGTGCACAGCACAATTTTTTCTGCCGCCAGCAGCATAGCGCCTGTTTCCTGCAGGCTAAGCTCCTTACTCATGCTCTGCTTCCTCGGCTGCAGGCTTTTCTTCCTGCTTAATCTTATCTAAAATGCTCTGAATATGCGCACTGTATTCTGCGGAAGTATCCTTCTGCAGAATCAGGGTCGGTGCAAAGCGCAGGCGGATGCGTTTGGCAATTTCCGTACGCATAAAGCCTAATGCCTTGTTCAGAGCCTTCCAGGTTTCATCCTGTTTATCCTTGGGACCATACATGCTGATGAAAATCTTGGCATAGCTCATATCATCTGTCAGCTCCACGCCGGTTACGGTAACAAACTGAATGCGCGGATCCTTGACATCATGTAACAGCATTTTGCTGATTTCATGCTTGATGGCCTCCTGTACTTTTTCTACTCTAAGTCTTGCCATTTTCTTTTCCTCTATATATAGATACAGACTGACGTACAGGCAGCAGCTGCGGGGAATGCGGCGTATGCGGCCGGCATTCCTGCGCAATGTGCCTTATGCGGCAGACTATTCTACTGCGATTTCTTCCATGTCGTATACTTCAAAGATATCGCCCTCTTTAAGGTCGCTGAATTTCTCTAAAGTAATACCACATTCAAAGCCTTGGGCAACTTCCTTCACATCGTCCTTGAAGCGGCGCAGAGATTCGATAACGCCCTCGTGAACAACGATGCCGTCACGTACAACACGAACCTTGGAGCTGTTGGTAACCTTGCCTTCAACTACATAGCAGCCGGCAATCTTCAGCTTGGAAATAGTAATCAGCTGACGGATTTCTACGCGGCCTTGGATAACCTCTTTGAATTTAGGAGCAAGCATACCCTTGATAGCAGCCTCAACGTCGTTGATTGCGTCGTAAATTACACGGTAGGTGCGTACGTCAACCTTCTCGGTTTCGGCAGCCTTACGCGCGTTAGCGTCAGGACGAACGTTAAAGCCGATAATCAGAGCGTTGGCAGCGGATGCCAGCATTACGTCGGATTCGGTGATAGCGCCTACGCCCGCATGGACAACGGCAACCTTAACCTCATCGTTTTTGATTTTTTCCAGGGATGCCTTCAATGCTTCGATGGTGCCCTGAACGTCAGCCTTAACTACGATGTTCAGCTCTTTGATTTCGCCTTCTTTAATGCGTTGGAACAGGTCATCCAAAGAAACCTTGGAGTTCAGCTTGATTTCCTCTTCCTTCTTCTTGGCGATACGTTTTTCGGCAACGCCGCGGGCAGTCTTTTCATCGGTGCTGTCGAGGATATCGCCGGCAGCCGGTACATCGTTCAGGCCCAGTACCTCTACAGGAGTAGAAGGCAGAGCCTTCTTAACTTTTTCGCCACGGTCATTGATCATTGCACGAACCTTACCATAGGAGGTGCCGGCAATAATGGTATCACCGATATGCAGAGTACCGCGTTGTACCAGTACGGTAGCAACCGGGCCGCGGCCCTTATCCAGCTGTGCCTCGATGATGGTGCCGTGAGCAGGCAGATTCGGGTTAGCCTTCAGCTCCTGCATTTCAGCAACCAGCAGAATCATTTCCAGCAGGTCGCTGATACCGGTTTTCTGATGTGCGGAAACAGGAACCATAATGGTGTCGCCGCCCCAATCCTCAGGAATGAGCTCATGCTCTGCCAACTGTTGTTTAACGTGATCCGGATTTGCGCCCGGACGGTCGATTTTATTGATAGCTACAATGATAGGTACCTTTGCAGCCTTAGCATGGTTGATAGCCTCGATGGTCTGCGGCATTACACCGTCATCTGCTGCTACAACCAGAATTGCAACGTCGGTTACCTGTGCACCGCGGGCACGCATAGCTGTGAAAGCCTCATGGCCCGGGGTATCCAGGAATACAATCTGCTTGCCCTGGTAGTTTACCTTATAAGCACCGATGTGCTGGGTAATACCGCCGGCCTCGCGGGAAGTAACGTTGGTTTTGCGGATAGCGTCCAGCAGGGAGGTTTTACCATGGTCAACGTGGCCCATAACGGTAATAACCGGCGGACGCGGAACGCGTTTTTCAGGCGGATCGTCAACCTCGGGAATTTCGGTCGGATCCTCTTCCGGAGCCTTCTGGCCAACCTCTACGCCGAAGTTGTCGCCGATAAGCTGTGCGGTATCGAAATCGATATCCTGGTTGATGGTAACCATTACGCCCAGCATGAACAGAGCCTTGATTACTTCATTAACCTCACGCTTAATGAGCCTGGAAAATTCCTGTACATTGATAGATTCGCCGATTTCAACGTAGGTCGGACGAACGATTTCTACCGGAGTCTGTTGTTGCTTCGGTGCGGGCTTCTTGCCACCGCGGTTTACCGGCATCTGATGGCCGGCGCTGCGGTTCGGACGGCTTTCGCGGGTAGCGTAGCTGCCCTTAATCTGCGGCTTGTTGTCCTTACGGTTTTTGCCTGCGTTGCGACCGCCCTGACGGTTATCGCGAGCGCCTTCGCTGCGACCGCTGCTACGGCCTTCGCTGCGGCCACCGCTAACCTGCGCACGGCTTTCACCGTGTACGCTCGGGCCCTGCTGGCTCTTAGGACCTACAAAGATACCGCCCTGGCGTTGTTGGCCGTTGCGGTTACCCTGACGGTTGCCCTGACCGCCCTGCTGGCCGTTGCGGTTTTGCGGACGGCCTTCGTTACGGCCACCCTGGCCGCCTTGACGGTTGCCCTGCTGGCCACCGCGGTTTTGCTGCGGACGGCCTTCGTTGCGGCCACCCTGACGATTTTCGTTACGCCCTTGTTGAGCGTTGTTGTTGCGTTGATTTTGTTGCTGATTTTGTTGCATATTCCTCTGTCCGTTATTCCTATTCATATTGTTATCGTTTCTTTTAGCTGTATCCTGCGGACGCGCAGGAGCAGCCGGTTTGCTGACATCACGTTTTTCCGTCTTCGCCGGTTTGGGCGGTTCTGGTTTTTTATCGTATGCTTTACGGATAACAGACATAGCCTTGTCATCAGCTGCACTAAAATTAGTTTTTTCGATATTATTTTTCTTCAATAGGTCAATGACCTCATTTACCGGTTTGCCATAATCCTTGGCAACCTCATATATTCTTTTATTACCCATTCATCCACCTCCAGACCAGATAATAAGAAGCAGATTCATCTGCGGAGCTCGCGCAAGCTGCGCAGACAACTGTGATTTAAATCATTATTTTTTCAACAGCATGTTGGCAAAATTCGCATCGGTAACAGCCACAGCTATTCTAGGTCCCTTGCCGATTGCATAGCCCAGCTCATTGCGCGTCAACAGCTCAATGACCTGCACGCCTGCCATCTCTGCCAGGAAATAAATTTCCTTTTTTGAATTAGGGGCAGCATCTTGTGCCAAAACAAGTACCTTGACCTTGCCGCTTTTTAAGGCAGCACGCACAGCTACATCGCCGGAAGCGGTTTTGCCGGCCTTTTGCGCCAACCCTAAAGCAAAAGCAACATTATTGCCTGCCATGTTCGAAATCCTCCAGCAGCTGCTTGAGCACGTCTTCACCGATAGGCTTCTCCAAAGCGCGCTCCAGACGTTTCTCCTTTACGGCCTTGGTAATGCATTCCTTATCGGGGCAGACATATGCGCCGCGTCCGTTCTTCTTGCCGGTGAGGTCAAGGCTGACCTCGCCCTCAGGTGAACGTACAACGCGCAGCAGAGCCTTTTTATCCTTCATTTCATTGCAGCCTAAGCATTTACGCTGCGGAATTTTTTTTACCTTCATCATGCTTCTTCCACGGGAGCAGGCTCAGCAGCAGCCTCTTCGGCAGCCTGAGTTTCGCTCTTAATATCAATTTTCCAGCCTGTAAGCCTTGCAGCAAGGCGAACATTTTGACCTTTGTTGCCGATAGCAAGTGAAAGCTGGTCATCAGGAACTGTTGCACGGCAGCTCTTTGCATCTTCATCAAGAATTTCAACTTCGCAAACTTCTGATGGTGCAAGTGCAGCACTTACATACTGTGCAGGGTCTTCGCTGAACTTAACAATATCAATCTTTTCACCGCCGAGAACTTCAACAATGTTGGAAACTCTCTGACCTCTCGGGCCTATGCAAGCGCCTACCGGGTCAACATCCTCATCTGTTGAATAAACAGCAATCTTGGTTCTTGAACCTGCTTCGCGGGAAACTGATTTAATTTCAATAGTTCCGTCATAAATTTCAGGAACTTCCTGCTCAAATAAACGGCGAACCATACCCGGATGTGTGCGTGAAATCATAATGCGAGGGCCTTTGCCCATTTCTTTGACATCAACAACAAATACTTTGATGTTTTCGCCTACTGTTTTGCCTGTTACTGTCATGCATTCTGTATGAAGAAGTCCTTTTTTGTTCAGCTCGTTCAT
>OGOV01003118.1_pt1 | contig 11494 bp, 9 predicted proteins | sample 1552711 | NCBI WGS metagenome assembly OGOV01 (sample SAMEA2580216, study PRJEB22360) | human gut metagenome | biome: human gut; feature: human-associated habitat; material: faeces | place: Denmark | collected 2008/2010 | reverse complement strand
TTATATAAAACGAATTCAATTTACGAATAAGCTCTATAAACGATGCAGTCAATCAGCGTAGCGGTGAAAAAATAAATAAATTAATAGAACAAATACATACTTATGAAATTCAAATTAAAGGTTTACAGACATCATGTAATATTTTCCAAGAAGAAAATGTAAAACTCAGAAAGCAATTAAATGCAGCAAAGGCTTCTGCTGGCAATGAACAAAAAGCTATAGTTAAGAAAAAAATTATCGATCAACTTGTTTCTATAGCTTTAAATATTATGAAACAAGAACAAATAGATAAACTATATACTCATACTACACTGAATAAATTTATCAATGAGCGTTTTATAATCTCAGAGAGTTACCAAAAATGTTTTGATGACTGCCCACTAGATTTTGATGAAATCCACATACAACTGCAAAATGAGCTTTGGAAAGCTCTTCCTGCTCATATGCGCAAGGGAGCTGGGCGGCCGAGCAAAAAAATGCTTTAGAAACCATATATTATATATCCAGTTGTTTTTATTTATTAAAATAAAAACAACTAATCAATTCTGAAAATAAATCTTTTCTCTCTATAAAAAAAGATTCACCTTGGTTGCAACCGCTTCATGCGCGTCAATCTCATGCAACCAAGGTGAATTGTTATGCCAAAGCAAAAACTCAATACCCGTGAAGCCGCCGTGTACCTTTGCCTCAGTCCCGGAACACTGGCCGTATGGCGCAGCCAACGGCGTGGGCCTCGCTACAGCAAACTTGGCGCACGTGTTGTCTACGACATCAGCGACCTTCAGGCATTCGCTACCAGACGCCTCATAGAGACGCTGGACACTAAAGGGGCTTTCCATGGCTAGCCTTTCACTCCTTTCCCCCGCCTCCTCTCAAGATACTGTACGAATGCCCGAACGGATACAAGCCCTGCCGCACGGATTACCATACTGCATAGCATGCGGATACGCATGCGCTGAACCGTACGCACGGGCAGGCACTCGGTATGCCGAACACGGTACGGGCGACCTCCTTCCTTTTCGCTGCGCGGATGGTTTCTCTCCGCTGCAAATCAATGTTCTAGCGCTGGCGCTCCGGGCAAACATGCGGATCATTTCCTACGCACAACTTGCACAGCAACTCATGTCCTATTTTTTCTTGCACCAGAGCCCGGAATCCGTACGTGCTGTGGTGAACAGACTGAGCGCAAGAAACATCCTGCACCATCATCTGGCACGACGCGGAACCCTGCGGGGAGTCATACTCAAGGTGGAAATGCACGGCCTGTGCATTCATATCCCGCGAACGTCACCCGATACCCTCCCCGTATACCGGGGAGACGAACGGATTCCCGTACAGGAAGATAGTGTGCACACCCCTTCTATTCTAGAAAAGGCAGATAGAAAGAATCTATCTGTCTCCTCTGAAGAAATTGTCACACGTTTGGAGCAGCTTTCCGAGAATGACATCGCCTTTCACTGGCCCGAGCTTGCAAAAACCGGATTCGGTACAGATCAAATCCGTCAGATTCTGCGCCGCAATCGCGAAGTGGCCATTCCATCACAGCGTGTTTTTCAGAGCCTGAACCACGCAGAGTGGGCCCTGGCTCACGGAACACTCAGCGACTCTTCAGGAAACCCCGTACGCTCGCCGAATGCATGGGTTTTCACGATACTGGCCCGGCAAGGCTACTTCCCTCGTCCAGACGGCTATCTCTCGCCGGAAGAACAGGCGAAACGCGATGAGGCCGAAGAAGAACGGAAGGCGAATACACAGCAAAGCATCCTGCTTCAGAAGCGCTTTGAACATTGGTGCGAAAACCTCACCCAAGAGGAAAGGACTGCCATCCTTTCCCCAGAGAAAACACACCGCTTGCCTGAAAAGATATACCTTCACCGCTATTTTATTGAGCATGTATGCCCCGACCAAGAAAAGGAATGAAAGGATAGCAGCCTGTTCTGTGAAAGCCAGCCTACCCGTTGTGGCCACGCTGCCGCGTGTCCCCTGCCGGGGCTGGCGAGGGGAAACCCCTTCGAACCCTGAAAGACAAAAGGCAAAAGCATGAAGCGAACCGCCATGATCAAGGTGCGCGTCTCAGAGTCGGAAAAGACTGAGATTGAACACAAGGCGCAACTCGCCGGGTTGACTCTTTCTGATTTTATCCGGCGAACTGTTGCGGGGAGTCGTACACGGCAAACACAAGCGGAACGGGAGCATCTCCGTTTGCTCGCGTGAGCCGGGAATAATCTGAATCAGCTTGCCCGCTGGGCCAACACTTACAAGAGCGATATAGAGACTGTACGCATCGTTGTGGCTCTTGAAAGCCTCCGTAGGGTCTTGGTGGCGGGGAACGATGGCCCATGTACATAAAAATTTTTCCACACGGCAAGGGAACCGGGCAAGCCGCCGTCAACTACCTCACTCGCATGGATTACCCCGGTCGGACTGAAAATCCTCCCGTTGTCCTCCGTGGTGAGCCAGAGCTGACAAAGGCACTCATTGCCTCACAAGACCGGCAGTGGAAATTCTGTGCGGGGGTGTTGTCATGGGGGCCAGAAGACCATGTGACGCCAGAACAGGAACAGCGACTTATGGACGACTTCGAGCAGACTGCCTTCGCGGGCCTTGCTCCAGACCAGTACGCCATTCTTTGGGTACGTCACAGTCATGCAGAGCATCACGAGCTGCACTTTGTCATTCCACGGATAGAACTTTCCACGGGCAAGGCCCTCAACCCCTTTCCTCCCGGATGGCAAAAAGACTTTGACCCTCTACGTGATCTGTACAACTGGCGTGAAGACTGGACACGACCGGATGATCCGGCTCGTTTTCGGGTTCGCACACCGGAACATGCGGACATCCATGTAGCACGGCTCAAGCGTTGGGGACAGGTTGTCACGCCGGATGAACGTACCAACGCCCGCGAACAGCTTACAGCTTTCCTCCTGCAACGTATTGAAGAAGGAACCGTAACCAATCGCGGCGATATCATAGAAGAAATCAAAAGGTTGGGCCTCAAAGTCCCGCGACAGGGAAAACAGTACCTGACTATTGAAGATGAAGACGGTCAACGTGTCCGGCTTAAAGGAGGTATTTACTGTGAAGCTTGGCGAGCTGGACAGCAAAATCAGCTCCAGACTGGAGCAGGACAGGAAGCAGTGGGAGGAAGCCGCGAAGCTCGAATTGCAGCTCTTGCAGCAGAACTTAAGCGCGTGCGTGAACGACGTGCTGTGTACAACGGAAGACGCTATCCGCAGCCAAAGCGCGACCTTTGCAGAATCGCTGAATGCGGAGATCGCTTGCTTGGACAAGCGGTGCAGACAATGGACAAAGGTCTTCTCCCGAACGCTCTTGGGGCACGGCCTGCTGGGAATGTGCCTGTTCGTGGGGATGATTGCGGCATCGTGGGGACTGATGTTCTTCATCAATCATCGTCTGGAGAGCCTCTGGAACGAAATCGACGAACTGAAAGAACAACGAACAGAATTAACAAACACTCTCAACAAATTACAGGTCAAAACGTGGGGAATCCGTCTGCTGGAAGACAAGAACGGACGGTTCATCGTTCTGCCGAAGGGCAGCACAATCAAGAACAACTGGACTTGGGGAAATTCCCCGGCCCTCAAACTGGAGTAAGCCATGAACGAAGTTGTGAAACTGTTGCAGGAATGCTTGGAGCGGATGGAGAACGGAATACGCTGGGAGCAGGAGGCGCAAGCGGGAGCCATTATAGAGCTGGACGCGAGATCGTGCGCACAAGAGACAACGCTCCAGACCGTACAAACGCAACAAGAAGACTTGAACAGGCAAGTCACGCACTTGAGCAGCGTTTGCGAGAAGCTGGAGCGGCTGTTGCAGCAGCTGAACGCACGCTTGAAAGGCTGACGCGCGAAGCAAACCAGGGATGGGGGAGGTAATATACGGAACTTCTCCCTGCCAGAGTAAAGCCCCCTTGTGTGGTAGGAGAGGTATCCTGTTGTGCAAGGGGGCTTTCTGATTGCAATAAAAAACTAATGATTCAAAGAGGTTTTATCTTTTTTACTCTCTTTATTTTCCTTAAAAAGAAGGTTATACAGTAAAGCAGAAATCCATTCCCAGAGAAGGACACAGTATGCCGACTTCAGCCGTGAACGCCTTTTTTGAGCATCCGATACTCAATTCGCCCTACGAATGTCCATCTCGGCACTGGGAGCTTGCCGCCGACGGGCAGCTGACACAAAAAATAATACATTCCCGGAGAATAGCGGATTTCATTACGCCTATTCCCACACCCAAGAAGCAAAAAAATAAAGCCAAACAAGGGAATCTGCTTGCTGACGTAACGGCACAGTCCATTACCACGGAAAAGCAAGAGTACCATAAGGCATTGATCAACGAAATCCGTCATCACGTCGCGGATTGGCGTGCCTTGCCTCAATCACAGTGGAAGGTCACTCCTGAAACCGCTCGGTTGCTGAACCATTGGCGTAATCACAAATTTAGCGGTATCCGTCCATTTTTCTGTCAGGTCGAAGCCGTTGAAACGGCTATCTGGCTGACGGAGGTGGCACCGAGTCAGCCCAAGTATAAAAAGTATCTCGAACACCTCGAAGATGCCAGTGAGGATGCCAATCCCGGACTCTCACGGCTGGCGCTGAAGCTGGCCACTGGTGCGGGCAAGACAACAGTCATGGCGATGCTCATTGCTTGGCAGACATTAAACGCTGTTCGCAGTCCGCTCAAACAGAGTTTCACTAAAGGCTTTCTTGTCGTCGCTCCGGGCATCACCATCAAAGATCGGCTGCGGGTTCTGAAACCCAATGATCCCGATGCCTACTATGCCAGCCGGGAACTCGTTCCCCCGGACATGCTGCAAGACCTCCAACAGGCGCGCATTGTCATTACAAACTACCACGCGTTTAAGCTACGCGAAAAGCTGGATTTATCCAAAGGGACACGTTCCGCTCTCGAAGGTTGGCGCGGAGAGGCTCTCTCCACGCTGGAAACGGAAGGCGAAATGCTCCAGCGGGTCATGCCGGAGCTGATGAATCTGAAGCGTGTGATGGTCATCAATGATGAGGCTCACCATTGCTACAGGGAAAAGCCCAATGCGGATGAAGTGCTGGAAACAGAACTCGGAACTTTGACTGGAACGGAGAAGACCGAAGCCAGGAATGCGGCCAAGGAAAACCGCGAAGCCGCCCGGCTGTGGATTTCGGGTCTAGAAATTCTCCAGCGTAAGCTGAATATCCTGCGCATCTTCGATTTATCGGCGACACCGTTCTTTTTGAGCGGTTCCGGTTATGTTGAAGGTACGCTGTTTCCGTGGACGATGAGCGACTTTTCACTGATGGATGCGATTGAATGCGGCATTGTAAAGCTGCCGCGTGTGCCTGTGGCGGACAACATTCCCGGCAACGATCTACCCATGTTCCGCAACCTTTGGGAACATATCCGAAAGGACATGCCCAAAAAAGGCAAAAACAGTTCGCTTGATCCGCTTTCGCTTCCCACGCGACTGCTCACGGCACTTGATGCCCTTTACGGGCATTATGAAACGGTCTTTGACCTGTGGAAAAAAGAGGATATTTCCGTACCACCCTGTTTCATCATCGTCTGCAACAACACGTCCACATCGAAGCTTGTTTACGACTACATTTCCGGCTTTTACAGAGAGAATGCGGACGGTACGCGGATGCTGGAAAACGGACGTTTGCCGTTGTTCCGCAATTTTGACGACAACGGCGAACCGCTGGCGCGGCCGCATACGTTGCTGATTGATTCGCAGCAACTGGAATCTGGAGATGCCCTTGATTCGGGATTCGCTGAAGCCGCCAAGGACGAACTTGCCCGTTTCAAGCGTGAGATCATGCAGCGTGGCGGGCCGCTTGCGGCGGAACTATTGCGTGGCGGCGAGCTGTCGGAAGCAACCGTCTTGCGCGAAGTCATGAATACGGTCGGCAAGCAGGGACAACTTGGTGAAGGCATCCGCTGCGTCGTGTCTGTTTCCATGCTCACCGAAGGCTGGGACGCCAATACCGTAACGCATGTCCTCGGTGTCCGCGCGTTCGGTACGCAGTTGCTGTGCGAACAGGTCATTGGCCGTGCGCTTCGCCGGCAGTCCTACGATCTGAATGAAGAAGGACTGTTCAATGTCGAATATTCGGACGTATTGGGCATTCCTTTTGATTTTACGGCAAAGCCCGTTATCAGCAAACCTGCGCCTCCCCATGAAACCGTACAAGTCAAGGCTGTCCGTCCGGATCGGGATGCGCTGGAAATCGTCTTTCCCCGTGTCACGGGGTATCGTATCGAGTTGCCGGAAGAACAGCTTTCCGCCAAATTCAACGATGAGTCATGTTTTACGCTGACGCCGGAGATGGTTGGAGCTTCCGTTACGCAGAACGCGGGCATTATCGGCGAAGAGGTAGACCTGAGCCTTAAGCATCTGGAGCAGGTTAGGGAAAATACGGTACTCATGCACCTGACGCAGCATCTGCTGATGAACAAATTCCGTGATGCCGGGGAAGCGCCCAAGCTGCATTTGTTCGGACAGCTCAAACGGATTGCCGGGGAATGGTTCCATTCCTGTTTTTCCTGCGCAGGGGGAACATTTCCGGCTCAACTGCTGTACAAGACGCTCGCGGATATGGCCTGCGAGCGCATAGCCAGCGCCATCACCCGGTCCTGTTCGGACAAGCGTCCGGTCAAGGTCATGCTTGATCCATATAACCCGCAAGGCTCTACCCGACACGTCAATTTCACGACATCCAAAAAATCACGTTGGAAGACTGATCCGCGCAGGTGCCATATCAATTGGGTGGTGCTGGACAGCGACTGGGAAGGAGAATTCTGCCGTGTCGTGGAAGCGCATCCTCAGGTCAAAGCCTATGTCAAGAATCACAATATGGGCTTTACCGTACCGTATACCCTTGGTGGAGAGTCACATGAGTATATCCCGGACTTCATTGTTCTGGTGGATGACGGGCATGGCGAAGACGATTTGCTGCACCTTGTCGTGGAGATAAAGGGCTATCGCGGCGAAGATGCCAAAGAAAAGAAGTCCACGATGGAAACCTATTGGGTTCCCGGCGTCAATCGTCTGGGGACGTTTGGCCGCTGGGCCTTTGTGGAACTGAAAGAAGTGTATCGGATAGAATCCGAATTTGCGAAAAAAGTGGCTCAATCCTTCGATTCCAAGATTCAAACCGCCGGGAGTCTCTTCAATGGCTAAGAAAGCGACAGATCCGAAACAGATTGAAACCATTACCCATGAAGCCCGGCGTACCAATATCCCGACAGCGGAGTATCAGTCTGTAATGAAGCAGGAAGAACAGGCGCCTGTGCGCGTCAGCTATGAAAAACGGAATCCCGACCTCGATCCTCAGCTCATCTGGCGAGGCAAATATGACGGCGATGATACGCTGACCGTACAGGCTCCGCCGCTTTACATTCAGGAAAAGGTACATCCCAAGGCACTCATTGAAGACCTCCTGAAAGAGAGCAAGGCCGGACAGCAGCCTCTTCAAACGCAGTTCAGCCTGTTTTCCGACTTCAACGGCATCCCCGAAGGCGCAGACAAGACTGATTTTTATCAGCATGACCAGAACTGGACGAACCGTATGATTCTGGGGGATTCGTTGCAGGTCATGGCGAGCCTGTCCGAACGGGAAGGTCTGCGCGGGAAGGTGCAGTGTATCTATCTTGATCCGCCGTATGGCATCAAGTTCAACAGCAATTTTCAGTGGTCAACCACCAGTCGGGATGTGAAGGACGGCAAGCTCGACAACATGACCCGTGAACCGGAGCAGGTGAAAGCCTTCCGCGATACATGGCGGGACGGTATCCATTCGTATCTGAGCTATCTGCGGGACAGGTTTATTATTGCACGGGATTTACTGACTGATTCCGGCAGTATTTTTGTGCAGATTGGTGATGAGAATGTACATAGGGTACGGGCTGTTATGGATGAAATATTTGGTGAAGATAATTTTGTAAGCATAATATGCTATAAAAAAACAGGGCAGAGATCTTCAGATCTGCTTAATACTTTAACAGATTTTATAATTTGGTACTCAAAAAATAAAAAATATGCAAAGTATAATCAGTTGTATACACGTAAAGAATTGAATGGTGATGGAGGCTCTCATTATTCTCAAGTTCAATTGAAAAATGGGATAGTTAGGACTATAACAGATTATGAAAGATTTTACCCTAAAACATTACCACAAGATTCAAAGGTATACCAGTCAACAGCACTTACTTCTGCTGGATCTTTATTGAATGAAGAAAAATTCTTTTTTAATGGAAAAAAAATTACCCCTCCAAAGCATAAACATTGGAGTTGTAACATTAACGGATTATATCGTGTTGCAAAGGCAGATCGCATAGAAAAAACGCCTGAAACAATACGCTACAAAAGATATTTTGATGACTTCGTATTAATGGAAATAGATAATAGATGGAATGATGTCGGCTTGTTTGGCGAATCTGTATATGTTGTGCAAACAAGCTCATCTACTATTGAACGTTGCCTCCTCATGGCCACCGACCCCGGCGACTTGGTACTTGACCCTACTTGTGGTTCCGGCACAACGGCTTACGTTGCCGAACAATGGGGACGCCGCTGGATCACCATAGATACCTCCCGTGTTGCGCTGGCGTTGGCTCGTGCTCGCATCATGGGCGCACGTTATCCCTATTATCTCATGACCGATAGCAAAGACGGGCAGGCCAAAGAAGCGGAACTGAACAACCGTCCGGCTTCTACGGCTCCCCCTTTTGATAATATCAATCTGGGATTCGTGTACGAGCGTGTGCCACACATCACGCTGAAATCCATTGCTAATAACGCCGAAATCGACGTTATTTACGATAAGTGGCAACAGACGCTGGAACCATTGCGCGCCAAGCTCAATGACGTACTCGGTAATAAATGGGAAGAGTGGGAAATCCCCCGCGAACCTGATGCGGCATGGAACAAGGAGGCACTGAAGCTGCACGCCGACTGGTGGAGAGCGCGCATCGCCCGCCAGCAAGAAATCGATGCCTCTATCGCAGCCAAGGCGGACTACGAATATCTGTATGATAAGCCCTATGAGGACAAGAAAAAAGTCCGTGTAGCAGGCCCTTTCACCGTGGAAAGCCTCTCTCCGCATCGTGTGCTGGGCATCGGTGCCGACGGCGAACTGCTTGATCCGGCAGCATCCCATGCCGGTGAAGACAGCCGCGACTTTGTGACCATGATTCTGGATAACCTCAAAATGTCGGGAGTCCAACAGGCTAGTAAGAAAGACAAGATTGACTTCACCAGCCTGAACCCGTGGCCCGGAGAAATGATCTGCGCCGAAGGCCGTTACATGGAAGGCGAAACCGAACGTCGCGCCGGGATCTTCATCGGTCCGGAATTCGGCACCGTCAGCCGTCAGGACTTGGTACAAGCCGCCCGTGAAGCCGGAGACGCCGCCTTTGATATTCTCATTGCGTGTGCCTTCAACTACGAAGCTCACGCCTCGGAATTCCACAAGCTGGGCCGTATCCCCGTACTCAAGGCCCGGATGAATGCCGACCTGCACATGGGCGAAGACCTTAAAAATACCGGCAAGGGAAACCTGTTTGTTGTCTTCGGCGAGCCGGATATTTCCATCCTGCCTGAAACCGACGCCAAGGGGAAAGAAACCGGCAAAATCCGCGTCAAGGTCAATGGCGTAGATGTGTTCTACCCCAATACCGGTGAAATCCGTTCGGACAACGCCGACGGTATCGCTTGCTGGTTTGTTGATACCGACTACAACGAGGAAAGCTTCTTTGTCCGCCAAGCCTACTTCCTCGGCGCAAACGATCCGTACAAAGCCCTCAAAAATACGCTTAAAGCCGAAATCGATAAGGATACTTGGGAAACCCTCTACGGTGATACTTCACGCGCTTTCGATAAACCGGAAAGCGGACGCATCGCCGTGAAGGTCATCAACCACTTGGGTGATGAAGTCATGAAGGTATTTAGGGTATAAAAAATGGACGTAATTGAATATATACTGAACGATTATAAAGAATCAAAAAAGAGTAAGGTGCGGTGAGAACATTTGTATATAATATGTTAAGATAACACTACGCTAGCCGCACGGGTTCCCTATCTGGAAACCGTGCGGTTATTTCCAACGTGCCACCCATGGCTTGCACAATGCCAGCAAGCGTACTGAGTTGCATATCCGTTTGACGTTCGAGCTTGGAGACAGCGGGCTGTGTAATGTGCATAAGTCCAGCTAAATCCTTCTGAGAAAGTCCCAGAGCCTTGCGTAACTGGCGCAGGATTTCCTGCTCCAAAAGCGTTGCGGCACGGGCTTCTATGTGTTGGCGTCGCTCTTCCGGCAAGCCCGCCATAATGTCATTCAGGGTACGGCTCATTGCTTTTCTCCTTCCCGTTTGAGGTGACGTGCAAAACGTTGTTCAGCTACGGGAATCATTTTCTCATAAAATCGCTTGTCGCCCGCCTTGCTGCCACCTACAAGCACAATGGCAGAGCGTTTGGGATCAAAGGCAAAAAAATATCGAAACGGCTGGTTATTCCACGAAAAACGGAGTTCTTTCAAATTGGTCAGGGAGCCCCCCTTGAGCGTGTCCACCAGCGGCCTGCCGAGCATCGGTCCCTTTGCCTCAAGCACCTTCAGATGAGCAAGGAGTTCGTCTTGAAGCGGTGATGGCAGAGCATCAAACTCCGGCTCGAATTCGTCGCATAAAATAACTTGCCATGCCATAAAATATTACCTTTGAGTTATATTGTCAAGGCTCGCCGTCTCAGCGTCCGCTCGTCTGGCCTTGTCAAACATGACCTCTACCGCGCCAGAGGCCCGCTGAAGAGCCTCATCATGCAGATGGGCGTAGCGTTGCGTCATTTGCGGCGATTCATGGGTGAGCAATTTTTGCAATTCGTACATGCTTACCTGCCCGGAGCTGGCAAGATAGGAAGCGAAGGTATGCCGCAGAGAGTGCAGTGGGCGGAAGTCCTCCGGCAGCCCTGCCTTGACCTTGAGACGACGCATAAAGCGGTTGATGTCTACACGGGGACGATCATCGTTTTTACCCGGAAAAACGAAAGGACTTGAAGTGTGAGGCACATTCTTCAGAATATGGCGCGCTTGCGCGTTCATCGGAATGACGCTTGTCTGTTTCTTTTTGGCGTGCGCCCCTTCCAGAGTGATGAAGCCCCGTTCAAAATCAATGTCTTTCCATTGCAGACCAAGCAAAGAACCGCGCCGCATCCCCGTACACATCGCCAACCGCACAAGCCCGGTCAGAAGGGGATCGTCTTCCTCATTCAATGCACGCAGAAGAGCCGCCAACTGCGCGGGGGTCAATACTTCGGTTTTCACGTTATCGACCTTGGGCAACTCGATACAGAGGCGCGAGGAATCAGGCATGGGAGTCATACCGCGCTTGACGCCAAACCGTATGATACGCTTAACCAACGCCAAGGCGTGCTTGACGGTTTGAGCTGACTTTCCGGCCTTGAACATGCTTGTACGTATAGCGTCCATAT
>OGOV01003115.1_pt1 | contig 11497 bp, 12 predicted proteins | sample 1552711 | NCBI WGS metagenome assembly OGOV01 (sample SAMEA2580216, study PRJEB22360) | human gut metagenome | biome: human gut; feature: human-associated habitat; material: faeces | place: Denmark | collected 2008/2010 | reverse complement strand
TTGCTCTACATTATTAGACAAATTCAAATTCTGATACTTGTCATCGTGCAATTTTCCTCGAATGTAATCTACAAGTCCATAAATTTCAACTTTTGAATATTCCATAACCATCCTCCATTATTATTGGCACATAGAAACAGATGGGCTAGCAAGAGTTCCTCGCTCTTGCCAACCTATATCTATTAACTAATTAAATCTATCTTCCTTTGTGTTTCCCTTGGTACTAGAACATCTTACATTTTCTCCACATCATCCTTGTCCAGCCCAGTCATTTCCATGATGATTTTTACATCCATGCCTTTCGCCTTCATATTCTTGGCTACCTCAAGCAAAGCAGCAGCCTTACCTTCATCATAGCTACCAGACAAGAGGGTTCTCTCGCTGCTTATCACATCCCAAAACTTATCGTAAGCACGAAGCTCGGCATCAGTGAAGGCGGAAATCTTCACCTCCTCCAAAGCCTTGTTGATTTCAGGATTCTCCAAGAGCTCAGCAGGTACTTCCTTGGTCTTGTCGTTAATCTCTGTCAAGAAGCGGAGCCATAGGATGGTCATGCGCTTCTCCGTTATCGTATGAGGCGTAAACTTTGGCAGTTCGATAAAAGTAAAGCACAAGCCTTCAATTACCTTATCGGTATACTTGTCGTGCACGATATGATAATTATGGATACACTCATCTATATTTTTCTCGAAGATTTCATTCACCAAGTTCAAGGAATATACTGGCTGCAAATCCTCATATCTAGTTCCAATCTCAGCTTGGCTTACGTATGCCTTGGATGCATTGAAGAGCACTCGCTGCTTAAAAGCATCAGTCCATGCCATCTGCATTTCTACTACAAACTGGCATCCTTGTACATCCTTGCATCTCACATCCACAATAGTATCCTTGTGAATTGGGTCCACAGGAATCAACTCTGTAGGAAGATACTCTATGCTCTGTATTTGCTGATCTTCCTCCAGTGGCAACAGGGCATTGAGAAGACTTATCAGCAAGTCGGGATGATTGCCGAACACCTTTTTAAAGGTCAAGTCAGCCTTCGGGTCTAAATATTTGACATTTGCTACCATATTCGTATTTTTTAGAATTATTCTGTAAAGATTATGCAAACGAATACTATGAAAGCTTGCTTTCAAATTGCCGAGTGTCGCTAATCTTCACTGCAAAGATAGGATATTTCCTAGAAATCACCAAATTTTTGATGGAAAAGTTGTAGTTTGCTGCTGATTTTCCAGATTATCCCTTAGAACCTTTCCATCACCTTCTCGATAATCGGTGCCATATCATAATACTTATATTCAGCTAAGCGACCACCGAAGATGACATTTTCTTCCTCATCGGCAAGAGCCTTGTACTTGGCATATAGCTCAGAATTCTGCTTGTCATTCACTGGATAATATGGTTCCATTCCATCCGTCCACTCAGTGGAATACTCTTTCGAGATAACGGTCTTTGGGCATTCATACACATTCTGACCAAACATCTCGAAGTGCTTGTGCTCAATAACACGGGTGTAAGGTACTTCACGCTCAGTATAGTTTACCACCGCATTACCCTGATAGTTAGGCTCGTCTATAACCTCTGTCTCAAAGCGTACTGTACGATAGTTAAGTTTACCAAACTGGTAATTATAGAATTCATCTATCTTACCAGTGAAAACTATCTTGTCGGCAATGCTTTCCCAATATTCACGGTTTTCAAAGAAATCTACATCCGTCTTTGTCTCAACTCCTTCAAGTAAGCCATCAATGAGTTTGTTATAACCACCAACAGGGATACCCTGGTACTTATCATTGAAGTAGTTATTATCGAAGATGAGACGAACTGGTAGACGCTTGATAATAAAAGCAGGAAGTTCAGTACATTTTCTCCCCCACTGCTTCTCTGTATAACCCTTGATAAGTTTCTCATAAATGTCTTTTCCTATCAATACCTGAGCCTGTTCCTCCAAGTTACGAGGTTCTGTTACGCCATCAGCTTTCATGCGAGCCACAGCTTCCGCTTTCTGCTCATCAATCTTAACCTGCGCTTCCTCTGGCGTGGTTACTCCCCACATCTGATAGAAGGTGTTCATATTGAAAGGCAAATTATAGAGTTTGCCCTGATAGTTTGCCACAGGTGAATTGGTATAGCGGTTGAACTCCACAATAGAGTTTACAAAGTCCCACACCTTCTTATTGGAGGTATGGAAGATGTGAGCGCCATACTTATGCACGTTGATACCTTCGATGTTCTCACAATAGATGTTACCACCTAAATGAGAACGCTTATCTATCACCAAGCACCTCTTACCCTGCTTATGGGCAAGATGAGCAAATGTGGCTCCGAACAAACCGGAGCCAACGATTAGATAGTCGTATTTTTGATTCATCATAATTGAAATTCTTTCTTTATACTATTCACTACTATATCTTCAAAACACCTAGCTGAAAAATATTCTTGACCTACTTGATAGGCATTTTTAGCTATTTCATCAGCCATATTAGAGTACTGTAAAAGCTTTATAACATTAGCAGCAAACTCGTTATCATCTTTTGCCAACAAATATTCCTTTCCAGGATGACACACTGTTTCAAAACCTCGTGCGCCCATTGGAGTAGAAACTATCGGACGGTTCATCATCAAGCCTTCAACAAATTTAACACTTGTACCTGCTCCCAGATAGACAGGAACTATTATAATGCGGCAATTAGTATATTCAGCCAATATATCATCTACAAAGCCTAATGCTTTTACCCCCTTTCGAGAATTCAAATATCTTTTTAATTCTTCATCTTTAGTTTTCCCTACAATATGAAGTTCTACATTAGGTATTGTTTCTTGTATCTTAGGAAGCACTTTATCCACAAAACGTAAAGCTCCATACTTATTGGGAGCAAAATCCAACCATCCAACAAGCAACAAGCGATAGGGTGTACAAGAAGAAACTTCTGATTTCTGAATATTGAGTGTAGTTACATTATGTAGAAATATCGATTTCTTTGATGTTGGCTCTAAAATATTAGAATAGAAAGAAACTCTGGCTTTCTTTAAAAACTTCTTAGACATCCAACCTATTGTATGGGCTTTATACCAAACCAAATATTTGCTAATTTTATGTTTAAACTTTATATTTTTAAAATCACGGAGTGAAGCACTAACCAAATTATCATCAACATCTACTACTAATCGCCCAGCATACTTATCCAACCCACACCGTATAGCCTCCCCTATATATCGACACGCTATAATATCGTATTTTTTTTGCGTCAATAGTTTATCAATAATTTCCTCGCATTGTTTATCCAATGTATAATAAGTATTCGGATTACAAGGTTGGGCCAATAAGCGTAGATATCCTTTGATTCTCTCTAACTTCGTATCAGCATATTTTTGTGGTATCGATTTATTGTAAATAACCTCGCAATTATCTATATTTGACTTAATTAAATCCTTTCCAAAAGATACAACATCAACCTGTCCTATCTTAGCCAAAGACTTGACAAACATTGTTGATCTATTGGAAGCACCACAATCTATGCCATCGAAGATTCTATACACACATGAAATAAAAAGTATATTCATTTTTTATTATTTTTCGTACCATTACTTGTTAAAGAATCATTTAAAAAATGAATTGAAATATTTCTCAAATTCTCCAATTTCTCATTAACACTGTCCCATTTAATAGAATTATTTATTATTTTATCGACATCAGATAAATCATTTATCATTCTATCTTCCAAGCCAATAAGAGATAACAAAGAAACAAACCTATCGGCTCCTCTATCTTTATTAACATATACAGCAAAAGGCTTATTAAATATAATACTAAAAACCATACCATGGAAAGAATCTGTTAATATAAATCTAGCATTATAAATGTTACTGAGCCATATTTCAATAGAAGGTTTTAAAAAAGTCTTTTCATTTATATCTTTTAAGATTTCATAGCAAGGAAGTTTTAGCAACTTCTCCGCATATAAAATAAGTTCACGTGTCCGTTCTGTTCTATCGAGTACATAACAAAAGATTTGGTCACATCTATTCAATTTAATATGTTTAAGATACTCTTTCGACGGCAATAAAAAAGTTGGATCTAAGACTAATTTTGGCTTACAATTAACTTGCCATCCAAAATTTTCAATCACTTTCAAAGCACTTTTCTCACGAACAGAAATAGCTTGGAATTCTGAAATTAATTTTCCACACACTTTTTTTTGTAAATTTGTATATTCAGGAGTTGCAGTTCCAAAGGATGCTGCATAAGCTATTTTCCTCACATTCTTATCTTTGATAAATTCGAAAAAGAAATCATTAATATTAGGTACATATATAGGTCTCCAAACCTGATCACTACCGACTATTACCACATCATACATACCACTACATGCCTTTTCCATACTAGCAGTTGTAAAATATGGTTTTGTTTTTGGAGAAATATTTTTATCTACAAATGGCATCATCATTTTTCCAGCATGTCTATGATCATATTCCAGGCTTGGAATCAAAGGACCATGTGGTAGTTTCAATATACATTTAACCACTGTTTTAAATGTATAAAGAACTCTATATTTGAGAGGACGTTTATTATGTCTTCTGTAAATTAATTCCACATCATACCCCATCCGCTTTAAGACAGTCATCAAAGCATAGGCTTGAAGATAACCACCATAATTATTATTGAAAGGTAAAGTTAATATTCCTATTTTCATATCAATGCCATTTTATATTTTCCTTAATTATTTTTGCCGGAATTCCACCAACTATAGCATGGGCAGGGACATCTTTGGTTACAACAGCACCAGCAGCGACAATAGCACCTTCACCAACATGTACGCCTTTCAAAATCTGAGCTCCCTGACCTATCCATACATGATCTTCTATCAGAATAGGCTCAGAAATTCTGTATCCCTCTTGTTCTATAGTATGCCCATCAAAGGAACGAATAACAACGTCACGCCCTATAGTGCAATCTTTACCAATCTCAATAGTATCTCCACAGGTTACTTGCACATTCTCATTGATAAATCCACCATGAAGTATCAGATGACCTCCTTTGATAACTCTAATATAAGAACCAGCAAACATCATAAACGGATTATTTACCGTCATCGTTGCATTTTCCTCCAACAACAATCTCGTTTCCTTATGTGAACCCTTAACCTGTGGAGTTCCTATTGTAAGTGTTTGATTCAAATTCAATAGTGAACCCTTCTGTAACTCAATCACCGAATTAGGATAATTCTTAACTACAAGTCTTTTACCTTTCTTTATATGAGAAGAAAAAACATTCAAAGATAAGAATGTCTTCCAACTTCTGATAGAAAAACCTAACATACCGATTAGTTGCAAAGCCTTCTTCAACTTGCGGGCATAATTTCTAAACCTATTCTTTAAACGATTTTTGAACGTAGGTAAAGGGAAAAACTTTTCTGCTACCTTATCAAATGGCATTTTATCTAATGCATCAAAGAATGCATCTCTGTTTGGAGAAGTTGAAGTAAGGGAAGAATTCAATGCTGGATTACCAGCTTCTGCATCCTTCATCGTAAACTGTCGCCAATTGATTTTATCTTTGATGGCATCAAACAGAGCTTTACCTTTATCTGAATTGACCATTACAAGTGAAGTTCCTCTATCCTGGTCCATAGAAGGATCAACATTCTCTATTCCCCAAAAATCTGCCAATGTGATATCGGCCTTTTGAGGAAAACCTTTGAATGTACATTGGTAGCAGGAAGGTCGGGCAAAATTACCACTCTGCAAATAACCTATAAAGAATAGGTCATGCCAACGATCTTTGCAATATTCCTGTCCGTTTTCAAAGTTCACTCGCATAGAGAAGTTATGCCATCCCCATTTCTTGTTTTTAAATTTAATCTGTGTTGCCTTTGAACCGTATTGCTTCTCCAACATATCCATATAGGAGAGGAATACCTTAGGAGAATTAACTCCACGACAAATGAAATCACAGGTGGTCAGATTGTCATACTCCTTGCGCAAGAACTTATACAATCCCTGTATCTGACATGGAGCACCACAGAAGAATACTTTTTCACCTGCTTTCAACAAATCTCGAACCTCCTTGTAAACTCCTTCCATTGAACTCTGGAGGTACTTAGAACTTCTAATTTCAGGGAGCAGTTGACGGTCTGGTGATACGATATGCTTTACGGTATGATCTTTGTTGTAGATTGCCCCGCCTATATAAGCATTTTGCTCATACATTGCCAATGCCAACATCGAATGAATGCCGCCAGATGTACTATCTGTACGAATAGCTTCATCTTTGGTATAAGCTGCATATACTAAAGGTTCATCATAACGGATTACATTATCTGCCTTTGTCAATACCGGACAGGTTTTCTGGCACAACCCACAATCAATACATAAGTCCTGATTTATCTCGGGATACCAAAAACCTTCCTTATCATTAAGAAAGGTAATGGCTCCCTTTGGGCACACATCACCACATGCGTTACAGCCACAACACTTAGATTTTTCTATTATTTCCTTCATAAAATTTGGTTGTCTTTCAATTCTTCTATAATCATCTTGGTAAATTGTTTTCTGCCATGAAGATTGAAAAAGAATGAATTGATATATAATGAACTATCTGTAAATCGTTTATCCTTCAAATGATTTAATACAGGACATTTTTGAGTATTGGCCTCATTGACATAAGCCAAAATCTGATTATTGACAAAATCTTCTGAGAACCTATTGCCTAAATAATCTGTAACAGGCAGGATACATATAACTGGACGCAGCTTTCTATCTAAACAAAACTGAATCATCTCATGCAACAGATGAATATTGCGATTGATATTGGTTTTATTGATATCTGAGAGCACCAGGTTACTGATGTCAATATCAAATTCTCGATTCCAACAATTAATCCAAAAGTCTGCATCAGCTCTCAACTGCTTTTTATCCATAGGATTTGTATCAATAAGCAAACGGTTAGAAGCCGCAGGAATATCCTTGATTAATCGCTTGATTTTCTTTGGATGAAACAGCAAAGGATAATCAATGTATGCAGTCTTTGTTTTTTGAGAATATCCTACAATATCTTTATCCGGTAAAATGCCATAATACTTCAGATGGTCACCAAATGGATGCCGATATAAAAAAAAATTTAGGACGCATATTGGTATCAATACTGCGGCATTATCGGCTAAATGATGGCATTCTTTGCGTAGTATGGCAAAGTCGTATTCCAATGATTGTGGACCAACAGCCCAATTCATTGCCTTCACATTTAATCCATCATAATTGAAACCAAACTTAGGATGATTACTACCCAGATTTACCAGCTGCAAACCATTAGGAATACTATCATCATTACGAAACTTCTCTGTATCAGCAAAAATGTTTCGGTAATCATTTGTTCGTTTATAGAGAGCATTCAAAGCAAAAGCTCCAACTAAACATAATACAAATAAAACTATTATAAAAAATATCATATAAAGATTATTGAAGTGTCCAGCCTCCATCAACAGAGATAATTTGGCCGATTATATTATTTGAAGAATCACTAGCAAGAAAAGTAGCTAAACTTGAAATTTCCTCAACCAATGTATATCGCTTTGTTAAATGGCTTGGCATAAATGCATTATCTTTAACATCTTTTCCCTTAACACCATCATGAATATTAGTAACGACATTGACAGGAGCAATACCATTAACCACAATACCATGATGAACAAGTTCTTTCGCCATCCTTTTGTTATACAAGTAGCGCCCCATTTAGAGACAGAATAAGGATCAAAACCGGACTTTATGCCAGCAATCGAAGTAATATTTATGATTTTACCTTTTAAAAATTGAACGAATTTTATTTATAACAAAAGCTCTCATGTTCTTGTCAAGACCTAAGAAATAGATCAACAAAGATGATGACAGCACACTCACTATACCAACAGATATGAATCTTAACCAACCATCAGGCATCATATAATAAGTAGTATAAGGCAGAACAAACATCAATGCTCCAATCGGGAAAACCCTACAATATACAGACTTATAGAAAGCTAAAGGCGACAATCCGATATATTTCTTTAAACACATCAGTTCAAAGAATGTTTCTAAGAACCATGGAATGACATTTACCATAAACACTGTAACTGGCGAAGCCCCCAATTTCAACAGCACGTAACTGACAGGAAGAATCATCAAGAGTGCTCCTCCTGCAGTAAGATTTACTAATTTCATCTTTCCTACTGCATGAATCATCATAACAACAGGACGCGTCATTGTTTGGACTACAGACTGTATCAATATAATTCTCAAGAATATAGGGGCATAAGCAGGATATTCACCAAGCCATACGTGCAAAACAAAATCTATCTCAATGAATAGTGGAACAAGGAGAAAAAGCAAGAGGAAGGCTGCAAGTTTGGAATTTACAGTAGATAACTTTATCATCTGGTTCGTTTCTCCTGCTGCATAATGCTTTACAATCTGAGGGTTAACAGCCATCTGGAAGTTATTGACGAACTGCATCACTATTCCATTTACCTGAAAAGCAATACCGCGAGCAGCGTTCACTACCGTACCAAAGAACATATTCAAAAGTATGTTGACTCCTTCTCCCTGAAACGTCACAGATGCGCAACCAAAAATATTCCATCCTGAGAAGTTCATCATCTCCTTGAAAATCTTCTTATCGAATACTCTACTAATCTTACATTCTTCAAATAGCCTCCTACAATAGACATTATAGATTAAAGCAGATATGCAATTTACTATGAGGTAGAGAAAACCATATAATATCAATTTATCGTAATTAACTACTTGAATAAGAAAAACTATCAAGAGTTTCATTACCACATCGAAGATACTCATGTAAGCATAGATATCCATCTTTTCATGAGATATTATGCTAGAGATGTATGGCACTTGTATTACATTGATTAGCATCGTTATACAGGAAAACTGGAAGACCCAAAAGGCTGCATCCATTCTTCCTGCTTCAATATTCATCTTATTGTATAAAAACCATAAGCCAATAGTTTCTACTAACAAGAACAATACTAAAGCCAACAATCCATGAAGTGCCATGGCAGTATTAAAAACCTTATGTAGCTTTTCCTTATTGTTTGCTCCTAATTCAAATGTCAAGAAGCGTTGTGTTCCTGTGGCTAATGTTCCATTTATAAACGTGAACATTGTTACAACACCTCCAACAACATTATACAATCCGTAATCAGAAATACCAAGAGTTTGTAAAACAACTCTTGAAGTATATAGACTTACCAACATAGTGATAAGCATACGGAAGTATAAGAGCAGTGTATTCTTCGCTATTCGCTTATTATTATCTGATGTTTGATTTGACATAAATTATTTTCCAAATTCTTTAATTCTTTGTTCTTCTTTCAAAGTGCAAACAAGCAGCTGGCTATTCTTCTCGGCTACGATATAGCCATCCAAGCCTTGAACTATCACCTTGCTTTCATCGGCGGCATGAACCACGCAGTTCTTACATTCATACAATCGGATATCCTTGCCTACCTTGGCATTGCCAGCCTCATCCTGTGGAAGCAAGGTACGGAGACTGCCCCAGCTACCTAAGTCGCTCCAGCCAAACTCGGCTGGCAAGGTATAGATTTCCTTAGACTTCTCCATCACGGCATAGTCAATGCTTAATAAGAACAACGTTTTTTAATATAAATCCACTTTGATATCGAACGGACTATCAAAGTCCTTCAACATCGAATGCTTCGTATCTTTCTCTGAGAGATTGGCGTGCTCGGTTGGAATCTTCCAATCGATACCAAGGGAATCATCCAGGATAGAGATACCTCCATCTGCTTCTGGATGATAGAAGTTATCACACTTGTACTGAAAGACGGCTGTTTCTGAGAGAACAGCGAAACCATGAGCAAAGCCTTTTGGGATGAAGAACTGGCGATGATTGTCTTCTGTCAGCTCTACAGCCACATGCTTGCCATAAGTAGGGGAGCCCTTGCGAATATCTACTGCTACATCGAGCACTCTACCTTTTACGCAGCGTACCAGCTTGCTTTGGGTATATGGTGGGCGCTGGAAGTGCAAGCCTCGCATCACGCCATAGCTGCTCATAGACTCGTTGTCTTGGCAGAAGTGAACACTGTGTCCCAGGATTGGGGCGACCTTTTCTTCAAACTCTCGCTCGCTGAAACTCTCGAAGAAGTAGCCACGAGAGTCGCGGAAGAGGCGTGGCTCTATAATGAGTACGCCATCTATTTCTGTTTTGATTATATTCATTGTTTTTGTTTTAATTTTTGTTGTTATAATAAGATTTTTCGAATCCCTCCGTCTCCCTTTCCAAAGGGAGCTCCACCTCTAACCAAGCCTTCCTCCTCAGAAGGAAGGATGTAAACCGCCCTACTCGGTGCTCGGAACCGCTACGCTCTAAGGTTGGCGGACCATCAAAGGTCTACGCCATATTTTGCGGGATGGGACCGCCTTGATACGATGCTTTTTATGCCTAATCTTAAGACATATTTTATATGAATCAGAGGAAAGCAAAGACAAGTTAAACATGTTATTATCTTCTCATTAACTTTGCTGCAAATTCAAAGAAATCAGCAACATTCTTGAAATCATCAAATTGTTGACAGTACATACTTGCATAAGGTTCTGGGAATCTACTACATATATCAGCCTTTATCATACTCGCCAAAGCCTCCTTGGTATAGGCTTTCAGCAATTCGTTGTATTGTTCCTCGCTCATAATATTCTCTGTTATTTCAACATCCTTGCCATATACATCGCCTCATAAACTACGATACAACCTATCAAGAACAGCATTCGAAATACAGAAGCAACGTATTCTTTGCTATTCTCTTGTTATTATCTGATATTGGATTTAACATATTAGAAATTAAACTCTTAATGCACATATTACGGTATGGAAACAGACCCTGTATCAATTGTTCTATTTGAACCATCTGCATAGAAAATATGCACCCTTGTCATCTCCTTTGGAATACGCTTATAAACCTCAATGGGGAAAATGTGAACACTACCACAAAAACGACAATATTTCTTTAGCAAAACATTAAACTTATAGTATATTGGATTGCTTTCAAAAACTTTTTTAACTGCTTGTTTTCCCTCCTCTATACCTTCTTGAAGTTTATATGTTTGCGTTATCTTCTTTTTTTGTGTTACAGAAAGAGACAGCGAACTATCAATATGACTTGTAACAACTAAGTCCAACTGACTCGTCAAAGAGGCAAGCTTTCCAGCTTTTAACACCATGTTTGCACTTTCTTTGAATTCCGTTCCAGCCATTACCTTACATTCTTCTGTATATTCATAGGAAGACTCTTGCGTTTGCTCAGATGAGACTAAAGCTAACTTTGTTTTCCACCCCTCCTCAAAAGTAAAGTTTTTATCCACCAATTCTACGGAAGCTATTGTATAACGATAAAACCAAGTTTGAGGTTTTAGAGGATTAAAAATATTCAATAACTAAAGTTTCGCAAGTGAAAATTCACAAGCGTGATTTAACGTAATTTTGGAA
>OGOV01003106.1_pt1 | contig 11531 bp, 11 predicted proteins | sample 1552711 | NCBI WGS metagenome assembly OGOV01 (sample SAMEA2580216, study PRJEB22360) | human gut metagenome | biome: human gut; feature: human-associated habitat; material: faeces | place: Denmark | collected 2008/2010 | reverse complement strand
GCTTCGGCAAGAGGGCTCAGTTCATCGCAGCATTCCTTGATTGCTTCTGAAAGATCGATTTTTTCCGGAACCATCGTTATTTTGCCTGATGCAAGCTGGCTTGATTTCAATACCCTGTCCACCTCGTCCGTGAGGCGGTTCATGCAAAGCTGACTCTTCTTCAAAGCTTCAACCTCATCCGGAAGCTTCAATTTCATTTGCAGAATATCCAGTCGAATCTGCAATGCGGTCGCAGCGTTTTTGATTTGATGCGCAATGTTTTCAACAAAATGCGTCATTTCTTCTTCACGATGCGCGGAAGCGGCACGCATGAGCGAAAACTGTGCCGTAAGCTCGGAAAATGCGTTTTGAAGATTCGCAACAGCGCCTTCGTTCAATGTTTCTTCAATATCGTCCTCCGGATACAGCAAAAAATGCTCAACCGCCTTTGAAAGCCTGTCGAGCTCACGTCTTTGCCTGCAAATATGAAATAATTCACCGCCGAGCGCCGCTGCAAGCAGGACGACAAGCCAAATCAGCCATTGCATTGCGTTTTCTCCGTTCGTTTTCTTCCGTAAAAACTCTTATTGCTCCGTAACGGGCAATGTCCAGCGATAACCTATGCCGCGCACGGTTTCGATGTAGGGCTTGCCGTTAACCTTTCCGAGTTTGTCGCGCAGCCGACTGATATTCACGCTTAAGGTGTTTGCATCCACAAATGCCGAATCCTTATCCCAAACCAGATACAGAAGCTCCTCACGGGACACGGTCTGTTTCGAATGCGTTATCAATGCCGCAGCAAGCTTTGTTTCGGTTGCGGTCAGCTCAAGCACGTTCCCTTTTCGCCTGATTCGGCAGCTTGCGCTGTCGTAGCTGAGTTCTCCCGTTCTCAGGACTCCGCTGCTCTTTTTTGATGTGCGGCGCAGCAGAGCTTCAATGCGAACAAGAAGTTCATGCATCCTGAACGGCTTTGCAACATAATCGTCACCGCCGGCACGGAAGCCGCGCACAAGCTCGATTTCACTGCTGCATGCAGTTAAAAAAAGTATCGGCACATTTGAAAACTCTCTTATCCTGCGGCAAAGCTCGTAACCGTCATCCTGCCCTAAACGTACGTCCAGAATAACAAGATCCACACCGCCGTCACGCATTGTCTGCATTGCGGCAGAGGCGCAGTCCGCGCATGAAACGGTATAGCCGTCGCTTTCAAGAATTTCCCGCAGCCCATCGGCAACGTTTTTATCGTCTTCAGTGACAAGTATATGTTTGTTCACGGCACTGCACCTCCTGCCTGTTTTCAGTCATTCAACAACATCCGCATTCCCGTTCGGGGCTCATTGTTTATTATAGCTGATTTGAGACAATCTTTCCATCCTCAATTTTAATTATTCTGTCCGCTTTTTTTGCGATCTCAAGATCATGGGTAACGATTATCAGAGTCTGCCCGAAACGCGCCGCACAGCTGCTCAGCAGGTTAAGCGTGTCCTCCCCCGCTTTTTTGTCCAAATTGCCCGTCGGCTCATCCGCAAAAATGATATGCGGCTTTGCAAGAATCGAGCGCGCTATTGCAACACGCTGCTGCTCACCGCCGGAAAGCTCATAAGGGTACTTTTTCAGCTTTTCTTCGATTCCGAGCATCTTTGTAACCTCTGCAAGAAATGTTTCGTCCGGCTTCCTGCCGTCCAGCCTCAGCGGCATACAAATGTTGTTCAACACGGAGTACTCATCCAGCAGATTGAACTGCTGAAACACAAATCCCATGCTGCGTCTGCGAAAGATTGCCATTTTTTCGTCAGAGAACGAGAACATATCCACGCCGTCGATAAGCACTTTTCCGGATGTCGGCCTGTCCAGTCCGCTCAGAACATGAAGCAGGGTGGATTTTCCCGATCCGCTTCTTCCGATTATCGCATAGAAAAGTCCCTTTTCAATCGAAAGATCGACTCCGTTCAATGCGTTCACCGCTCCGGATGATGTTTTGTACTCTTTGTACAGTTTTTCTGCCTGCAAAATAATTGACATAATTTTTCTCCTTATATTTCACAATAAATTTTCGTCCAAGATTCATCTTTCGTTCAAAACGGCCGTTCAGCGTCCGCGAAGCATTGCCGCAAGATCGTTTCGCGTCAGTCGATGCTTTGCTGCACGGGAGAGCAGGATGAGTACCGCTGCGCAGCTAACCGTAATGAGCACAACCGTCAGCGCGTTCGCTCCCCCCTGTGCAAGTCCCGAAAGACCGGATTGCACGAAATCAAGCACATTCATGTCTGCATTCACTTCCTGCCGATGGTTATAACGCGAAATTGCAGAAGCAAACATATATGCCGCATACACGAGCCAGCCGCACAATACTGCTGCTGCGCCGCGCAGCGCGGCACGGCAATTCAGCTGCCACCGAAGCTGACGTTTGGACATTCCGAGCGCACGCAGAATGCCGAATTCGCGCTCTTCTCCCTCCGCTTCAAGCGTCAGAATGTTCCCGATAAGCAGCAGCATGACAAGTGCGATGCAGCCGCATCCCGAGTAAATCAATATGAGCTTTTGCAAATCCTCCTGTATATACGCTGCATACTGTTCACGGTTGTTGTTCATTGAAATGCTTTGTTTGGCAGTTATTTCAGCAAGCACACTGTCCGTTGAAACATAGCCGGCATTAAGGTCGGTATATACATTCGCATTGTTATAGCCGTATTCGGCTTCAACAGCGTTTTTGTCACCGGTAATAAAGCTCCCGCAAAGGCTGCCCGGCTCGCATTCCGTTAGGATGTTTTTCAGGAATTCGTCCGAACAGAATACTGTGTACGGCTGATAAGCACCTGTGAGAATCAGATTGGTTTTTTCGTGATCGAATTCTGCCACGGCAGCGATGCTTACGTTTTTTGTGAGCAGCTTTCGGTAAGCGCCTAACCTGTATGCATCTTCCTCCCAAATGAGTTTTGAACCGTAGCAGCCGACTGAAATTTCATCCCCCGCCGATAAATCGGCTGCGCCGAAGTGTTCACGATTGAAAAACCCTCCGCCGTCCGTTCCGACAGGAAAGGACATTATGACGCCTTCTCCGTTTGAAAACGCCCGCCATGCCGCCGCATCAACAGCGGAAGGGTCAATCAATGTGCCGAGGCTTTCCTCCGATAAGGCATACAGGCACACGGCTGCACCGTCCTCAAACTGAGGGTCATATTCACGCAAAGCGGTGAAAAGGCTGCTGTTTTTGTCGCCGTCGAACGTCAGCTCCACCGTCATCGAATTAAATGCAGCTGCCTTTGTGACGCCGGGTATGCTCTGATAGGTTTTCAGCATATCCGCAGTAATAAGCTGTGCATTTCGACCATCCCTGATAAATGCAACCTCGGAAGATTCCGCATTCAGAACATATGCAGGTTGATTTTGCCATTTATGCATATCGGCTCTCGGATAAAGTGATTCCAGAATGCCGAATATAACCGCACCGCAGAATACAGCGGCAAGCATCACGACCGCAGTGCGGCGAAAAACATCAAACGCATGCGCACGTCGGCGGGCTGTATGCATCCTGCCCGTCAGCGGCTCTGAAAGTGCGATGCGAAAAACAGTCATTCGCGCCGCAAATATCCCTGCAATCCAGCACAGTGCCGTGACTGCAAGCTGCGACAGAGGAACGTCCACCTGCACCGGTGCGGATTTTGCATACACAAACAGCTTCAAAATCAGCTTTGTTATAATGGTTCCGAGCAGTGTTCCCGCTCCAAGCGCAGGCAGGCACAGAATCAGCGTTTCAAACGTCAGCAGCAGTCTCAGCTGCCGTTTTGTTATGCCTATACTCCGAAAAAGAGCGATTCCTCTGACCTGCTTGCGGAGCTGAACAGCGTATATGCAGACCACTGCAATAACGGTCACGGCAAGAATCAGGCAGATATAAAACGAATGATAATTCGCTTCACCTTTATCCGAAAATGCGGCGGTGTTTATGCAAACAGCTTTGTCCGCATTTGTTCCGCGACGTGTTTTTTGCATGTATGCATTGATACTCTCCGCTGCCTGTCCGCGTTCCGCTTCATCAACTTCAAAAAAGAATTGACGGTTTGCTGCCGCAACCGAAACATGCGTCACCCCCTCTTCGGACTGCTCATTCATCTGCGCAGCTGTTTCAATTGCCTTGGTCCGCAAATTTTCTCCCGCCGTATTTGTGATAAGCGCACCGCAAACAGGCTTTGAAAGCTTGTTCTCGCTCAATTGCCAAAGGCTCGAGTATTCGCGCAAAACGCCGCACAGCGTGAAGGTGCATTCAACCGGGATTTTTATCCCTTCAACGGATTCTTCGGATTCGGCATCAAAAAGAACTGTGAAGGAAATCTCCTGTCCGATCGTATAATTCTTTCCGAGTTTCGAAAGGGCGGAAGCTTCCAACGCTATTTCACTGTCATGCTGCGGGAACTCTCCGTCCTGCAATTCGATTCGTCCGATTTTGAGCAAATTCCCGTCCGCCGAACCTACGGATGTGACCACGATGCCGCTTTTTGATACTGCCTGACCGTAGACCGTCGCCGCTCCGATTTCTCCGATGCCGTTCACCGTGCTCAAAAATTCCGCATCGCCTTTAATTCCGTACGGTATTGCGCCGTACCATGCGCCGTAGGTGTTCAGCCTGTATTCCGCATTCGTTTTTTTAATGCTGCCCGTTATGCAAAGCGTAACAAGCACAGCGGCAAATGAAATTGTCAGAATGATAACCGTAAGCAGGCTGCTGCGCTTTTTCCCTTTCAGCCCATGCAGCGCAAGTTTGAAAAGCTCTTTTTTCATTTTGCTCATTCCTCTCCGTTTTTTCGATTTTGCTTGAGTTTCCGACCGTGTAACGGCCGACTCCGCTCGGCAGCAGTGTCTGCTTAAACCAATCTTTGCCGGCTCTGTAATGCATTGCGATTTAACTCATGCTTTTTTCGCAGGCAGGCACAACATCCGATGTTATCCGCCTTTCAACAAACAAAAGTATAGCATGCCATGCTTACAACAGGCTTTCAGCCGTGCTTACAGTTTTGTAAGTTTCGTGCCGCATATCCGAACTTAATCGGTACTTACTTATTATATCACAACTTCGCTGCAAAAAATTGCCGCACCGAACCGCTGTCCGACGCATTTCAAATGCGCGATAAAGCGGCTTCTCATAAGGCGAAATAAGTATATTCCTGTTTTTTCAATATATTTGCATTATTCAGGTTGACTAAACGATGAACATTGAGTATAATGTATCAGTAATTCGAGTCGGCCGCGGTCGGGTTGAATCATTCATTTCCCGCAAGAGAGAGGGGGGAAACTGATAATGGAAATCCGTGTTGGTGAAAATGAATCCTTGGAAGGCGCAATTAAACGTTGGAAGCGTAAATGTGCTCGTTCAGGTATCCTTGCTGACGCAAGAAAGCGTGAGCATTACGAAAAGCCCAGCGTAAAACGCAAAAAGAAGGCTGAAGCTGCAAGGAAACGCAAGTATTAATTGCATCCTGCTTTACCGTTTTTTCAAAATGAATCGGCTTTGCTGTCGTTCATTTTAAAAAGCGAATATGTTTAATCGAAGTGCAGAAGAGCGATTTCGCCCGTCTGCACTTCTTTCGTTTTTGTCTGTTTTTTCGGCCGACCGCCGTTCTTTCATGTTAACATAGGTTCACTAACACGGATTCAGCCGTCAGTTTTTAATCATCCTGCCGATTTCGGTGGACTCTATATACCTTTCTTTAATCGCCTTCAATTCCGTCATATGCGGCTGCGTCATATGGATTTTTTGCAGTTCCGCATTTTCCCATGTTTCGGCAAGCAGCAGTGTGTCGGGGTTTTGAACAGAGGCAAAATACTCGTACCGCCGACAGCCCTTTTCATCAAGGATCAGCTGAAGGATCCCGCTCGATTTCACAGCGTTCAGAAACGCTTCCCGCATTCCGGGTTTTGCGGTGTAGATAACAAACAGATTCAGTTCATCGTTTTCGTTCATGTTCAGGTTAGCTCCCTCCAATTATTGTTTGTTCACGGTACAGCAAAACCGCAGCAGCCGTGCCGATTCCGAAACGGAAATCACAAAGCTGCTGCGGCAATTTCAGGTTCTGTCGCAATTCGAAGCTCTCCCTCGACAGCGAAGAAAAAAATCATTATTCGTCAGCTCTGTGCTGAGCAAAGAGCCTGCATGTTCGGCAATTCCGTGTTACGCAGTTACGCAAAGAACTTGCCGATTCGGCAATTCTGTGTTATGCAAAGAACTTGCCGATGATATCAACGATTTCAGCACCGATGCGCTTCTGAGCTTCGGTGGTGGAAGCACCGATATGGGGGGTGCAGCTGACATGGGGATGGCTGTAAAGAGCCTCGTTCTTGCTGGGTTCTTCTGCCCAAACATCAAGACCTGCTGCATAAACCTTACCGCTGTTGAGTGCATCAAGCAGAGCTGCTTCGTCAACATTGGTGCCGCGGCTGGTATTAATGATAACAACGCCGTCCTTCATCTTTGCGATATTTGCAGCATTGATGATTGCGCCGCCGTCAACTGCGGGAGCATGAACGCTGATGAAATCTGATTTTGCAAGCAGCTCGTCCATTTCAACATAGTTGATGCCGGTCTGCTCTTCGATGCCGGGAATATGGAAAATATCGAATGCGATAACATTCATGCCCATGCCCTTAGCCATCCTGCCGAGAGCCTGTCCGATTCTGCCGAAACCGATGATGCCGAGGGTTTTGCCGTGAATCTCAATGCCCTTGTATGCCTTCTTTTCCCATTTGCCTTCGCGCATGGTGTGACCCGCAACGCTGATGAAGCGAGCGCAGGAAAGCATATGAGCCATTGCAAGCTCTGCAACAGCATCGCTGGAAGCGCGGGGAGTGTTCATGACCTTGATACCCTTTTCTTCGGCATATTTGTGGTCGATATTGTCGATGCCGACGCCGCCGCGGATGATGAGCTTCAGTTTGCCGGTTTCGCATGCCGCATCAATGATGGGAACGCGAACTTTGGTTGCGGAACGAACAACGAGAACATCAAAGTTCTTTACCTGTTCTGCAAGCTCTGCCGGCTCATAGAACTGTTCAACGACTTCATGACCCTGTGCGCGCAGTGCGGCAACAGCATTCTTTTCCATACCGTCTGATGCAAGAATACGCATAGTATAATCTCCTTAATAATGTATAATTTATCAATTGGGTGAAAACTGTCGCGGGCAGGGTGCGAAACGCTGCCCGCAGCAGTCGGCTGCATTTTTAGTGACAGCAAACGGGCTCAGGCTCAGCCTTTGTAATTTTCCTGCTCGTATTTGCGGAGGAAATCAACAAGAGCAACAACGCCTTCCTTGGGCATTGCGTTGTAGATGGAAGCACGCAGACCGCCGACGCTCTTGTGACCCTTGAGGTTGTCAAAGCCCGCTGCTTTGGTTGCTGCAACAACTTCCGCATCTGTTTCTTTAGAAGCGGTTACAAAGGGAACGTTCATGAGGGAACGGAATTCCTTTTCAACCGTGCCGCGGAACATCTTGGACTCATCGAGGAAGTCGTAAAGGATCTTTGCCTTTTCTTCGTTCATCTTTGCCATGACTTCAAGGCCGCCGATTCTCTTGAGGTACTTGAATACCTGACCGCAGACGTAAATGCTCCAGCAGTTGGGTGTGTTGTACATTGAGCCGTTGTTCGCATGGGTAGCATAGCTCATGTAGGTGGGAACGAACTGGGGCAGATCCTCACGGATGAGGTCTTCACGCATGATTACGATAACCATGCCCGCCGGGCCGATGTTCTTCTGTACGCCGCCGTAGATAACGCCGTAATCGGAAACATTGCAGGGCTTTGAAAGGAACATTGAGCTCTGGTCGGAAACAAGAATCTTGCCCTTGGTGTTGGGAAGAGTCTGGTATGTGGTTCCGTGAATCGTCTCGTTTTCGCAGATGTAAACATAATCCGCATCCTCACTGATGGGAAGATCGGAACAATCGGGGATGTAGCTGTAATTGCGATCCTCGCTGGTTGCAACAAGGTTGATCTTGCCGTATTTCTTTGCTTCGTTATATGCCTTTTTGGACCAGTTGCCGGTTACGATATAGTCAGCAACGCCGTTTTTCATAAGGTTCATGGGCAGCATTGCAAACTGAAGCGTTGCACCGCCCTGAATGAACATGACCTTGTAGTTATCGGGAATGTTCATAAGGTCGCGCAGATCCTGTTCGGCTTCGTCGATGATCTGCTGGAAAACCTTGGACCTGTGGCTCATCTCCATGACGCACATGCCGCTGCCTTCATAGTTGAGAAGGTTGTCGCGCACGCTCTCAAGAACCTCAACGGGGAGGATGGAGGGACCTGCGGAGAAGTTATAAACACGATCGTATTTCATAGCAAAAACTCCTTTAGAAAAAATAGTTCGCTTGTTTTTGGGAAGCCGGGCAGCGGTTGATTCAATGCTGTTCAACCTTTTCCCGAGAAAATCCCGTTAGATTGATTATAACGCTAATTCATGCCTTATTCAACCGCGAAACCGAGTTTTTTGCCTATATATTTTTTCTAATATTTTCTAATATTTCTGCCGCCTTCGTCCTGTTGTTTCGGCAGAATTCAGCCGTTCAGAATATATGTTCCGAGGTTCAGGTAACCTGCAAAAAGCAGCCACGCGATATACGGCAGCATCAAAATACCCGAAACTTTATCAAGTTTGAAAAAACTGCATGTCATTACAATCACGGTGATGAGCAGCATCACAAGCAGAACGAACGCCGCAAGGCGAAGATTAAGCGTGAAAAAAAGCGGCGTCCAGAGCATATTCAAAATGAGCTGAACGAGGTAAACGCGGAGCGCACACGCCGCCTGCCCGCCGATATCCGAATTGCCTCCGCACCGAACTGTTCCTCCGCTGCGGTCCTGCTTGCCGATAATATATATTCTTGCTGCCGATATTCCCATTAAAACGAACAAAATTGTCCACACGACCGGGAAAAGCCATGACGGCGGTGCAAGCGGCGGCTGTTTGAGCGCGCCGTACTCCTCCATGGCGGACATTGCAAAGACGGAAGATATCCCTCCCGCCGCAAGCGCAGCCGCAATAGAAACGATGTACACCCATGTTTTGCTGATTTTTTTCGATTTCATAAAAGATTCCTTTCAACCTTGCTTATTTGTACTCGCAGCTGCATTCCGAAAACTCCGGGCGGCTCGGATTTGCCGCCGCTTTTGCTCATTCAGGTGCAGCTTCCATCAGCATTATTTGAAATTTTGTTAATATATATGCCCGAATGCCGCAAAAGTGCTTGCATATTGCTTAAAAAGGTGATAAAATACCGATGTTTGATTTTCGTCCCGTGTATTCGTATGCGGTTTTGCAGGGTATGTTCCGCATTCTGCGGTTTTTCCTTCAATCGCATTCAACCTCATACACGGCAGATTCGGCAAGGAGGTGTAACGAAATGGGTAAGTTTTGTGAAGTATGCGGTAAGGGCGCAATGAGCGGTAATCTCGTCAGCCATTCCAACAGGAAGACCAGGCGTATCTGGGCTCCCAACGTACAACGTGTTAACGTCATCGTCAATGGTACTCCTAAGAAGATGAATGTATGCACCCGTTGCCTGCGTTCCGGCAAGGTTCAGCGTAACGTCTGATTGCTGCTTTCAACGGTATCGCTATGAGAACAGAATTTTCTATGGATAAGATTGTAGCTCTGTGTAAAAACCGGGGCTACATTTTCTCAGGATCGGAAATTTACGGCGGGTTGGCGAATTGCTGGGACTACGGTCCGCTCGGCGTTCTTTTCCTTAACAACATCAAAGGCGCATGGTGGCGCAAATTCGTTCAGGAAAGCCCCTATAATGTCGGCGTTGACTGCGCGATTCTGATGAACCCCGAAGTATGGGTTGCAAGCGGGCACGTTGTCAATTTTAATGATCCGCTCATGGATTGCAGAGCCTGCAAAGCAAGGTTCCGCGCCGATAAGCTTATCGAAGATTATGCCGAAGCAAACGGACTTGCCGATGTTCACCCCGACGGCTGGACAAACGAACAGATGGAAGCATACATCAACGAAAAGGGCATTGTCTGCCCCGAATGCGGAAAGCATGATTTCACCGGCATCCGCAAATTCAACATGATGTTCAAAACCTTCCAGGGTGTCAACGAAAACACGGCAAACGAGATTTATCTTCGCCCCGAAACCGCGCAGGGCATTTTTGTAAACTTTCAAAATGTTCAGCGCACGATGCGCAAAAAAATCCCGTTCGGGATTGCACAGATCGGCAAATCTTTCCGCAACGAAATCACTCCGGGCAACTTCACCTTCCGTACCCGCGAGTTTGAGCAGATGGAACTGGAGTTCTTCTGCAAGCCGGGCACCGACCTTGAGTGGTTCAAGTACTGGAAGGATTACTGCCACAACTTCCTGCTGTCTCTCGGCATGAAGGACGAGAACCTGCGTCTGCGCGACCACGATCCGGAGGAGCTGTCTCATTACTCCAACGCTACCACCGATATCGAGTTTATGTTCCCGTTTGGCTGGGGCGAGCTGTGGGGCATTGCCGACCGCACCAATTTCGACCTGACCCAGCATCAGAACACCTCGGGTGTTTCGATGGAATACTTCGATCAGGAAGCAAATGAGAAGTATATTCCGTATGTTATCGAGCCTTCGCTTGGTGCTGACCGTGTTGCACTGGCTTTCCTGTGCGACGCTTACGACGAGGAAGTCGTAGGTCAGGACAAGAACGGCAAGGACGATGTTCGTACTGTTCTGCGTCTGCATCCGGCTCTGGCACCGTTCAAGGCTGCTGTACTGCCGCTGTCCAAGAAGCTGACCGACAAGGCTATGCCGATCTGGCAGGAGCTGGCTAAGCAGTTCTCTGTTGATTTTGACGATGCAGGCTCTATCGGTAAGCGCTACCGCCGTGAGGACGAGATCGGTACGCCGTACTGCGTAACCGTCGATTTCGAGACCGAGCAGGATGGCTGCGTAACCGTTCGTGACCGTGACACTATGGAGCAGGAGCGCATCAAGATTGAGGAAGTTGCTGCTTATATCGCAAAGAAGATCGAGTTCTGATTTTTCGCTGCTGAACATTGATCATCAAAACCGCTGCACAATCCCTGTGCGGCGGTTTTCTTTTATTTGGATGGCGAACAGGAAACACCACCCCAAAACCTATCGAAAAAATAGGGATTGGACCATCGGAAATTGGGCAATCTGCCGGAACGAAAAAAGTTTGTCGGAAAGGGTTGACAGAAGAGGGGGAGTTTAGTATAATCATAGCAATCCCAGTGAAATAATATGAATTTAGGAGACGCGGTTATGCGATACTACTTTGAAAAGCTGCTCCGCTCGAATTTCCGATTTGGGCGAATGTGAACCTTCTTTTTAGTACACGAAACGAATCAATCACTTCAAACATGTATATAAAAAGGAGATTATTATCATGGCAACTATCAAGAATACCGAAAACTGGTCCTTTGAAACCAAGCAGCTGCACATCGGTCAGGAGACCGCTGATCCGGTTACCGATTCCCGTGCAGTTCCGATCTACCAGACCACTTCTTACGTTTTCCATGACAGCCAGCATGCGGCTGACCGTTTCGGT
>OGOV01003097.1_pt1 | contig 11556 bp, 8 predicted proteins | sample 1552711 | NCBI WGS metagenome assembly OGOV01 (sample SAMEA2580216, study PRJEB22360) | human gut metagenome | biome: human gut; feature: human-associated habitat; material: faeces | place: Denmark | collected 2008/2010 | reverse complement strand
GTAGATTCCGGCAGCGGGCAGTTGGCGGAGAAGCTGCGTCGGGACGCGCGTGTCGTCTCTATGGAGAAGTACAATGCGCGGCTGCTGTTGCCGAAGGATTTCCCGGTGGCGCCGACCTTTGCGACCATGGACGTGTCCTTTATCTCACAGACACTGATTCTGCCCGCGCTATATGCGGTGCTTGCCGAGCAGGCGGTGCTTGTCAGCCTTGTGAAACCGCAGTTTGAGGCGGGGCGCGAGGCAATCGGCAAGGGCGGTATTGTGAAGAATCGCGCCGACCGCGCGGCGGCGATCCGCCGGGTGGTGGACAGCGCCGTGCTTTGCGGGTTTGCATTTTGTGATGCCACGCCGTCCCCGATTCCGGGCGGCGACGGCAATGAAGAGTTCTTGTGCTGCTTTTCCAAGGGCGGCGCACGCCCCGCGTATACCGGGGATGTGCAGCGCCTGATTGCGCAGCTGACAGGACAGAGGTAAGCTGAATTTTTGTAATTCGAGGTGCTTATGAAACGGGTTGTACTGCTTCCCACGATACGCAAAGAGACCGACAAGGACTATACGCTGCGTGCCGTCGAGCGCTTTTACATGCATGGCGCAGAAGTGCGCTTTGACGAAGCGTTTGCAGGCGAGAGATTTGCGGCGAATGCTTTGCTCTGCAAACGGGAAGAACTGTTTGCGGACATTGATCTGATTGTGGTACTCGGCGGCGACGGCTCAATTCTGCGTGCGGCGGAGTATGCACTGATGTGTGATGTGCCGCTGCTCGGCATCAATTTCGGGCGCGTCGGCTATATGGCAGAGCTTGAAAAGCACGAGATTCCGCTGATTGACCGCATCTACAGCGGGGATTATACCATTCAGAACCGCATGACCATGCAGGCGGAGAAAAAGACGCCGGAGGGAACCGTGCTGCTCTCGGACAGCGTGCTCAACGAGGTTGCAGTCGGGCGCGGCGCGTATCCGAAGTGCATTGATTTACGCCTGTTTGCCGACGATTGCGTGGTGCGCAACATCCGCGCGGACGGTGTGGTGTTCGCAACGCCGACCGGCTCCTCTCCGTGCTCCATGGGGGGGGGGGGGGGGGAAGAAAAAGCCGATACGCCTTTTTGCCCGATATGGGAGGAATGGCGGATGTCCGGGGTTGGGCGGCGCTGGTCCAAGCGCTCAGGGCCGCCAAAGCAAGGACCGGGAACATGATTGCTTTCATGGAATGATCACAGGGTTGGAAAATGGGGCAGGGGAACCCGGGGGAATTGTGGAAGGAACGTGCTTTGCCTCTTTCGGAAAAGATGGCAGAGCTTTTCCCTGAAACGAGCAAAAAATGATGTTTCCGCTTTATTTCTCTTTTCAGGGCGTTGAGGGAAAGAAATAACGTCGGCCGGCCGTCTCACAGGGGAACTTCGTTTTTTCAGAGAACACCGGCCGCCCTGGCCGGGAGTTCCGCCGCCCGGTTACTTGGCCGCTTTTGGGGCGAGGGAAGTGCGGCGCCTGTCAAGGAAGTACAAGACGAGCCATTGCAGCACCAGCAGGGACACAGCCAGGAAGACGGGTTGGAAAGGTGTGAAAAAATCTGCTATACCGCTGAAGACGCGTCGGTTAAGTGCATGAATGTTGAGAAGAGAGTTAATGAGGTAGGCGGCCAGGGCATTGATGCCGATAACGCGGAGGGGAAACGCCCATAGGGCCCATTTCCCTTTGTTCCACACATCGACGGCCAGATGAAACAGGGAAAGGAGCGTCAGGGAGATGCCGGCGGCGGCCAGGACGAAGGTGCCTGTCCACATGCTTTTAATGATGGGGTAGAGGCCGTCCAGCATCCTGGCGGCGCAGAAAAGGAGAAGGCCTGCCCCTGCCATTGCTGCGCAGAGGTGCACGGGAGAGAGCCGGCTTTCCTTCAAAAATTTCCCTGCCAGCCATCCTCCCAGACACAGGACGGAAGCGGAAACGACGCAGAGCGGGCCTTCCGGGTCAAAAACTCCCCCATGCAGACGACCGGGGAGCCAGTGCCTGTCCACCCATGAGTTGACGGAGCCGTCCGGCGTGAAGTTGCCGCAGGTGAACTGGAGCAGGGTAATGAGGGCCAGGATGAACCCCGCCGCAGAGGCAACCGCTCCCGTCCGGCGGCACAGCAGGATGCAGGTTCCTGCAATGGCGCAGGAAAAACCAATCAGCCCCAGAACGGAGGCATAACGCATGCTTTCCGTCCAGGTAAGCGTTCCATTGACCAGTAGCCCCAGAAAAGCCAGGACGAGAGCCCGTTTCCAGAGATGGAGAAGCCCGGGGACGGAGGAAGCGTTTCCGCTGGTGTATTTCCCCAGGGAAAAGGACATGGAAACGCCGGAAATGAAGACGAAAACGGGGAATACCAGGTCGTACAGGTGCAATCCTTCCCAGCGGGCATGCGTCATCTGGCGTGCGGCTTCCTGAAGAAAAGCGCTTTCCGGATTTCTGGAAGCCATGAGCAGAACCAGGGCGTCCAGGCCCAGGATAATGAGCATGTCCAGCCCGCGCAGGGCGTCCAGGGAGTGCAGGCGGGGAGAACGGGAGGGGGGGGAAGAGGAATAGGCCATTTAAAAGCATCATACGGAAAAAAAAGGAGTTTCTATCAGGATTCCTCCAAACATGAAGGAACGGAGGGGAATCGTGCTTGATTTCCACGGGGGAAGAAGGTAAAGCAGGCCGCATGCCGCACACCCTTCCCGCTTTTCTTTTTTTTCTGTGTGTCTCCCTGTTTTTGTCCGCTTGCTCCTCTACCCCCAGGACGCCTCACGGAAAGCCGTTGATGAAGGATGGCAGGTATGCGTCTTCCTATGAAGCTTTTGTCGCGGACCCCCAGTACCGCTTCACGCGCGATATCTGGTATCATGACGAACGCATCCAGCAGGCGCGGACGCGGAACAGCAGAATCGTCATTCATCTGAATGATCAGCGGGGCGTGTTGTGGGTTGACGGCAAGCCGGCCATGAACTTTCCCGTTTGCACGGGCAAATCCGCCCATGAAACGCCGCGCGGCAAGTTTTCCATCATCCAAAAAGATGCGGATTACCGTTCCCGGTCTTACGGCAGCGTGTTTGACGCAAGCGGCCTGTGCGTGAATTCGGACGCTACCTCTTCTTCCCGCGTGCCGCCCGGCGGTAAATTCATCGGCGCCAAAATGCCGCTGTGGATGCGCATTCATGGCGGGATAGGGCTGCATGTGGGCACCGTGTACCGGGATGCCAACTCCCATGGGTGCATCCGGGTTCCGGTAGAGGCATGCCGCATCCTGTTTGACAAATGCGGCCTGGGAACAGCCGTCATCGTTCAGGAATAAGCGTGAGCGCGAATAATCGTTGATTCCTTGCGGTATATTTGCCACACTCCTGCAAACTGATGAAAATAAAGGTTCTGATACGTTCCCTGGTATTGTTGGCCGGGTTGGCCGCGTGGACGGCGGATACGGCCTGGGGCCAGGCTTCCACGCGCCGTTCGTCTTCTCGGGGGGGAGCGGCTGCTGGCCGGGCTGCGGTGGAGCAGCGCGGAGAGGATGACGCTGTGGAAACGGTTGACCTGGGAGACAGGAAAAAGGATTCCGATACGGCCTCCGGAGAACGGGAAGGCGTGGCCGCCGCTCCGGAGATGCCCGGGGAAACGGAAAAGGAACAGAATGGCTTGGATTCCCTGTCCCTGATTCCTTCCCTCGGCGGGGGACGGCTGGACGCCGCGCGGGAAGCGCACACCAGCACGCGCCCTTCCGCCAGGACCATGGCTTTGCTGATTCCCGCGCCGCGCGGCCCCATCCTGGACCGCAACGGGGAACCGCTGGCCGTGACGTCCGTAGCCTATCAGCTGGCTTTGCGGTTTGAAATTTTTGAAAACCCCGACCGTTCCCGCGTAGTGGAATTCGGGCGCAACTGCTTGGAACAGGCCAAAAAAATTGCCGGAAAGGCGTGGTCTTTTTCCGACGAACAGCTCTGGAAACATTATGAGCACCGCCGCTGGCTGCCTCTTCCGCTCACGAACGTCATTCGTGCGGAGGAAGCGGAAAAGCTGAAGGATAAAGTGAAAAGCGTGCGCGGCCTTCAGCTGTTGCCCATTTACATCCGTTCCTATCCGGAGAAGGAAATCGCCGGCCATATCATCGGCTATGTGGGATCCAAGGGAAAACTGCCAACCGGCCCCATCAACCACATGGACCCGCTGTGGGAGCAGGTGGAAGGCCGTGCGGGGCTGGAAAAGGAATTCAATAAAAATCTGACCGGAACGCCCGGCGTATGGCGTTTGATGTTTGATGAAGACGGCAATAAAATTCTGGATGAACTGCAAATACGCCCCAAGCCCGGCGGAGCTGTCGTCACCACCCTCAACCTGAAATGGCAGAAGGATGCGGAACGCATCCTTTCCCGCGGCAAGAGGCGCGGCGCCATGGTGGTGCTGGATTGCGTGACGGGTGAAGTTCTGGTGATGGCGTCCACGCCGTCCTATGACCCGAACATGTTCATTCCAAACATATCCCAGAAGGATTACGACGCCCTGCGCAACGATCCTGCCGGTCCTCTGGGCGCCCGTGCTTTCCAGGGCCGTTATCCTCCCGCTTCCACATTTAAAGTCCTGACGGTAGCCAGTGCCTTGAGGAACAACAAAATCACGGAAAATACGCTCGTTTACTGCCCGGCTTCCGTGACGATCGGCAACCACGTTTTCAAAAACTGGAGCAAGACTCCCCTGGGGGATATCAACTGTGTCCGCGCCCTGGCGATGTCCAACAATCCGTTCATGTACCAGATGGGCCTGAAGCTGGGTGCGGAAGCCCTGATGGATACGGCCCGTGCTTTCGGCCTGGGGGAACGGACCGGCCTGCCCATTCCGGACGATCCCGGCCTGGTGCCGACCAGTGATTATATGATTCGCAATTACAAGCGCGATTTCATGTCCGGGGATGCCGCCAATTTGTCCATCGGCCAGGGGACGCTGCTGGTTACGCCCCTCCAGGTGGCGCACATGATGTCCGGCGTGGCAAACGGGTATCTGCCCAGACTCCAGCTCATCAAGCAAATTCAGGACGGCAACGCCAATGTCGTTTACGCGCCCAAGCCCCAGGAAGTTCAGCGCCCGCTGCCTGCCTATGAGCGTGCTCTGTCCAGCGTGCGCAAGGGGATGAGGGAAGTGGTTGAAGCCGGTACGGGGGGGCGTGCGCGCCTGTCCTATTCCAGTATCGCCGGCAAATCAGGAACGGCCCAATGGGGGCCGGAACGGGAAGACAAGCGTCTGGCGTGGTTTGCCGGTTTCATGCCCTGCGACAATCCGCGCTTTGCCTATGTGGTGCTGTATGAAGGCCGCGCCCACGAACGGCTGGGCGGGGGAGCCGCCGCCGCTCCCATCGTCAAGGAGTTTTTCGAAACGGAGAAAAAAGACATCAAGGCTATTATTGACCCGCCCAAGGACGACATTCCGGTGGCGGAACCGGTGGAGGAAACCCCGGAAACGGCCGCGGCCGCTCTTCGGGAACGGAGCGGGGCCCCTGCCGTCGTGCCGGACAACCTGCCCCCCGGGTTGTATGATCCGGAAGGGATGGAGCCGATCAAGGCTGATGAAATCCCTGCCGATCTGGATGACTCTTCCGATGCGGAAATCAAGGCAACCCCGGTGGGCGGCTCCTCAGGGCATGCCGGGCCGTCGGCGCCCCCGTTGTCGGAGGAGCCTTCTGCGGCCCCCCTCACGCCGCGCCGGGGAGACTCCGATTACATTCCCGGGTTGCCCCAGCAGATTCCCCGCCATCTCAACCGCTCCACTCCCGTAAACGCTCCCGCGCCGCAGTCTCCCCTGCCGGAGGATGATATTCCCATGGCGGAACCCCTTTAATCCGTTTTTCAGGGAAATCCGGAGCGTTTTTGCGGTTCCCGGAAAATCCCGGGAAGATGCGGAAAGGGGCGGCGCGGAAAGGTTCTCCATGCGTCAACGCCCTGCGCGCCCTGAGTGGCGTTAATGCTTTGCATTGTGCTTGCGTCTCGCGGGAAAACGCCTGTATAATGAAGACGGTGCGCTGATGAGACTGTTGCCGCAAGGAGCGGCGTTCCTGTCAGATGACATCATGACCCCACGTTTAAAGATAATGAAAAAGCATTATTTCTACTCCATACCCTGTTTGGCGCTGACCTGCGCTCTTGCCGCCTGCTCTGACGATGATAAATCATCTTCCGCCAAGGCCGGCCAGGATACGGCCGGCCTGACTTCCGCCGCTTCGCCTGATCCTTTGACTTCCGTTGCTTCCGATCTGGTGGCAAAGCGTGCCGAACGCCTCGGAATAGCCGCCCTCTTTCCCAAGGATATGGGGGTGGTAGCGGGGGTTTACGATATCCCCGGCATCATGAAGAGCGTTCAGAATTTGAACATGGTTAAAACCTGGAGTTCCTGTTCATCCGGGGAGGTGGCCGATGAATCCATAGCCATTCCGGGAGAAGACGCTCCCGAACCCGTGCAGCGGAAATGTTCTTTCAGCAGTCCTGTCATTGACGCGATGATCGGCTTGGGCCCCGAATGGGCTCCGTGGCTGGATAGCGCGCAGTCCTCTTTTACCAGGATGGGCCTGAACCAGATGAAGGAAATTTTATCCGTTTACAGGCTTTTCCAGGGAGTAAAGAATGGAAGCGGGGATGACGATGGCGCGGAAGCGGAGGCCATGGGCGGCCAGGGGGTCGAGATGATTGCGCAGTGGGCTGAGCTGATGGATTTACGCCCTTCCCAGGCTGCGACGGCGCCCGTGATGATTGCCGCCAAACTGACGCCGGAAGCCCTGGCCCAGGCCAAAGCTTTCCTGAAGGACGCCAATCTTCAGGAGGATATGGAGCTGCATGGAATGGTTTCCCTGTACGAAAAGACCTACAATGGCCTGGCCTGCAAGGTGGCGGAAGTGGACTGCAAAAAGGTGCGCGCGAAGCTGGAAGAGCTTCTGGAGGAGGCAAAGGGGCAGATGGACATTTCCCAGGAAAATATGGACCGCCTCAAGGCGGCGCTCGTTCGTCTGGATGAATCCAGGCTGTATGTAGCCGTCTCTTTTGTGGAGGATACCCTGGTAGGCTTTATAACCACCAATCCTGAAAAACAGGTCCGCATAGCCTCTTCCCCCCAGGACTCCGTGCTGTCTCGTCCTGATTTTTCCATGGCCGATGCCCGGTCCCAGTATCCGGCCTACGGTCTGCTCTTCGCAGACAAAGCCTCCGTCAAAGGGGTTATTAACATGGATCTGGCCTATTACAAGGGCATGTTCACCGGGTTGAAGGATGTGATGCAGACGATAGGCGCCGATTGGAAAATTGCCGATCTGGCTCCTTCCATGACGGCGCTGGATTCCATCAAGGCCAGCATGCTTGGCATGTATGAAAAGCTGGCCCGGAATGCCACGGCCGTTTCCTACTTCTCGTGGCAGGATCAGGGGGTGCATGTGGAAGCATGCACATATCCGCTTGAATTTTACAAGCTGGACGCTCCTTCCGCCATGAGTGCCGTGCGTCCTGGCGCGTCCACGGTGCTGTATTCCTCCTGCACGGTCAATCCGCAGATGATGGATATGGGCTGTTCCCTGTGCGGTAATATTGCCCAGATTGTATGGGACTACGGCAATGCCTATATTTCCAATCCGAAGCATGATGTGAGCGATCAGGTGCGCATGGCCGCCCCTATGATCCAGATGGCCAGGCCTACCATTGAAGAGCTCTGGAAGGCTTATAAAACTGCTCTTTCCGGCCTTACGGGTTCAGGCGTATTCATGATGGACATGCAGGGCGCTCCCAGTCCCATGCTCAAGAATGTGCCGGCGCCGCGTTTCTCCGCTGCATATGAAGTGAAAAACCGCGCTGCCCTGGGAGAAGCCTGGCAGAAAGTGGCTAATGCCGCCAAAACCGTCGTCACTCTGGTCAGCCAGGGTAAAATGGCGGAGTTGCCCGCTCCCCAGTCTTCTGTGGACGGGGATATCACTACCTACGATTACCAGTGTCCTTTGGGCGCCGATCTGAACCCGGTGGTAAGCATTTCCGATACCCGCTGGGCGATTAGTATGCCGAAGGCCTTCGGCATGGAAGTCCTCAGGGAATCCGTGAAATCTCCGGCACAGGGAGCCCCACTCGAATTTCAGCTTAACCTGGTTCCGGTCCGTGACGCCCTGAAGAGCGCGGCGGAAAGCAGCAGGGAGCTTCGGAATGCTGTGGAAACACTGGATGTAATCACTTCCGATGTTGCGGGAATTCATGCCACGGGGCGCAAGGCCGCGGACGGCAGAGACGTGTACCACATCCATATTATTTCCGCCGCCAAGTAACGCCCCTTCAGTTCTTCCTGCAGGCTTCCGGGATGGATTCCCGGAAGCTTTTTTGTTGATGGAGAAAAGATTTTGTTGATGTTGTAACGGTCTTCAGGTTTCTTTTAAGATTATGTACAAATGTATATAATTTGTGTGCGTGCCGAGTTTTGGGCTTGCCAAAATAAAGAGGAGAGTCCACAATCAAAACCGTCAAATAAAGGGCATGGATTCCCTTTTTCAGTATTTACAGGAGTTGGCACGAGTAATGGTAAAAGACAGACAATGAGCAGATTTTTCCAGTTCCTGTGGTTGGCGGCATTGACCGTGTCCGGCATTATGGGCGGCAGCGCCTGTGCGGCGGAGGAAGGAGCGGAGCACGGATTGGAACAGGCCGCTCCCCATTTGTTTTCCATACCTCTGCCCGGAGGCATTGAGCTCCCGGTGTCCAACTCGATGCTGATGCTTTTTCTGGCGGTTCTTCTGATAGGGGTGGTCGTTTGGTCCGCCACCCGCTCCATGCGCATCCTGCCTTCCCGTTTACAGAATGCGGTGGAATACTTTTTTGAGACTTTGTACAACTTTGTCCAGTCCCTTCTGGGGCCGCGCCTGACTCGCAAGTACTTCTGGTACTTCGGAACTATTTTCACCATTATTCTGGTCAGCAATTACATGGGGCTTCTTCCCGGGGTAGGAACCATCACCTATCAAGGGGTGCCGCTGTTCCGCGGCGCGAATGCGGACATGAACGTGACGATGTTCCTGGGTATTTTTTATGCGCTGATGTGGCTTTACTGGTCTATCCGGGAGCAGGGGCTGAAAGGCTTCTTTATTCACCTGTTCGGCCCCAAGGGGAAACTGCCGGGGTTCATGGGATTCGTGCTGGTGTTCATCTTCATTTTTGTGGGACTGGTGGATGTCCTGAGCATCACGATTCGCCCCATTGCGCTGGCCGCTCGTCTTTACGGCAATATTTACGCCGGGGAAACGATTATTGACACCATGGCTCACATGTTCGGGCCCGTGCTCAGCTCCCTGTGCGTATTGCCGTTTCTGGCGATTGAACTGCTGGTGGGGTTCATTCAGGCCCTGGTTTTCCTGCTTCTGACGGCGATTTTCCTGAAACTTCAGGTGGGGGACGATGACGCCCACGGCCATGCTTCCAAAAATGAGGAGAAGGAACTTCCCGTGCCGGACCGCCTGCCGCCTGGAAAAACCTCATAAACCGTACCGCCAGCTTTCCGTTCCGGACCATGGGCAACCTGTGGGGGAACGTTCAACAAAAAACATAAACCATACCAATAACATGATTGATCCTATCGCAATGACCTCCCTGGCCGAACTGTCCGGCAACGTAGGTTTCGGCCTCGTCACCATCGGCGCCGGCCTCGGCATTGGCCTCATTGGCGCAAAAGCCGCGGAAGCCACCGGACGCAACCCCGGAGCTTCCTCCCCCATTATGGTGATTGCCATCACGCTGGCGGCCCTGATTGAAGGCGTGGCCCTGATCTCCATCTTTGTGAAATAAAACGGAAGTTCCGACCCCGGAGGGAGCTTTTCCGCTCCGGGGCGGCGCGCCCGTCCCCTGCCGGTCCGGAAAATTTCCGGCATGTTCAAACCGCTCATCTTATGCTGAATCTCATAGCTGACCAAGCCTGGAATCCTTTTGCTCCCTTCGGGGTAACGAGTTGGGAGCCTTTTGTTGCCAACCTGATCGCTTTCATTCTGATGGTGGTGATCCTGCGCTATCTGGCGTTCAAACCCATCCAGAATGTTCTGGAAAAAAGGCGCCGGCGTATTGAAGAAGGAGAGGAAATGCGTGAGGAAAGCGAGCGGCAGTTGGCTTCCGTAAAGGAACAGACGCATGAAATGCTGGTGGAAGCAGGGGAAAAGGGACAGGAAAAAATAGACGCCGCCAAGGCTGCCGCCGCCCGCCTGTTGGAAGAACAGGAAGCGGAAGCCTCCCGGAAGGCTGAGGAAATCATAAAAAAGGCCCGCCAGCTTGCGGAACTGGAACAGCAGAAAGAGCGTGAAGCGTTAAAAGAACAATTTGGCCAGCTGGTGGCCCTGGCGGCGGCCCAGGTTACCGGAAAAATGCTGACGGAAGAAGACCAGCGGAGAATCAACCGGGAAGCGATCGACAGCCTGGATTCCTGAAATATTTATGAAGATCGGAAAGGACACGCAAAATGCCGCCCGCAGGCTGTTCCGGCTCTGTATGGACGGGAATGCCGTGGCGGAGGACCGCGTGCGTCTGATCGCCCGGAAAATTGCGGAACGCAAGCCCCGCAATTATGCCGCTCTGCTGAAAGCTTTTTCCGGCATGGTGGAATATGCGGTGAAAAGCCGTACAGCCACTATTCAAAGCGCCGTGCCCCTCACGGAAGAGGAACGTTCCCTGATTCAGGCCAAACTGGAGGCCAGATATGGCGGCGCCCTCTACTACCGCTGGGAGGTGGAACCGTCTCTGTTGGCGGGTGTCCGTATCCAGGTAGGGGACGACGTGAAGGACGGTTCCGTGCGTTCCAGAATCGACCGCCTGGCTGCGATGGCCCGCACCCTTTCCAATTAACCAACGAATTTTTCCCATGAGCAACATACTTCAAGAACTCGAAGCAGAAATAAAAAAAGCCACGGCTTCCGTCAGTCAGGAAAACGTGGGCGTCATTCGTTCCGTGGGGGACGGCGTCGCCAAGATTGAAGGATTGAGCGGCGTCATGCTCAATGAAATGATAGAGTTCCCCGGCGGGGTGATGGGGCTGGCGATGAACCTGGAAGAACATGAGGTTGGCGCCGTGATTCTGGGGGATGATTCCAAGTTGAAGGAAGGGGACACGGTCAAGTGTTCCGGACGCCTTCTTTCCGTGCCCGTGGGCCGCTCCCTGCTGGGCCGGGTGGTGAACACGCTGGGAGAACCTATTGACGGCAAAGGGCCGATTGAGGCGGAAGCGTATTACCCGGTGGAAAAAATCGCCTCCGGCATCATCTCCCGCCAGTCCGTTTCCGTGCCCGTCCAGACGGGCATCCTTCCCATTGACGCCATGATTCCCATCGGCCGCGGCCAGCGCGAACTCATCATCGGGGACCGTGCCACCGGGAAGACCGCCATTGCCATGGATACCATGATTGCCCAGGCGGAACAGAACCGTCTGGCGGAGGAAGGCAAGCTTCCGGATCACCAGCCCCTCTACAATATTTACGTGGCTATCGGCCAGAAGCGCGCCAACATCAGGACAATGACGGTACCGACGAAGCAATTGCTTTTTACCGCACGCCTAACGAAACCA
>OGOV01003094.1_pt1 | contig 11560 bp, 9 predicted proteins | sample 1552711 | NCBI WGS metagenome assembly OGOV01 (sample SAMEA2580216, study PRJEB22360) | human gut metagenome | biome: human gut; feature: human-associated habitat; material: faeces | place: Denmark | collected 2008/2010 | reverse complement strand
CGTAATGAGCACTAGAACCTGAATCTAGCGAGTCTGCCAATTCCACCACTCGCGCATATCCAATGTTCTTTTCCCTGCAAACGAAAGAGAGAAGTGGTGCGAGTGATGGGACTTGAACCCACACGTCCAGTCGAACACAAGCACCTCAAGCTTGCCTGTCTGCCTATTCCAGCACACTCGCAAATCGGCCTCAAATCGAATGCTTACTCATTATAGCATGCCGGATGGTTTTGTCAAGGGGGAATTTGCGGAATTTCTGTTTTTTCTGAAAAACCTGCCCCGGCAGCGTTGCGCCGCCGGGGCAGCCGTGGTATCATAGCTGGGAAAAGACCTGGCCGATGGGACCGTCGATGGTCAGGTCCGCGCCTACGTTGCTGCCTACCTGGCCCTTGTTCACCACCACCAGGTGCCGGCCCCGGAAGTACTGCACCAGCCCCGCCGCCGGATACACATTCATGGACGTACCGATGATAACAAAAACATCAGCTTTCTCCACCCAATCGATAGCCGTCTCTATCTCCGGTACGGACTCACCGAACCAGACAATAAACGGGCGGAGTTGCGAACCATCTCCGGCAAGGTCACCTATCTTCACTTCAAATTCTTCGGGTTTCAGTTCTTTAATGTAATGCGGATTGTTTGGGTCGCGGCTTGAGCAGACCTTTGTCAACTCTCCATGCAAATGAATAATATGACTGCTACCGGCCCGTTCGTGCAAGTTGTCAATGTTTTGGGTCACAATTGTTACCTGGAAATCTTTCTCCAGTTCGGCCAGCAGTTCATGCCCGCGATTCGGTTCCACTTCCAGCAACTGCTTGCGGCGTTCATTATAGAAATGGGTCACCAGTTCGGGGTCGCGTGCATAACCTTCGGGAGTGGCTACTTGTTCTACCGGATAACGATCCCACAATCCTCCTGCATCACGAAAGGTACTGATGCCACTCTCAGCGCTCATTCCGGCGCCTGACAATACAACCAGATTTTTCATACTAGCTTTTATTTTTAAGTAAACCGGCCTCACTCCCCACCTCTCAAAAGAAACGTGAAAGAAGGCCTTACAAATTTAACCAAAATCCTTGAATAAACGAATATATCGTCCAACATTCCATCATCCCTTAACCTACCTTTCATCACTTTCCGTCCTTGGCTCTACAGCCAGATATCATACGTTAACACACAATGAGGCGGTATGACATACTGACACGGAGAGATTTAACGTCCAAACAGGGGATGTCAATCGTTCTCTCTTCACGGAAAAAGCGAAAAAAGACAGAAAGAAATACAAACGATGCTTTTAAGGAACCTTATCTATCACAGTAACGAAGTTAGTCGATAATAAGAATTTTTAAAACCAAAAAGTAAAATCATTCAAATAAAACACTTACTTTTGCCGCTTGTTAATTTGCAACTGACTGAAAGTGAAATAGAACATTCAGTCTCCAACAAAAAAATATATGGATAAATTTAGTTATGCAATTGGTCTCGGAATCGGCCAGAATTTGTTAGGAATGGGTGCTAAAGGCATCGCAGTAGATGACTTTGCTCAAGCTATAAAAGATGTGCTCGAAGGAAATCAGACAGCCATCAGCCATCAGGAGGCTCGAGAAATCGTAAACAAGTATTTCGAGGAGCTGGAAACCAAAATGAATGCAGCGAACATCGAACAAGGAAAAGCATTCCTCGAAGAAAACAAAAAAAGACCGAACGTTGTTACCCTGCCAAGTGGACTACAATACGAAGTAATCACTGAAGGTACAGGCAAGAAAGCACAGGCTACCGACCAGGTAAAATGCCACTACGAAGGTACCCTGATTGACGGAACCCTGTTCGACAGCTCTATCAAACGTGGACAGCCTGCCGTATTCGGTGTAAACCAAGTAATCCCGGGATGGGTAGAGGCTTTGCAACTGATGCCGGAAGGTTCAAAATGGAAACTTTTCATCCCTTCTGAACTGGCTTACGGCGCACAGGGAGCCGGTGAAATGATCCCTCCTCACAGCACACTCGTGTTCGAAGTAGAATTAATCGAAGTATTATAAAAATAAAATCGTAAAGCAAAATGAAAAAAGTAAGTATTTTGGCTGCTGTAGCCATGGCAACAGGCTTGGCTTCATGCACGGCTCAGGCTCCTAAAGCCACTCTGAAAACAGATGTAGATTCATTGTCATACGCTATTGGCATCAGCCAGACTCAGGGTCTGAAAGACTATCTGTCACAGCGCATGGAGATGGATACAACATACATGGCAGATTTCCTGAAAGGTGTGAACGACGCTGCCAATAAAACAAGCAAAAAGGATCAGGCTTATCTGCTCGGCTTGCAGATCGGATCACAAATGGCAGGTCCTCAGGCTATCAAAGGCATGAACCACCAGTTATTTGCTGATGATTCAACTATGACTGTTAACAAGGGCGATATTCTTGCAGGCGTATTTGCAGGCGTACTCAATAAAGATATGAAGATGCGTCCCGAAGAAGCTCAGGTATTGATTCAGAAAATGATGGAAAGCATCAAAGGAAAAGCTGCCGAAAAGAAATATGCTGATAACAAAGCTGCCGGTGAGAAGTTCCTTGCTGAGAATAAAACTAAAGAAGGAGTAAAAACCACTGCAAGCGGATTACAGTACAAGGTGATTACTGAAGGTAAAGGTGAAATTCCTAACGATACTTGCAAAGTGAAAGTAAACTACAGAGGTAAACTGATCGACGGAACAGAATTCGAAAGCACTTACGAACGTAAGGAGCCGTTCGTGACTAACGTCGGCGGAGTTATCAAAGGTTGGACTGAAGCCCTGAAAATGATGCCTGTCGGTTCAAAATGGGAACTTTATATCCCGCAGGAACTGGCTTATGGCTCAAGAGACATGGGACAGATCAAACCGTTCTCTACATTGATATTCGAAATAGAATTGCTGGATATTGAGAAATAAGAAATTAACAGGCCTTATTTAAAAAGAACAGGAGAGATGCCGGACGTAATCGTCCGGCATCTTTTTTATCCGGATAATAGAAAGTATACGATTTTTCTGTTTTTTCTGACTTTTATATAGAGAAATTAAAATAAATCTCTATATTTGCTTACTATTTGATAACAATTGGAATTTACATTTATTATTATGGAAAAAATAGACAACCTTGACAGGCAGATTCTGGAGATTATTTCTCAGAACGCCCGTATCCCTTTTAAAGACGTGGCAGCAGAATGCGGCGTTTCACGTGCGGCCATCCATCAACGCGTGCAGAGACTGATCGATCTGGGAGTCATTGTAGGCTCTGGTTATCACGTAAACCCGAAATCTCTGGGATATCGTACCTGTACTTATGTCGGTATCAAACTGGAAAAAGGATCTATGTATAAAGCTGTAGTGGCCGAATTACAGAAAATTCCCGAGATCGTAGAGTGCCACTTCACAACCGGCCCTTACACCATGCTGACCAAAGTATATGCACGCGACAACGAACACTTGATGGACCTACTGAACAACAAAATGCAAGAGATACCGGGAGTAACCGCCACCGAAACCTTGATTTCTCTGGAGCAAAGCATCAAGAAAGAAATTCCTATTCACGCAGATAAGTAACCGATGGAGTGGTTGAATGAATATCACCTGTCAGGGCTGCTCATTGGTATTTGCACGTTCCTGATTATCGGCTTATTCCACCCCGTTGTGGTAAAAGCTGAATATTACTGGGGAACGAAATGCTGGTGGATTTTCCTGATATTAGGTATCGCGGGAGTAGCTGCCTCGTTGAGCACAGACAATATACTCGTTTCGTCTTTATTGGGCGTATTCGCTTTCTCTTCTTTCTGGACCATCAAAGAAGTCTTTGAGCAAGAAGAGAGGGTGAAAAAAGGTTGGTTTCCTAAGAATCCTAAACGAACATACAAGTTCTGAGACATACGGGAAAGAGTCAGTTTTTTGACTAAAATGCTTGCATAATTCATCAGAAAGCATTAATTTTGTCCCCGCATCCGATAGAAAGGATACATCGGGCTTATAGCTCAGTTGGTTAGAGCAACAGACTCATAATCTGGAGGTCCTAGGTTCAAGCCCTAGTTGGCCCACTGAAATCGACTATAGATCAAATGATCTATAGTCGATTTCGTTTTATATATACTCCAAACATTTTTTTCAATGATTCAGCCATAGTTTAAAAGCTGAAAGTTTCTCCTCGCTTATCGTAATTTTCTGTTTATAAGGAGGGCGCACAGTTACCACTATCTTTCCGTTAAAGAAAGGCTCGGCATGGTCAATGGCATCAATGCAGACAAGAACCTGGCGGTTGGCGCGAAAGAAACGCTCCGGATCGAGTTGTTCCATCAGTTTGTTTAAAGACAAATCTAGAATATGTTCCTGACCTTTGCGGGTAACAGCAAACGTTACTTTGTTCTCGGAATAAAAATAGGCAATATCTGCCACTTGTAACGACCAGAAACGATCTACTCCGGAAATAAGAAAACGGGTACGGTAACGTTTCTCTTTGTATTGAAGTGCCTCAAGCAGAGTACCTAAGTAATCTTCCGGCCTGGGAACAGCATTGGTCAGCAAGCTCTCATATTTAGTGATTGCATCCGACAGGCGTTTTTCGTCTATCGGCTTAAGTATGTAATCGATACTATTGACCGTAAATGCACGAATGGCGTACTGATCATACGCCGTAGTGAAAATTATGACGGAAGAAGGGTGTGCGGCAGAGAGGAAGTCAAAAGCATTGCCATCTGCCAGATGTATATCGAGAAAGATCAGATCGGGATGCGGATGCTCGTCAAACCAGGCAACGGCTTCGTCTACACTCCCTGGTATCAGAGTAAGCTCCCATTGAGGGCGAAGTCCGGATACCATGGAATGTAGCAAACGGGCTGCCGGAATTTCATCTTCTATAATGGCTACATTTATTTTATTCATACAGTAAAGGTACTTTTACGATAAATACTTTTTCATCATTGTGGACAATTATCTCTTTGCCGAGCATCAACTGGCAACGATTGGACAGGTTCTTCAGCCCTACACCCGGCGATTCATGACTTTTTTTAGGCTGTATGGGGTTACTCACCACAAGATATCCTTCCTCTAACCGAAGATCTATCTTCATAGGCTTGCTGAGAGTAATAGAATTATGATTGATGACATTCTCTGCCAGTAACTGCAAAGTCAGCGGAGGCAGCATACAACTAGTATAGCCGGAAGCTATACAACAGTTACAACTAATGCAATCTCCCAAACGAACTTTATGCAGAAAGAGATAAGATTGCAGGAATTCCAGTTCTTCCGTCAACGTTACCAATGTTTTATCCTGACATTGCAAAACATAACGGTATACACTGGACAAATGCTTGGTGAAATGAACAGCATTACCCGGGTTATATTCTATTTCAGCAATCAGCGTATTGAGACTATTAAACAGAAAATGGGGATTCAGTTGACTTTGTAAAGCCGCATAACGTGCAGTGTCGTTCTCTGTTTGCAGTTTTGCGGCCTCCTGTTGCAGTTTCAGGTTATTCTGAATGGAACGATTTGCCAATAATAAGCCCACAATGACAAGCTCTACGAGCCATACCACGATCAGGATACGCCAGCCTCCATTGGAGAAAGTAAATAGGTTGTCAATGCCTGCCAATAGCTTAGCAGCAATCAGCAGGCTATAGTTCAACAACAGGAATAACAAGATAACGGCAACATAAATAACTATTATCTTCCAACGATGGCGGATATTGAGTGCATACTGAGTGTTTATCCACGAACTGATCCGAAGCGTAGAATAACCAAGCACATTGAAAGCGGTAATAAAGAAGACGAATGCTCCCTTTGAATAGAGAACATCCGCTACTTTAGGAGTCAGCTCCGTATAGTTGACAAGCAGGAGATAGGAAAAGATACCTAATCCCGAGAATAACAGACCATATAACAGGACATTCCATTTCATGCGAACAAAGCTATCATATTTCGGGTAATTATCATAAACTATTTAATATTTATTCAAAGCTCTGATCAATTCCGAATAAGCCCCTTGTGCCGAGACTTTTGCCTGTACATGGTTCAGTTGGGAAGCTTGCCGGTACGTTTGGGCCTCAATCACCTCTATTACAGAGGCCTTCCCTTCAGTATACCGCTCCAATGCCATACGCTCATTTTCGAAGGCTTTACTCAGTGAACCTTCGGTGAGGCGCACCTGTTCCATAGTCTGCGACAATGAAACACGGGCTGTCTCCACTTCCAGTTTCACCTGGTCGGTGACCTGATTCAAATAATCAGTAGCCATTCCTACTTTGAAAGAAGAGGCTCGCTTTTCATCACGTCTTTTTCCCCACTCAAACAAGGGAACGGATACTTTGGCATAAATGGCATAATTGGGATCCAAATCGGAACGGAAATCATAACCGGGAGCAGAATAGCTTCCATCTACACCTATATAAAACTGTGGCTTATACTTAGCATACGTTAATTTTTTCGAACTTTCTGCTATTTTAATCCGGGCATAGGCCATCTTAAGTTCCGGACGATCTATTTCACCCTCACCCCACAGATCTTTATCCGCCCTAACGACAGAAATCGTATCTTCTATTTCAGTCGGAGCATGAAGTTCCACGCCAATCAGAGAATTTAGTGCCATACGTCCTGTTTCCAGATTTCTTTTTGCTTGCAACAGTTGGTATTCCGCTTCATTCAGTTTTACCTCCGCCATCAGCAAGTCCTGCGGATCAACCAATCCTGCTTCCACCCGCTCCCGTATGGTTTGGAAGAAGGTGGCAACCGAATTGCGATATTCCGTAGTTACACGGACTATTTCTGCACGCGCAACAGTGTTCCAATATTGCATATCCGTCTGATAGGATACTGCGGAACGGAAATAATCTGCCTGATGTATTGCCAGACTTTGCTGATGTTTAGCCATCCGGATACTTTCCAATAACCGCCCACCCGTATAAACCGGTTGTAACAAAGAGAGGGAAGCACCGTATTTCATATTTCTTCCTTCAAAAGCCAACGGAGTCTGCATCGAAGGCAAGTCGATATTCAACTGAAGAGGATTACCGGTATACTGAAAATTCGCCTCTCCCGACAGTTTAGGGCGTAGATCCTTCTGTGCCGCTTTCTCCAATTCGATACTTGCAGCTATATTTTTGTCCGCAGCTTTCAAGTCATGGTTATAATCTAAAGCCATCGACCTGTACTTTTGCAGCAAACTATTTTGCTGAGCAAAAGCAACTGTCGGCACACACAGCAAAAAGATAAGCCATCTATTTATTTTCTTCATCATCATTTCTCTTTTATCTTATAAAATATTGCATATAATGCCGGAGTCACAAACAAAGTCAGCAAAGTAGCGAATGTCAACCCGAAAATGATAGTAGCCGCCATCCCGCCAAATGCTATGTCAAACAGTAAGGGAACCATCCCCAGTATGGTGGTTGTGGCTGCCATCAGTACCGGACGGGTTCTTGAAACCGTAGATTCGATCACGGCCGTATAAGGAACGACTCCTTCCCGGCGTTGCACATCTATTTCGTCCAACAGTACAATCACATTCTTAATAACCATACCCAATAATCCCAACCAACCGGCAATCGGGAAGAATCCGAAATCAAATCCCGTCAAGAGCATACCGACAGCCACTCCGATAATGGACAGCGGAAGAACACATAGAATAATGACCGGATCGCGAAAGTTACCAAACAAGGCAACCAGAATAACGACCAGTACCAGAAAAGCCAGCGGAAAGAATTTACCGATTGCCTGCATCGCCTCTCTCTGATCTTTGTATTGTGAGTCCCAAAAAAAAGTATAACCTTCGGGCAACTTCATCGCTTCAATCTCTTTACGAATTTCCCCATGCACTTCCGCCATGGTATACCCGGATTTTACTCCACACATGGCAGCCATAGACAATTGACGGTTATAAGTACGCATCTGAGGCCACTCCCATGTCGTCTCGATTCGTTCGGTCACTTGCGACAAAGGTGCCGAATGCTCACCGTTCCATACAGAGAAATTACCTAAAGAACGAGCATCCGTAATGTCAGCTCCTTCCGACTTCAATAGTACAGGAACCTTTTTCTCATCATCGCGATAAACACCTACCCTGGTTCCGTCGCTGATCGATTTCACAGACTCCATCATCTGTGATTTGGTTATACCGAGAGCACCTGCCTTCACGGGATCATAAACCGGGCGCATCACCATCGACATATTTCCCCATTCATTGCGTGCATCTGCGACTTTTGGGTTACGACGCATAATCTCGATCGCCTCACCTGCCAAAGAGTCTAGAACAGCCGGATCGGGCCCCAGAAAGCGGGCTTCTATCATGGCTTCCGTCAGCGGGCTTAATTCGAACTTATTCACCTTAATCAGCGGTTCCGGATATTTCAAACGAATGGAATCCTGCAACAGAGCATTCAGTGCCCGCGACTCTTTGGAACTTTTACATTTCACTAGCAACTGGGCATAGTTGGATTGAGGACCGAAAGATATATTTGAAAGATAATAGCGAGGCGGAGTGCGGCCGATATAAGACGAAACCATTTCGGTCTCTTCATGAGTACGGATATAATCGGATATTTCACCGGCTATCCGGTCCGTCTCCCCGATTGTTGTTCCCTCAGGCAGCCACATATCGACAGTAAAGTATTGCTTATCCAGAGCGGGCACAAAAACCTTCGGAATAAATTTGAAACTCCATGCCGAAAGCAACAACAGAACAACCAACGAAGCTATAGTCATCGTGCGATGCCGAAGTACCCAACGCAATGATTTCCTGAAAAGATGATAATATTTTCCATCAAACAGAGATGCTTTCAGCTCTTCAGGACGGGGACGTCTTACAAACTCCTGAATGAAGAACGGAGTCTGCGTTAACGCAAATACCCAACTGAACATTAACGAAACACCGATCACTACCACCAGTGAGGACAACAGCTCACCTGTGATATGGGGTGAATAGTAAATCGGAAGGAACGTGAGAATAGCAATAACCGTTGCCGCCAATAAAGGTAAAGCAGTAGACGAACATGCACGCATGATAGCAACCCGTTTACGCATTCCCCGTTCCATGTTAATCAGAGCAGAATCGGACACGACAATGGCGTTGTCAACCAACATTCCCATAGCAATGATAATTGCAGCAAGCGACATCCGTTGAAGGGCAATATCACATGCCATCATAACAATTAGAGTAGCAAAAATGGAGAACACCAGCCCGCTACCTATCAAGAGCCCATTTTTGAATCCGATAAAGAACAGCAGAATCGCAACAACAGTAATAACTGATATGATCAGGTTCAGGATAAATCCCTGATTTGCTACCGCCGATTCATAGCCCTGATCGTAGATAGAAATCAGTTCGTAGCCATCAGGCATCGATTGTGACAATTCACCGATACGCATTTTAACATTTTCAGCCATGTCCACTACATTTCCTGTAGGTACGGTAGAAATGGCGATCCCAACTGCCGGACTACCATTTATGCGCATTTGATTAGCCGGAGGAGTCTGATATCCTTCCTCTATCTGTGCAATATCGGCCAGACGGAAATGCTCTCCGGTACGCGAAACAATGGTCAGATCACGAATATCATCCAGCGAATAGAAATTGCCGGTAGATTCTATACGGATGCGATTGGTGCCGGCATCAATACCACCGGCATCGACCATTTTATTCTGGGCTTCGAAAGCTCGCATAATATCCGCAGTCGTAACTCCACTTTGTGCCATAACAGAAGGACTGATCAAGACATCGATTGTCGGTGTTTGTACACCATAAATCTCAATTTTCGCTACATCCTTAACTTTTAGTAATTCATTCTTTATAAATTTAGCCTGGTCTTCCAGTTCCCTATATGTATGCCCATCACCGGTCAGTCCGTAAAATACACCGAGTACATCTCCAAAGTCATCATTTACGATAGAAGTTCCGGCCCCGGCAGGCAATTTATCTTGTACATCATTTACTTTCCGACGTAATTTATCCCATAATTGCTGCATCTCTTCAGCACGAATCTCTTTTTTCACATAAACCGTGATCTTAGAAAGTCCGGCACGATTCTCGGTTTTCAGATAATAAAGTTCTCCTAGCGACTGTATGGCTTCCTCTAAGATATCAGTTACTTGCGACTGCACCTCTGCGGGAGAAGCCCCCGGGTAGGAAGTCAGTACCAATGCTTGTTTGATAGTAAAGGGAGCATCCTCCAGCTTTCCCATTTTAAAATAAGAAAACAGACCTCCTGCCAGCACCAACACCAATAATAAAATAGTGACGGCTCTTTTCTGCAAAAAATACTTCACCAGCTTCATAATGAGTTTGTCTTAGTAGAGATTTCCACTTTCATACCATCCGATAAAAAACGAAGTCCGCTCGTAGCTACCGTTTCACTGGCCCTCAATCCTTCGGTTATGGTAACATAGCCACCGGGAAGCAGATTTCCTTTTTTCACTGTCCGTCGATTCACTTGTCGGGTATTCGTATCAATAACCCACACATATTCACCTTCCGAGGGACGATAACATAATGCCGTTTGGGGAATGGAAACACCTGTCAGATCCGTTGTTCCGGGAGCATCAAAGATTGCTTTTCCCGACATACCCGCCAATAATTTCCCTTCTTTATTAGGTAAAACAGCCGTTAGTAAATAAGAAAGATTATTGCGGGTTGTCCCCTTCGATACTTCCACAATCTGTGCCTTATAATACTTATCGGGCTGGGCATCAAAATAGATCCGGACACTATCTGTGGGGTGTGAGGCAAACGCAATATTCTGAGTAACATAAATCTCTATCTTCAACCGATTTATGTCAATAAAGGATATAACAGGCTGAGCCGGCTTCACATCCTGGTATTTTTCTATATAAACTTCTCCCACATAACCATCAAAAGGAGCTGTCAGACGAGTGTCTCCCAGTTCATTGGAAGCCGTATCGAAAGCAGTTTTGGCAGTAGTATAATCCGCCTTAGTCTTTTCATATGTACTCGCCGAAACATTATTCTTCTCATACAGCTTCTCTATCCGTTCAAATTCAGCTTTAGCTTGGTGATAGATGGCTTCAGCCCGTTCTTTGCGAATATGGAAATCACGCGGGTCTATTTCAGCAATAATACTGCCTTGTTTGTAATGGTTACCGGCATATACATCCAAACGATCAATAGGGCCTCCGACACGAAACGATAGCTCAGAGGTACGAAAAGGTTGTGCGATAAACGGGAACTCCGTTGTCTTGATCCCAGAGGCCGAAACTGCTTGTGCTGTCTTGACAATTAAGTCCTGACTCTGCTTACTGTCTTTATCCGTGCAAGAAAATAGCAACAGGAGAGCAGCTAATAATACACTTATCTTCATATCTTATCTTTTAAATTTTCGACAAAAATAGATAATCGGATAATTCAATAGGGGAGTAAAGATACTGAAGCCGGAAAACTGAAGGTTGAATCTGGAATATACCGGATGAACCAAGAAAGAGGTGGTCAGGAATCCTTGTTAAACAGGGTATGGTATAAAACAAGTCATCCCCTTCGGTCTTTCGACCGAAGGGGATGAACCATCTGAAAAAAACGGCGACTACCTACTC
>OGOV01003092.1_pt1 | contig 11567 bp, 10 predicted proteins | sample 1552711 | NCBI WGS metagenome assembly OGOV01 (sample SAMEA2580216, study PRJEB22360) | human gut metagenome | biome: human gut; feature: human-associated habitat; material: faeces | place: Denmark | collected 2008/2010 | reverse complement strand
ATATTGTCTTCATGTGTTTTCTCAACAACTGCTGTACACGGTGTGGATGTAACAGTACCCATCAGCATCTGCATACCCCAGTCTTTCAGGGAGTTGTAAGCGTTTACAGATTTTTCTGCATCATGCTCATCATCTTGCCCATGTCGGGCATAGCGCTCTTGTCGCCGTTTTTCTGCTTGGCCTTGATGGCTTCGATGGCGCTTTTGGGCATGCCCATTTTTTCGGCCATCTTCCACATTGCATCTTCCTTTAAGCCCATGTACTGCCTCCTATTCTTCTTCGTCCTCGCTCATAGCCAGCACACGCTCGGCTAATTCGTTGTATACCTGTACCATTGGGGAATCCTTGACAAATTCGCTGACGGTGCCGCCCTGATTTTCGGCGATTTGGATATCGCCGCTACGCGGAACATACTGCACAACCTCGGTGCCGATTTCTGCAGCAGCCTTGGCTACCAGCTCCTGCTCATTCTCAATGTTTTTGGCGTTGAGGATGATGCCCTTTAAGCGTGCGTAACCGCGACGGCCGAAGTTTTTGATGGCCTGGGCGATGTTGCTTGCCGCGTAGAGGGCCATCATTTCGCCGGAGGATACGATAAATACCTCGCGTGCGTAGCCTCCGCGAATGGGCATGGCAAAGCCACCGCAGACTACGTCACCTAAGACGTCGTAGATAACAATGTCAGGCTTGTAGGTTTCAAAGGCTTCCAGCTCTGCCAGCTTTTCAAAGGCAGAAATAATACCGCGGCCTGCGCAGCCGATGCCCGGAGTAGGTCCGCCGGCCTCTACGCACAGTACGCCGCCGAAGCCTTCAAAAACAATATCTTCCAGCTTCAAGGACTCTCCCTTTTCCTTTAATTGCTCCAATACTGTCGGAATGCGTTTGCCCTCCATAAGGTTTTTTGTGCTGTCACTCTTCGGGTCACAGCCTACCTGCATAACCTTGTAGCCCTTTAAGGCCAGTGCTGCCGATAAATTGGAGGTGGTGGTGGATTTGCCGATACCGCCCTTACCGTAAATTGCAATTTTTCTCATAACCTTCTCCTTTTATGTTTTGTAATAGCCGGGAAATGTTTTGAACATAAACTTTCCCCATACCATATATTTACATATTCTAAAAAACAAGCAGGAACTATTTTTCGTAGTTCACTGCTTGTTTTTTTATTATAGGGTTGTGCGCATAATACGTTTTAATTCTTCCAGATTTTTCATCACATATTGACTGGAGCAATGCATATATTTCATCGGCACAATAACAACCTTGCCGGTTTGTACGGCTGAAACAGTCTGATAGCTGGGATCATTCAAAATTTCTTCCTTGCGTATCTCGGCATTTTTGTGTTGTCCGCCAAAGGACCAGTCCAACACTATTATTCTTTTGGGATTCATAGCAATAATCTGTTCCTTGCTAAGATAGGAGGACTGCGGAAAATCGTACTTTGCAGCCAGATTTTCAATATTACATGCTTTGCAGATGCTGGCAGGCATCGAGCCCTTTTGACCGATACCGCCGTTAGGATGAATCAGCAGAACACTTTCGATTTTCTGTCCACCGGCAGAAGCCTTAAGATATGCGGCAACCTTTTCTGCCAGGCTGTCGGCAGCAGCCTTAGTATCTGCTACCTCACCCACAATTTTAATATAATCCGGAATTTCCTGTATAGTTTTCGGCTGACGCAATACACAGGTCTTAACGCCCACACTGTCAAGAGTATCTGCCAGCTCATTAGCTCTGCCTTCAGTCAGAATAACAAGATCCGGTTTAAATTTCATAATCTGCTCAGGATTATTTTCGCATACAGGTATGCCCTTCAGCTTTTCGTAGCAGTTCGACAAATCCTCTTCCCTTGCCCACATATCCGTAGCAATTATCCGTTCTGTCGGTATAAGGTCCGTCAAAATATCTGTAGCGCTGTAATTTAAGCAAACTATTCTTTTAGGTGCTGATGCAAAGGTTATCTTTTTGCCTCTGGCATCAACAACAGTATAACCGCTGCCCTGCTCCTGCGAGGACAAGGACTCTTTGCCACAACCGGTGACTAACAATAAGGACAATGCCATTATTACCAGAAACAGCTTTTTCATTGTTCACCTTCAAAGCATTTTATTAAAATGTTCTTTCATAAGTAATGAACCAGTCACGGTACGGCAGCAGACAGCCTCTGGAAGCAGCCATCTCTTCGGTTCTGTTCAGAATGTTGTTGACAGCAAATTTCACGCTGTTTTCTTTATCGAACTGATAGGTAGCATTAAAGCTCAGATATTGCTTGATGCCATTGCCGGAATACGGTGCGTAAGACAGATAACGCATAGCAGCATATTGATGTAACAAATTGGTTGCCAGCTTGCCGTTTTTATAGCCTAAAACGCTGTTAATCAGCAGCTTATCATCGCAGTTTCTGAAATCGGCACCCGGTTTATCAATCTGCTTAGGATCGGAATATGCAACAGAGGTCTTGAAGCTCCAGTGGTCGCTCAAAACGCCTTCATAGGAAACCTCTAAGCCGGTGTTTTTGAATTTATTGGCATTGACAACCATGCTATGGTCATCGTCGATTTTCTGCGTAAAGATTCTGTTGCTGATATCCAGATGGTACAAAGAAACCTTTAAGAATTCACGCGGAGACAACAGCTTCTTCCAGCCGATTTCATAGTTCCAGCCGGTTTCGGGGCCAAGTTCATCATTAAAAATCATAGAATCGCTGTCGGAATATTGGTCACCGATGGTAGGCATACGGAAGGATTTGTTGACGTTCAGGAATACGGTATCCTTATTGTTAAGCTTGTGCAGTAATTGTAAGGACGGCAGGAATTCATTCTTCATGTCGTCATACATTACTTCACGGCCGCCGAAGGATAAGGTTGTTTTATCGGTCATATTGTCAACTGCCTGAATATATACAGCCTTTCTGTGACGTTTAATCATATCCAGACCGAAGGAGGTGCCCTTAACGTTACCATGAGAATCTGCTTCCAAAGCCATTTCTGCACCGGTAGTAATGTTAAACTTGCCGATATCGAAATTATATTTAGCGTCTACACCATAGTTCCAGCTAGTTCTGCGCAGGGAACTCTTGGGCATCAGCTCATAAGCTGCGTTATAAGCATCATTTTTGTATTTACGTTTCTGACCGAAGACGGTAACATCCAAACCTTTATTATTATATGCTACATTCAGGTCATGGAATAAAATATTTGTTTCATTAGAGCCGGTCTTCTTTAAGGCTTTAAACTTATCGTAATTATTCTGATTATCAGTTAGCATATATCTCATAGATAAGTTATCATTAGGCTTATATTTTAACATAACACTGTTTTTCTCCATCCACTTGCCTTGAGATGTTTTCTTAGCAGTGTACCAGTTGCGTTCCGCAATTCTGTCATGTGTATATGCCATACCGAATTTATCTTCGCTTACATTCAATGTAGCCAGACGCTTGCCTCTGCTGCCGTAGCCTGCACTTGCGGAAATTTGCGGAGTCTGCTTGGTAACAATATTGATAACACCGGTCAAGGTATCGGTGCCGTAAAGAACTGCGCCGGTACCGCGGATGATTTCGATTCTTTCAACAGCATTAACGGGAATAGCGTCCAGGTTACCGAAGCCCTGCATATTTAAAGGAACACCGTCAACCAGAATAGTCGGGTTACGGCTTGCACCGGTCAGACCTCTCATACCAAACGTAGAGCCAACACCGGTAGGTTGAGCGGCAATTGCGCCCGCTGCATATTCCAGTACTTCCTGTACGTTGCTGCCGTTGTAGTTTTTAATATCCTCCGCAGTGAAAATTTCAGTAGTAGCGGGAGTATTCATCTCCTGCTTAATTTTCTCCTGAGAAGCTGTTACAACAATTTCGTCCAAATTATATTGATCCAGCTTTTCTTCTGCAAAGCTTACGCTTTGAGGCAAAATTCCAAAAATCATGAATAAAGCGGCAACTTTTTTTCTGTTCATTTTCAACATAAAAATACAATACCTCCTAACAACTTCATCAAACACTCATACACTCACCTAATGCTTATACTCTAGCATTATTATGTTGTTTATGTTATGATGATACAGTATACTCCATATAGTAACTATAATGTCAATAGGAGAGATTTTTAAATGGTAAACAAAAGCAACTTCTTTTACGCAAGTGACTTGGCGCAATTATATAACATATCCAAGCAAACCCTAATTTTCTATGACAAAAAAGATTTGTTTAAACCTGATTATGTAGATTCGAATGGTTATCGCATGTATTCGCTAAAGCAGTTTTTCATCTTGGGAATAATACTGGATTTAAAAATAATGGGCTTTAACCTTAATGATATAAAAAATTTTCTGGATCATCGCACCCCTGAAGATACGCTTTCTCTGCTCAATAAGCAATTACATAAATTGACAAAGCAAATAGAGCTCACTACAAAATTATGTGATAATATAAAATCTAAAATAAATACTATAAACATCTACAATGATTGCAAACTGAACGAAATTACCTTGTCCTATAGAGAAGAGGAATATTTTTTGGTAAGTGAGCAAATCCCGCTTTCGTTACCGCAAAAGGAACGTTTTTTAGCTGCTGCCACTCTTCTGAATTCAGCAGTCGATAAGAACGGACTCAAAGAATACAACCTCAGCGGTTTTATTTTTAATGACACAATTGCCGATTTTTCACCAGAATCCTACAAAGTATTCTGCAAGACTAATAAAATTAATCACAATTATGTCAAGCCTTATGGCCTGTATCTGCAAATCTGCGTCAACACCAATTTTGCCGATGCAGTTAATACGGCCAAACCACTTTTAACTAATTTTTGCAAAGCACTGAATTTAAAAACAAATAACATTATTTATATCAAAACATTAAGAAATTACTGGTCAACCGATTCGCATGACAACTTCATTTCTAAAATAGAAGTACCCGTATTATAAGCTGATTATAGTAAGTATAATGTTTACCGCCACTCTTCCCTTGACATTCCCCTGTATTTCAAGTAAACTTAAACTAAGTTCTTCAAAACCGCAAGTAAGCATAAGCCTCCGGCTCATTTACCTGCGGACAATTAAATAAGCAGTATATCCTGCAGATGCACTTTTTCTGCAGAAGCTTAAGCAAGGCCATTTATTTTTATCTGGTACATTCTAAGAGTAGTACGAACTGACGATTTTTTAATCGCCAGGGTACTGCTCTTTTTTGTTTTTGCGCTGCTTATGTATTTTTTATTGCATCTGTGTTAAAATGAAAGGAGAAAAACCATGCAAGACCTGGCAACAAAATTTGCAAACCTGACTATCCAAAGCGACTTCATCTTCAAAAAGGTTATGTCACGCAAACGCATCTGTAAGCATCTGCTGGAGGAGCTGCTACAGATTGAGATTGCGGACATCAAGTACCTGGAGGCAGAAAAGACGCTTGAGCCTGAGTACACCAGTCGCGGTATCCGCCTTGATATCATCGTAGCGGATGATAAAAACACGCATTATAATTTGGAGATGCAGGTGAAAAATAATAAAAATCCCGATACGGATACCTACGTCCTGCCCAAGCGCTCACGCTATTATCAGGCGCTGCTTGATATTGATTTGCTGCAGAAGGGACAGCCGTATGACCTGCTGCCACCGACATTTATCATTTTTATCTGCGTTTTTGATTTCTTTGAACAGGGTAATTATGTCTATACCTTTAAAAAATGTTGTCTGGAAAATCTGGAGTTAGAGCTTCCTGATGAAGCGACAACCATGATTTTAAACACAAAAGGTACGCATGGCGATATTTCTAAAGACATCAAGAGCTTTTATGATTATGTAAACAACCACATTGTAACTACTGATTTCACTAAACAGATTGACGATGAAATCAGCTATCTCAAATTAGATACGAAAGTGAGGCGGGAATTTATGCTTATGGAAGCACGTTTGTTAGATGAAAGGCGTGAAGGTATTGCAAAAGGCGAAGCTAAAGAGAAACTCGCTACTGCTAAGCGTATGCTGGCTAAGGGCTGCTATTCTCCCGAGGTTATCGCTGAGCTTACAAATTTATCTCTCGCTGATGTGGAAAAGCTGAAGTAAGAGTCTTAAGCACGTAAAGCAAGCCTAATACAAAAATAAAAAATTAAACCAAAACTCAAAAACCCATGTCCCGCCGAAATCGGCAAGACATGGGTTTTCTGCATTCTCAGTGCACGCTTTAATAGTGTGCACCATTTTATTGTATTATCTTTGCATCCGCAAGATGCTGCTTTACCCCTTCTGATACAAATTATAATAATGCCCCTTGAGCGCCAGCAGCTCCTCATGGCTGCCGCACTCCGCAACAGCGCCCTCGTCAAGCACCACTATCTTGTCCGCATGACGGATAGTGGAAAGACGGTGCGCAATAATCAGCGTGGTGCGTCCTACCGCCAGCTCGTCGAGCTCCTTTTGTATCTGCTGCTCAGTAATATTGTCGAGTGCGCTTGTAGCCTCATCCAGCACTACTACCGGAGGATTTTTGAGGAAGACACGCGCAATCGCCAAGCGCTGCTTCTGGCCGCCGCTCAGCTTCACGCCGCGCTCACCCACCTCGGTATCGTAGCCCGCAGGCAGCTTTTGAATGAACTCATCCGCCGCAGCTGCCTTCGCTGCCGCCTGCACCTCGTCCGCTGTCGCATCCGGTTTGGCGTAGGCTATGTTGTAGCGCACGCTGTCGCCGAAGAGAAAGACATCCTGCTGCACCAGGCCGATTTGCCTGCGCAGCGACTCCTGCGTAAATTCACGGATATCGCAGCCGTCCAGCAGAATTCTGCCGCTCTGAGGCTCGTAAAAGCGCAGCAAAAGGCTGGCAATGGTTGTTTTGCCTGCTCCCGTAGCGCCCACAAAGGCCACAGTTTCACCAGCTGCCACATGCAGCGAAAGATTGCGGATAACAGGTCTGCCGTCCGCATAGGCAAAGCTGACGTTATCAAAGGTGATGTTCCCTTTACAGGGCGGGCAGATTTTAGCATCCGGTGCATCAATAATCTCGGGCTTTTCCTGCAGCAGCTCATAAAAACGCTTGAAGCCTGCCATGCCGCGCTGATATACCTGAATGAAGCCTAAAAGCTGCATCAGCGGCTTCATAAACAGGCCCACGTAGAGGAAGAAGGCCACCAGCTCACCGAAGCTCATCAGTCCCTGATTTATCAGCAGGCCGCCCACTACTAATATCGCCACATTGATAAAGTTGCTGAAGAAAATCATACTGCCGACGAAATAGGATGTTATTTTGAAGGATTTTTTGCATACTTTCAGATAGGCATCCGCCTTTTCCATAAACTGCGCCATATCGCTGCGCTCGCCCGCGAAGGCTTTGATCAGACGCACGCCGTTAATGCTTTCCGCAGCCTTGCCCGTTACCTCGCCCATTGCCACACGATTGGCAAAGAAGGCCTTTTTCATGCGCAGGTTGACGAAAACGGTATGCACTGCCTTCACCAGAAGCAGGAAGGCAATAAGGCTGCCCAGCATAGGATTCATGTAAATCAGAATAACCATCGTGCCAAGCATCGTCAGCCCGCAGACGATAAGATCAATCGGCGCATTGCCTGCGAAGCCGTTAATTTCGCTCAAATCGCTGGTGAGCCGCGAAAGCAGCTGACCGCTTTTATTTTTATCGTAAAAGCCGAAGGACAGTTTCTGCAGATGGCTGAACAAATCGCGGCGCATATCGCGTTCCATGGAATAGCTCATGGACTGCGCCCAGTAGATGATGCCGAAATGCATGCCGAAGTTTACCAGATACATGGCAAGCAGTGCTGCCGACCATTCAAGGAGTAGCGGCAGATTTTTAAGCGGCAGCTGCTGTTCCAGCATCAGTTTCACTACATAGGGAAAGAACAGCTCGAGCAGCGCACGCAGCAGCGAGCCTATCACAAGAAAGAGCAAAATACCCTTATACGGTTTATAATAGCTGAGAAATGTTTTGAACATAAAGCTTCCTATCCTCTATTCATATATATTCTAAAGCGCGGGCAGCAGCTTTTGCCAAAACGCTGCCGCGGCGTTATATACTTTCTTTTATGATGATACAGTCTACACTATATAGCAGGTATAAAGTCAATAGGATGTGTTCTTAAATAATATCATAAAGCGAGCTATTTGCCAATTGCTATAACACAAGCGCTTCACTAAAAAACTGCCTTTCCTAAAATCGAAAGGCAGTTTTTGGTGTTGCTTAAGCCTTATTCGGCAAGCAGCTTGCCTGCTTCCGCCAGCTTGGCCATTGCTTCGTCATCAGGAGCACCCAGCGCCAGTACGCCGTCAGCCACAAGTGTCGCACCCGCGTCCTTAACGCGTGCTTCCCAATCCTGCATATAGGTTCCGCCCCAACCATAGGAGCCGAAGAGCGCTACCTTTTTGCCTGCCAGCTTGCCTTCAAGCTCGGTGAAGAACGGCTCGAATTCGCATTCCTCCAGCACCTCTGCGCCCATTGCCGGGCAGCCCAATGCCAGAGCATCATAGCCTGCAGCCTCGTCAGCAGTGATTTCGCTGACATTTTTTACAACAGCCTCCGCACCGGCAGCGTTAATTGCTTCCGCAACAGCGTCAGCCATCATTTGTGTGTTACCGGTACCGGTCCAAAAAATTACAGGAATTTGTTTCATGATAGTGTCCTCCTTTTGCTTTAAACTTTACTTTTGATAATAACCCTGGATTTGCTCCAACAGGAAATCAGCACCCTTTTCGCCCATAAACGGCAGGTGTGTTGCCACTACGCCATTCATAAACGGCGCGCTGATGAGCACCTTCGTGTTGCTTGCATCTGCCTGCGTGAGCGCCACGTCATCCGCGAAAAGCAACGTGTCGCGCAGCTCACGGATTTCCTGCAGCCATTCGCCCTCCTCGGCGTAGGCTTCTACATCTGCCGCAGGTTCGGTAATGGCCTTCAGGCTGTGCGCGCACATTTTGTGCGTCACGCTGATGCCTGCCTGTTCCAGAAAAGCACCCACACCCTGCACCAGGTCATAATCGCCCTTAACAGCGGCCTGCCTTGGCTTACTGCCGCCCATCATGGCAAACATGCTGAGCATGGACATGCCCTTTTCCTTCATTTTGATGCGCATCAGCACTATGGGCTCAGGAGCTTTGCCAACTGCTGCGCCTAACTGCTCCAAAAAGCTTACGGTGCCGCTGTAGCCGTAGGGAACGGCATAAACATATGGCGTACCGAACTTTTCTTCAAGATATTTGGCAGCAGCAAGGCCTTCGTTGCCCAGCACAATATTTACCTGTGCCCTGCCCATAGCCTGCAGCTCGTCTACGCTGGTGTCGCAACAAAGGCAGGCGTTGCAGCGCAGTCCCAGCGCTTCATCCAGCAGGCTCTTTACCTCCCAGATGTCGCTTGCCATGCGGTAGCGCCACGCAGAAGCGCCGATGATGTTATACACGCCTGCTTCCTGCGCTACGTCCTTCTTTGGCAGGTTGCGCACGAGCAGTTTATAGGTTTCGGCCAAACCGACGCTGTAATCACCGCGGAAGCCGCCCTGCTCGAAGGCCACAAGCTTAGCCTTGAGCTCGTTTTGCATATAACGGCACACCCCCTTGATGTCGGTGCCGATGACGGCAGTTACGGAGGAGGCAACAACGAAGATAACCTTCGGCGCATAGCTTTTATCCAGTTCGATAATTGCTTCCTCCAGACGTGTTACGTCACCCATGACAACATCATCCTCGCTCATATGCGTGGTGAAGAGGCGATTTTGAAAGCGCAGGCCCAAGCCTCCGTATAAGCCCATGCTGTAGTGCGTGGTACCGGCGGGGCCGTATTCCAGCACGATGGCTCCCTGTACGGCCAAAAGGCTCCAGATAATTCCCATTCTGTCCGACGGTGTCGGTAAAAATCTTACTAAGCTCACAGGCCAGCCTCCTTTCTGAATACTTTGGCATCAGCCACAGTCTGCTGCAAAATTTTCAGCAGGAAGGTGTTGCATTCAAAGCCCAGCATTTTTCCTGCCGGGTCGCTGTGCAGCTGCGCAATTCCCTTGCGGCGCAAACGTTCACCAAATTCATGTCCTATGTAAATCCACGGATGCAGTATATCATAAACATATTGCAGCGGTGCTATATTAGCCGCCTTACAGACATACGGGTCGGTAGTCGCCAGAATGCCTTTGATATCCTTAAAATGCTCTTGGCGCAGCTTATTGCTCTGAATCAGCTGCGGCACAAGGCCTAAACGGCACAGATAGCTGTTAAGCTCAAAGCAGTCGTACTGCGTATTGCCGAAAATATATGGTACTCCCTGTACAACAGGCAGCGTTTTCTGCTCCAGCGCCCTGCATTCGTCGAATTTTGCATTGACCTCCGCAGGCAGCGACAGCTCCAGATAAGCAAACAGATGCTGATAGGCCTGCAGAATCTTTTCCGGTGCGGCAAAGCGGTTGAAGTAAACATAAGGAATGTTATACTGCTCCTGCATAGCCTGCGCCAACGGCAGAGCAATATCATTGACAACAATATTGATCTTTGCCGCCGGAGCGCGACGGATGTCGTCACTTGTGCAACCGCTTGGCAGCTGTACGCCGATTTTCACGCCGGACTTTTGCAGCAGTGCATAGAGCTCCGTATCCGCAAAATCACCGAAGCGCTGTCCCAAAACATTCACGCTGCCATCGCACTCCTGTGGCTGCATAATGCTTTGGCAGGCAGTAATGGCACGTTCGAAGCCGGGGAAATGGTCCTCGCATTTAAAGTGCTCGGTATGCACCGCCATTACCGGAATGCTGTACTGCTTTGTCAGCTCCTCGGCAATGGCATCATAATCATCACCGATAACCTCAATAACGCAAGTAGTCACAAGCATTACACATTTAGGCTGATATTCCGCTACAATCTCTTTGAACGCCTTGTGCGTGCTTTCAACACTGCCGAATGTAACATCGTGGCTGTTCAACACTACAGAAACACAGCGTCCGTTAATGCCACCGTAGCGGTCGCTGAGAGTCAGGCTTTTAGTATAATAGCTGCATTCATCCGTACCGACGATAACCAGCAGGCAGTCCTTGATGCCGCCTGCAATCATAGCAGCACCCATCAGCGGACAATGAGTGCCGGGAAACAGTGCCGTCGTCAATTGTGGAATGTCCTTAATCGTCTGCACCTTGCTCAAACGATTCAGACGTCCTAAAAGCTCGTTACCATCAATGCCTACAGCCTGCGGTGGCCCGCTCAGTTTTTCCTGCAGCTTGCGCCTTGCCTTTTCTTGTAAATCCATCTTTTTCTCCTATTCCTCTTCGTCCACGCTGAGCTCCAGAACACGCTCGGCCAGCTCGTTATATACATTTACCATTGGAGAATCCTTGACGAATTCGCTGACGGTACCGCCTTGATTTTCGGCGATCTGGATATCGCCGCTGCGCGGAACATACTGCACAACCTCGGTACCGATTTCCTCGGCAGCCTTTGCTACCAGCTCCTGCTCATTCTCAATGTTTTTGGCGTTGAGTATAATGCCCTTCAGGCGTGCGTAACCGCGACGGCCGAAGTTTTTGATAGCCTGGGCGATGTTGCTTGCTGCGTAGAGGGCCATCATTTCGCCTGAGGATACGATGAATACCTCACGT
>OGOV01003086.1_pt1 | contig 11576 bp, 10 predicted proteins | sample 1552711 | NCBI WGS metagenome assembly OGOV01 (sample SAMEA2580216, study PRJEB22360) | human gut metagenome | biome: human gut; feature: human-associated habitat; material: faeces | place: Denmark | collected 2008/2010 | reverse complement strand
GTCTCGCCGGATATTTTGGGCGCGTCGACCGGGGCGGGCTTCGGCGCGGCGCTGGCCATCCTGCTCATCTGCTGCGCCGCGCTGGCCTATTGCCAGAGGATGATGCAGTCATCCATTGCCTACGCGACCGAGCACATCACGATCCTGCCGACGACCGACCTGTCCGAGACCGCCCCGGAGCAAAAGACGCCCGAACCCGAACCGGAGCCTGAGCCTGAGCCAGAACCCGAACCGGAGCAGCCCGGCCTGGCACTGGCACAGGCAACAGAGCAGACAAAAACGCTCGATCTGGAGCTGTATTCGTCGTCCGCCGTGCTGGTCGACGTGCAGAGCGGGACGGTGCTGGCCGAAAAGGGCATGGACGAAAAAATTTACCCCGCATCCATGACGAAGGTCATGACGCTGCTGGTGGCGGCGGAGAATCTGCCGGATCTCGACGCAACATTCACCATGACGCAGGCCATTATCGATCCGCTGTATCTTGCGGGCGCGTCGATGGCGGGCTATGTGAACGGCGAGACGGTCACGATGCGCGATCTGCTGTACGGCGCAGTCGTGCCCTCCGGCGCGGAGGCGACGGAGGCGCTGGCGCAGGCCGTGGCCGGAAGCGAGGAAGCGTTTGTCGCTATGATGAACGAAAAGGCCGCGGCGCTGGGGCTTGCAAACACGCATTTTACCAACCCGCACGGGCTTGCGGACGAGAACCATTACACCACCGCGCGCGAACTTGCGCTGATTGCGGCAGCGGCGATGGAAGAACCGCTGTTCCGCGAAATTTGCGGTGCACGGCGCGCCGCCGTGCCGAACGGCGAGGGTGGAAAACGCTATCTCGTCAATCACAACAAGCTGCTGTTTACCTACGAGGGTGCGGTCGGCGTGAAAACCGGCTTTACCAAGGCGACCGGGCGCTGCCTGGTCTCCGCCGCCCTGCGCGACGGCGTGGAGCTGATTGCCGTCACGCTCGGCGCGCCGGACGACTGGCGCGACCATGCGGCGATGCTGGACTACGGCTTTTCAAAATACGAGCGCGTTCCTCTTGCCGAGGCGGGACAGGGATTCGGCGCACTTCCCCTGCTCGGCGGCGATGCGCCATCGGTCAGCGTATACACGCAGGCGGCGGTCAGCATCGTTCTGCCGCGGGCACGCGGCAGCATTGTGGAGCGTGTAGAGCTGAACCGTCCGCGCTTTGCCCCGGTTTATGCAGAAGACATCGTTGGGCGCGTCGTCTGGTTTGCGGACGGCAAAGAAATTGCTTCCGCGCCGCTTGCGGCGACCCGCTATGTCGGCAGAGCGGAATGATTTTTTACGGAGTGACTATGGAAAAAATTCGACTTCAAAAATACTTCACAGACTGCAAAATCATGTCGCGGCGCGCTGCCGAGGCGGAAATTGCCGCAGGCAAGGTCACGGTGAACGGCGCGGTCGCCGCAGTGGGCGACAAGGTTGACCCCGCCGCCGATGTAGTTGTCTGGAACGGCAGAACGCTGCAATACCCGACCGGTGAGCATGTCTATATCATGCTGCACAAGCCGCGCGGGTATCTCACGGCGATGTCGGACGACCGCGGCAGAAAGTGCGTCAGCGAGCTTGTGGAGGAGCTGCCTGTGAGATTATTCCCCATCGGCCGCCTAGATAAAGACTCCGAGGGCTTGCTGCTCATGACGAACGACGGCGATTTTGCAAATCTCATCGCGCACCCGTCTACACATGTGCCGAAGGTGTACCGTGTTACGGTGCGCCCCGGCGTAACGGAAGAACAGCTGACGCGTCTTGCGGTCGGTGTGGAAATCGACGGCAGAATGACCGCCCCGGCTTCCGTGCGTGTTTTGGAGCAGCAGCCCGGCCGCGTGGTGCTGGAATTCGTGCTGCATGAGGGCCGCAACCGCCAGATCCGCAACATGTGTGAAGCAGTGGGCCTTGAAGTGGCCAGACTGAAGCGCACGGCCATCGGCGCGGTGAAGCTCGGCATGCTGCCGCAGGGGCGCTTCCGTGACCTGACCCCGGACGAAGTGCGCAGATTACGCGCTGCCGCACAGAAAAAAGGAAACGCGCAGAACACACAGCGCGAGGAGGAAAAACAAAATGCTGCAAATCGTACCAATGGCGGAAAAAACAGAAGAAGCCGCCCTGCTGGCAAAAACAGAGGGCGCACCCGATAACGGCCGTGTGCTTGTGATGACGGATGGCGAAGAAACGCTCGGCTATGTCGTCGTCGCGCTTGAAGACGACACGCTTGTGTTCTACGGCTTTTCCGTCTCCGGGCAGACCGATTTCACAAAAGCAAAGCCCGACCCCATGACGACTTTTGTGCTCGATACACTTATGCGCTCCGCCGCGTCGTTTGGCGAGACGAACGGCATGAATCACATCCGCACCGCGTTTCCGGATTTTTTTGATTTCTTCAAGCAGCGCGGGTTTGCGGTTGCGGAAGATCACGCCGAAGCGCCGATGAGCCTCATCGTGCATTACGAATAAAACCCAAAATGCCGCAAAGCGAAACTTCTTTATGCGGTATTGCCTCAAAATTGCCGCGGGCTGCTGCCTGCGGTGTTTTGTTTTTTCCGAAAATTCCGATTTTCGCCCGCGATAGGTTGCATTTTCCGGCTTAAAATGGTAAAATATCTTGATAGAATTAAAGTCGGGTACTATGTCCTCTGTGAGGAACACAAAATATCCCGAAAAACATAGACAGAATTTTAGAAAAGAGATGATCCTATGCTGAAAAGCATGACCGGGTACGGCCGCTGCGAAGAAACCGTCAACGGCAGACACATTACGGCGGAGCTGAAATCGGTCAACCACAAGTATTTTGAGTTTTCTCCCCGTGTGACGCGCGGCTACGGATTCCTTGAGGATAAGCTGAAAACCTACGTGCAGAGCCGTGTGGCACGCGGCAAGATCGATTTTTATTTGAGCATTGAGACACTGGAGGACACGGATGTCGTTGTCAGTGTGAACCACTCGCTTGCCGCGGGTTATATTGCGGCGTTCCGCGAGCTTTCCGAGCGCTACCATCTGCCGGACACCGTTACCGTCAATTCTCTTTCGCGCTACCCCGATATTTTTTCCGTGCACAAGGCGCCGGAGGATGAGGAAGCCATTTGGGCAGACGTGAAGCAGGTTGCTGAAAAAGCGGTGGACGCGTTTATTCAAATGCGCGAGACGGAGGGACAGCGTCTTTATGAGGACGTCATGTCGCGTGCAGAGACGATTTTAAACATCGTCGGGCAGATTGAAGAGCGCTCCCCGGAGACCGTCACGGAATACCGCGAGCGTCTGGAAGCAAAGCTGCGCGAGGTACTGAACGACACCACGATCGACGAGCAGCGCATTTTGACCGAAGCCGCCATTTTTGCGGATAAGGTCGCCGTGGCGGAAGAAACCGTGCGTCTGCGCAGCCATTTCGACCAGCTTAAGGCGTTCTTGAGCGCCGAAGAGCCCTCCGGTCGAAAAATGGATTTTCTTGTACAGGAAATGAACCGCGAAGCGAATACGATCGGCTCGAAGGCCAGCGATTCCAAGATCGCCTACATGGTGGTGGATATCAAGGCCGAGATTGAAAAGATCCGCGAGCAGATCCAGAACATCGAGTAAGGAGCGTTTATTATGCAGCTTGTGAACATCGGCTTTGGCAACATGATTTCCGCTGAGCGCATGATCGCCATTGTCAGCCCGGAATCCGCGCCGATTAAGCGCATCGTGCAGGATTCAAGGGAACGCGGCGCCTTGATCGATGCCACGTGCGGCAGAAAAACGCGCACCGTCATCATCATGGACAGTGACCATGTGGTGCTTTCCGCTTTGCAGCTGGAGACCGTTGCAAACCGCTTTAACACCGGCGAAAAAGCAGAAGACCCCGTTGAAGCGGAAGCCCCGAATGTATAAATAACGGAAAAGAAAGGAATGTTTCCGATGAAAAAAAGAGGACTGCTTGTTGTCGTTTCATCGCCCTCCGGCGGCGGCAAGGGGACCATTTTAAAAGAATTGTTCCGCCTCAATGAGAATCTTAAAATGTCCGTTTCCGCCACCACGCGCGCCCCGCGCCCGGGGGAGGAACACGGCGTGCACTATTACTTCATCACAAAAGACGAGTTCAAAACGAACATCGAAAACCATGCGATGCTCGAATATGCAGAATATTGCGACAACTTCTACGGCACGCCGAAAGCGCCGGTTGAAAAGTGGCTTGAGGAAGGGCGCGATGTCGTGCTTGAGATTGAGGTGCAGGGCGGCAGACAGATTAAAAAAGTCGTGCCGGACTGCGTGAGCCTTTTCATCCTGCCGCCGTCCTTAGAGGTGCTTGAAAAGCGTCTGCGCGGCAGAGGTACCGAAACAGAAGAAGTTATAGAGAAGCGCCTCGCTGCCGCGGCAGACGAGATCCGCTGCGTAAAAGATTACGATTACGCCGTCATCAACGACACGGTCGAACAGACCGTGCTTGATATAGAAGCCATTTTAGCCGCGGAGAAGCTGCGTGTTTCCCGCGAAAAAGATATAGCAGAAAGGATCCTGAACCATGCTTAAACCGTCCTGTAACATCATTAAAACCCCGCACAAGAGCTATTATTCCGTTGTTATCGCCGTTGCAAAGCGCGCAAGAGAAATTACACAGGAAGCGGAAGACAACAATGAAATCATCGTTGAAAAGCCGGTTGATCTGGCCGTGCAGGACTTCGTCGATGAGAAGTATAAGATCATCGAGCCGGACGAGATTGACGGCTAATTTACCGTAAAGGGAGTTTTTGCTTTGCTGGCGCAGTTGGCCTTGGAGAATACCACATATCGGTTTGATAAACCGTTTACGTATAATGTGCCGCAGGCATTGGAAACGGCGGTACGTCCGGGCGTACGCGTTACTGTGCCGTTCGGCGCAGGCAACCGCACGCGCGTTGCCATGGTGCTCTCTACGTCGTATGAAAGCGGCGCAGGGCAAAAGCTGAAAGCCATCGCTTCTGTTTTGGACAAAGAGCCGCTTTTGGATGACGAAATGCTGGCGCTCATCCCATGGATGAAAAGCCGTTGCTTCTGCACACTGTACGATGCCGTAAAGGTCATGATTCCCGCCGGCATCGGCTATAAGCTCGTAAACCGCTATCGCATGAATGCCGCGTTCAAAAACTATGACCGCGAAGCGTTCACGGATACCGCGTGGCAGATTATCGTGGCGCTGACGGCGGCAAAAAGCGGACTTACCGGCGCAGAACTCACCGAAAGGCTCGGCATAGAAGAAAAAAGCAGCGATCTGCTTTCGCTGCTCGAAAACGGCACGGTCATTCGCGAAAACGCGGCGTCCCGCAATGCGGCGGATGCCACTGCGCGCATGGTCTGTGCCGTGCCGGATTTTTCCGGCAAGCTGACTCCGAAGCAGCAAAGCGCGTTCGATACGCTGTGCGCCATCGGCACCGTAACCGTGCGCGAGCTGAGCTACTATACCGGCGTGAGTGCGGGTATCATCCGCACGCTTGCCGATAAGGGCGCAGCGGAGATTTTTGAAGTTGAGCGCTTCCGACGCCCAAAGCAGGAAATGGCAGACATCAGGCTGCCGCAGACGCTTTCGGCAGAGCAGATGAATGTGGCAAATGACATTCTGCGCGAATGCGATGCGGCAGAACCGATGGTCGGTCTGCTCTACGGCGTGACGGGCTCCGGTAAAACCGCCGTGTTCCTGCATGTCATTCGCCATGTGCTTACTGCTGGCAAGGGCGTCATCGTCACGGTGCCGGAGATTTCTCTTACCCCGCAGACGCTTGCCGTGTTTACGGCGGCGTTCGGCGATACCGTTGCGGTTTTCCACAGCGGGCTTTCCGTTGGCGAGCGCATGGATGAGTGGAAGCGCGTGCGCACCGGCAGGGCGAAAATTGTCGTCGGCACGCGTTCTGCCGTGTTCGCGCCTGTGCAGAATCTTGGACTCATCGTCATGGACGAGGAGCAGGAGAGTACGTATAAATCGGAGAGCACGCCGCGCTACCACGCACGGGACATCGCGAAGTTTCGCGTAAATTATAACCGCGCTTACTGCCTTTTATGCTCCGCTACGCCGTCTGTTGAGTCCTACTACATGGCGCAAAGCGGCAAGTACCGCTACCACGCGCTGCACCACCGCTACGGCGATGCCGTTGTGCCTACGGTGCAGCTTGTCGATATGAACAACGAAGATCTCTACCGTGGCAAGCCGATGATCAGCATGGCGCTGGCGCGTGCGGTCTCCGAAAATATCCGCGCGGGCAGGCAGTCCATTTTGCTGCTCAACCGCCGCGGCTACCACACGTATGCCGTGTGCAAGGACTGCAAAACGGTCGCCGCGTGCCCGAACTGCTCCATTTCCATGACATACCACGCGGCGAATAACCGCCTGATGTGCCACTACTGCGGCCATTCCGAACCGGCTTACGTGCGCTGTAAGGCGTGCGGCGGTGAGCTGACCTTTTCCGGCGGCGGTACGCAGAAGGCGGAGGATCAGCTGCGGGAGGCGTTCCCGGAGGCGCGCATTCTGCGCGTGGATACCGATACCACTGCGAACAAATACGCACTTGAAAAGAAGCTCAACGCATTTGCAAACGGCGAGTATGACATCATGATCGGCACGCAGATGGTTGCAAAGGGGCTTGATTTCGAGAACGTCACGCTTGTCGGCGTACTTTCGGCAGATCAGTCCTTATACAGCGATGATTACCGCAGCAACGAGCGCACATTCGACTTGCTTACACAGGTCGTGGGGCGTGCGGGGCGCGGGCGCTACCGCGGCATGGCGCTCATTCAAACGCATGTGCCGGAAAACCCGTACCTGCACCTTGCCGCCGCGCAGGATTACGAAAGCTTTTTTGAAACGGAAATTCGTTTCAGAAGGGCCATGCTGTACCCGCCGTTTGCGGATCTTTTGCAAATCGGCTTTGTGGGCGAAAAGGAAGACACCGTGCGTGCGGCAGCGGAGCATTTCTCCGCGCTGCTTGCAGAGACGTTCCGCCGGGACTATCCCAACTTGCCGCTGCGTTTATTACGCGCCTCTGCGGCATCCGTGTCGCGTATGGGCGGCAAATACCGATATAAGATTATCATGAAATACAAGAATTCCAAGGCATTTCGGGATGCCATCGCGTCTCTTTTAGGCGTTTTTTCAAGCGATAAGCGCTTTTTGAGCGTCACCGCGTATGCAGACCCGAACCCCGACGCGATTTTGTAACAGAAATTTGAATTCACAGGAAAGGAGTGCCGCAAATGGCGCTTAGAAATATTGTGAAAAAGGGCGACGACGTGCTGACCAAAATGTGCCGCCCGGTCGAAAAATTCGACGAGAAGCTTTGTACGCTGCTTGACGATATGTACGAGACGATGGAGGACGCAAACGGCGTCGGCCTTGCTGCACCGCAGGTCGGTTTGCTGCGCCGTATCGTCGTTATCGATGTCGGCGAGGGCCGCATTGAGCTTATCAACCCGGAAATCATCAAAACCTCCGGCGAGCAGGACGGCGCAGAGGGCTGCCTCTCGTTCCCGGGTGAGTTTGGCATGGTCAAGCGCCCTATGAACGTCACCGTCCGCGCACAGGACAGAAACGGTAAAACGTTTGAAATCAGCGGCACAGAGCTGCTGGCCCGCGCGTTCTGCCATGAAATTGACCACCTGAACGGCGTATGCTTTGTCACGCGCGCCAGCCGCATGCTGGAGCCGGACGAGTTGGAAAGCTAAGACAGAATTTAGAGAAAAAGGAGGAATTTCCATGCGCATCGTATTCATGGGCACACCGGATTTTGCCGTACCGAGCCTCAACGCGCTTCTGGAGCGCGGCCATGAGATTTTGGCGGTCTATACCCAGCCGGATAAGCCGAAGGGCAGGGGGCACAAGCTGCTGCCGCCGCCCGTAAAAGAAACGGCAATGGCACACAATATTGAAGTGCGCCAGCCGACGACATTTAAAAATAATGAAGACGAAATAGCGTATTTGAAGGCGCTTGTGCCGGAGCTCATCGTTGTTGCGGCGTATGGAAAGATTCTGCCGCCGCGTGTGCTGAACATCCCGCCGTGTGGGTGCATCAACGTGCACGGCTCTTTGCTGCCGAAGTACCGCGGCGCCGCGCCGATCCAGTGGGCGGTGCTGAACGGCGATAAAATCACCGGTGTGACCATCATGCAGATGGCAGATGGCATAGACACCGGCGACATGCTGGCGAAAGCGGAAACGCCTATTGGTGAAGACGAGACTGCAGGCGAGCTTTTCGACCGCCTGATGGTGCTCGGTGCTGAGCTACTCGTCGATACCATTGATAAGCTCGACACCATCACCCCGCAGCCGCAGAACGATGCGGAAGCAATCCACGCGCCGATGATCCGTAAGGAGATGGGCGCAATCGATTGGACACAGCCCGCCGAGCGCGTTCACGACCTTGTGCGCGGTTTGAACCCGTGGCCGTCCGCGTTTTTCACGATAGAGGGCAAGCGCATGAAGCTGCACAGGACGAAAGTCGTTGTCGGCAAAGGCGAACCGGGAGAAATTGCGGTGATCGGCGGCGAAATGGCTGTTTGCTGCGGCGAAAATGCCGTGCAGCTCATGGAAATTCAGCCGGAAAACGGTAAGCGTATGCGCGGCAGCGATTATCTGCGCGGTCACGCGATAGAAGCAAAGGCGAAGGTTCAATAATATGGCGACTTCTTCCCGAAAAACGGCGCTTACGGCGCTTTCCGAGGTGACGGAAAACGAGGGCTACTCGAACATCGTCATCGATAAAGCCATTCGCGCGGCGGAGCTTTCTCCGCGCGACGCGGCGCTGACCTCCACCATTTTCTATGGCGTTTTGGAAAAGCGTCTGACGCTCGATTTTTATATTCGCAAGTTCCTCGCAAAACCGAAGCAGAAGCTGGACGGCACGGTGCTCAACATCTTGCGTAGCGCCGTGTACCAAATGATGTACCTTGACCGTGTGCCGGATTCCGCCGCCGTGAACGAAGCCGTTTTGTGCGCGGCAGAATATCGGCGCGGGCAGTATAAAAACTTCGTGAACGGTGTGCTGCGCAGCTTTGCGCGCGGTTGGCATGAGGTAATAATTCCCGAAGATGACCTCAGCGTTCGCTATAACATTCCGCAGCCGATCATCGAGAGCTTTAAAAAGGATTACGGCGAGACCGTTTGCATAGATTTGTTAAAGGCTATGTCCGAACGGGCGGAAACGTATATCCGCATAAATCCGCTAAAGACCACGGCGGACGATTTGATACAATCGCTGCCGGAAAACACCGCGGAGAAAGCGGTGCTCCAAAACGCCCTTTGCGTGCACGGCACGGGCGATGTTACCGGTTTGCCGGGCTTTGCGGAAGGCAAATTCCATGTGCAGGATCTTTCTTCGCAGCTTTTGTGTGCGTTTGTTTCACCGCAACCCGGAGAGCGGCTTGCGGATGTCTGTGCAGCGCCGGGCGGCAAGAGCTTCACGCTTGCGGAATACATGGAAAACACAGGCGTGCTCGATGCGTTCGATTTATACAAAGGTCGCGTGAACCTCATCAAAAAAGGCGCGGAGAGATTAGGCTTGAGCATCATTCACGCCGCCGTGCGCGATGCCGCGACCGGTGTGTGTGAAAAGCAGTACGACCGCGTGCTGTGCGATGTGCCATGCTCCGGACTCGGGGTTATTCGACGCAAGCCGGAAATCCGCTACAAAAAGCAGGAGAGCTTTAAAGAGTTGCCTGCGTTGCAGCTCAAAATTTTGGAGCATTCCGCACAACTTGTACGTCCGGGCGGTATGCTGTTTTATTCCACGTGCACGTTGCGCAATGCGGAAAACGGCGCGGTGGTGACCGAGTTTTTAAAGCGCCACCCGGAGTTTGAACCGTATGATCTGCCCGAAACGGAGGGCATCTCCCACATGGTGAACGAACCGAAATTCATGCGCACCATGATGCCTATGGACCACGGCGGAGACGGCTTTTTCGCCGCTGCCATGCGCAGAAAAACAGAAACAGGGAAGGAGACGAAGCGTTGACCGATATAAAATCCATGCTGCTTTCGGAGCTGCAGGAGGACTTTGCCTTGCGCGGCTTGCAAAAATTCCGCGCAGCGCAGGTATACCGCTGGCTGCATCAGCGCGGCGCGACCTCGTTTGACGAGATGACGGACCTTTCCAAAGACCTGCGCGTTGCTTTAAAAGAAAGCTTCGAAATACGAAATACGGAGATCGCCATTCGGCGCGTTTCCAAAATAGACGGCACTAAAAAGTATCTTTTCCGCTTGAACGACGGTGAGATGATTGAATCCGTCCTCATGAAATATAAACACGGCTACTCCATTTGCATTTCCACACAGGTAGGCTGCAAAATGGGCTGCACGTTCTGTGCCACGGGCAAAAGCGGTTTTTCGCGCGATCTTTTGCCGAGTGAGATGATTTCGGAAATCCAAACGGCGCAGAAGGACATCGGCGAGCGCATCTCGAATGTCGTTTTGATGGGCATGGGTGAGCCGCTCGACAATTATAAGAATGTTTTAAGATTTTTGGAGCTTGTTTCGTCAGAAAACGGGCTTAATATAGGTATGCGGCATATTTCGCTTTCAACTTGCGGGCTTGTCGAAAAAATTTACGACCTTGCCGACCGCAAATTGCAGCTGACGCTTTCCGTTTCGCTGCATGCGCCGAACGACGAGATCAGAAGCCGCACCATGCCGGTCAACCGCAAGTGGAACGTGGAGCAGCTCTTAAAAGCCTGCCGCTATTATTCCGACGTAACGGGCCGTCGCATCTCCTTTGAATACGCCATGATCAGCGGTGTGAACGACAGCGATGCCTGCGCAAACGAGCTTGCATCCCGCCTGCGCGGCATCATCGCCCACGTGAACCTCATTCCGGTAAATGACGTCACCGGCACGGGCTACCGCAAAAGCGGGGAGGAGAGACTCAGAAAATTTACGGCGATCCTCGAAAAACGGGGCATCACCGCTACCGTCCGGCGCACGCTCGGATCGGATATAGAAGCGTCCTGCGGACAGCTCCGTCGACGCAATGAACAGGGAGGTACAGTCTAATGTACGCGGTATGCAAAACGGATATCGGACAGGTGCGCAGCTCTAACCAGGACATCTGCCGCTGTGGCACTTTTTCGGACGGCAGCGCGTGGACCGTGGTTTGCGACGGCATGGGCGGCGTAAACGGCGGCAACATTGCAAGCAGTGTTGCCTGCGACGCCATCTGCAAAGCGATCACGGAAAACTACACGCCGGATATGGAAGAAGACGCAGTGCGCGACATGATGCTGCATGCAATCAATGACGCGAACGCGGCGGTGCTGCACCGCGCGCAGGAAGACCCGGCCTTAAACGGTATGGGCACCACGGTCGTCGTCAGCATTGCGGCGGGCGGCGTGCTGCACATTGCCCACGCAGGCGACAGCCGCTGCTACTTAAAGACGGCGCTTGGCGTAAAACAGGTTACGACCGACCATTCCTTTGTGCAGCAGCTTGTGGAAAGCGGTGCCATCACGGAGGACGAAGCGCGTGTGCACCCGCAGCGCAACCTCATCACGCGCGTTGTGGGCGTGCACCCCGAGGTGGAGTGCGATTACGGCTGCTACAAATTCGAGCCCGGGGGTCCGCCGAGAAG
>OGOV01003070.1_pt1 | contig 11620 bp, 10 predicted proteins | sample 1552711 | NCBI WGS metagenome assembly OGOV01 (sample SAMEA2580216, study PRJEB22360) | human gut metagenome | biome: human gut; feature: human-associated habitat; material: faeces | place: Denmark | collected 2008/2010 | reverse complement strand
ATAGAAAGGGGTGATCTTCGCCACCGCACCAAAGCCCACAATGGTAGCCGTGTTGATGATGACCGTCACGGAGCTGCCCGCCGCCTGGTTCATGGTGGAGAGCATCTCTCCCCACGGGATGCTGCGCCAGAAAAGCCCCAGCGACAGCACAATGCCGATGAGCAGGCAGGCCACAATGCCGATCTCCGTCACATTAAAAAGCACGATAACAGCCGTCAGCGGGATAAAGCTGACCACGGTGCCGGGAGTGGGCCCCTCATGCTGGCGCACACTGCCCTGCGGTGGGGTAAAGTGCTCACCCCGTCCCTTTGCCTTCTTTGCCTGGCGGTTCATGTACCACACAATCAGCACCGCCATGACGACCGAAGCCGCCAAGCCGGGGATCAGCCCGGCGTAGGAGGGGGTCCCCAGGCTCTGCATCGAAACGATGTTGCAGATCTGCGGTGAAAAGGGCCCGGTCATCGCAAAGGTCCACATGCCGCCGCACACAATACCCGGCAGCAGGTAGGTGGGCAGGTCCGCCTCCTCAAAGAGCTTGAGCGCGATGGGATAGATGGCGAAGATGATGACAAAGCTGTTGATGCCGCCGTAGCTCAGCAGCGCCGCCGAAATCAAGCACGCCACCATGCAGTTTTTGGCGCCGAACCACCGCACCACCGTTTCGCCGATCTTCGCCGCCGCCCCGCTGATCTGGTACAGGCTGCCCAGGATGTTCCCCAGCAGGAAGATCATAAAGTAGGAAACAAAGAAGGAGCCAACGCCCTGTACATAGGTGCCGGTCACCGAATCCAGCACCGGCAGCCCACTCATCACTGTTACCAGCAGCGCCGCCAGCGGCCCTACTATAATGGGCGAGACCCGCCGGAAGATGAGTACGGTCATGCCGCACAGTGCCAGCAGGATGCCCAGTCCGCTTAATATCACTTCATTCATGGAGGTGTACTCCTCTCTTTTCGGTCATTTTTTCCGCTTCTCTATGTGCAGAAAAGGAGGACAATGGGGCTGGCATTGTCCTCCTCTCCGCGAAGGGGAACATGAAAATGAAGAGAAAATCAATCAGAACTTCGCGTGGAAGCGCTCCTCGTATACCTTGATGAGCCCCTCCCGGAAATCGGGATGCGCGATCTTGATGAGCTCTCTGGCGCGCTCGCGCAGGGTCTTGCCCTTCAGCTGGGCAATGCCGTACTCGGTCACCACATAGTTCACATCGTAGCGGCTGGTGGTCACGGCCGCGCCCTCATCAATGAGCGGAACGATCTTGGAGATGGTGCCCTTGGCGGCGGTGCTGGGCATGGCCATAATGGTGCGCCCGCCCCGGCTCATATTGGCGCCGCGGACAAAGTCCACCTGGCCGCCCACGCCGCTGATCTGCCGCAGGCCGACGCAGGTGGAAACCACCTGGCCCATCAGGTCCACCTGCACACAGGAATTGATGGAAACAAGGTTATCGTTCTGGCAGATGACACGGGGATCATTGACATAGTCCACCGGCATCATGGCCACCTCGGGGTTGTTATCCACATAGTCATACAGGCGGCGGGTACCCATCAGGAAGGTCGCCACGCTCTTGCCTTTATGAATATTTTTCTTCGCGTTGGTGATGACACCGGCCTCTACCAGCTCTACCACGCCGTCGCTGAACATCTCGGAATGGATACCCAGGTCCTTCTTGTCCTTCAGGAACAGGAGCACCGCGTCGGGAATGGCGCCGATGCCCAGCTGCAGGCAGTCGCCGTCCTTCACCAGGGAGGCGATATTCTCGCCGATGGCGCGCTCCACATCGCCAATATGGGGCGGGGCCAGCTCGATGAGGTCAGTCTCCTGCTCCACAATGTAATCCAGCTTGCTGACATGGATGAAGCTGTCACCCATGGTGCGGGGCATCTTGGGGTTGATCTGCGCGATCAGCAGGTCGGCGCACTCGGCGGCGGGCTTGGTATAGTCGCAGGAAACGCCAAAGCTGCAGTAGCCGTGCTCATCGGGGGTGCTCAGGTGCAGCAGTACCACATTGGGGTGCAGCGTGGTGCGGAACAGCTCCGGAATCTCGCTGAAGAACACGGGGGTAAAGTCGCCCCGGCCCTCCTCTATGGCCTTACGGGTGCTGCCGCCCAAAAACAGGCTGTTGTGGCGGAAGTGCTTGGAGTTCTCCGGCAAGCAGTATTCCGCCTTGCCCATTGCCACCATGTGCACCACTTCCACATTCTCATACTGCTCGGCGTTCGCAACCATGGCGTCGGTCAGCAGGATCGGTTCGCCGGTGGCGTGGGTCACTACCACCCGGTCGCCGGATTTAATATGCTTTACCGCTTCCTCGGCTGTGGTCAGCTTCTGTTGATACAGAGTTCTCCAGTCCTCCATTGTTACACCTCATTTTCTTTTATTATCGCTTCGCAGGCAGCCGCAAGCTGCTCCCTGCTGTTAATGACAAATTTGTGTTTGGTGGCATCCAGCTGGGTATGGCCCGCGCACACGGCGGTACAGCCGCACACCACCAGGATGTACTCCTGCCCGCCCTCTCCGGCGGGCTCTATCTTCCATTCGGGGTGCCGCCGTTGCAGCTCCTTTACCGCGGCCACCCGGTCATAGCGTGGGTTGCAGCCCCCACAGTACTTTATGCCTATTCTCACGCTTCACCGGCGTGACGCCGCCGCAGCAGCTCCATGGCGTCCTGCCACAGCTCATCGCTTACGGTGGTATCCAGCACCACCTGCCGCAGCTCCGGTATCGCCTCCAGAATAGGCGGCGCCACCAGTTCTTCGGCCGTTACCACCGCGGAGGGACAGTTGCTGCATTGCCCCAGCATACGGAAGTACAAAACGCCGTCCTCCACCCGCACCACCTTTATGTCGCCATCGTGGGTGCGCAGGGCGGGGCGTACTTTTTCATCCAGAACCTGTTCGATCCGTTCCAGCATGGTTTACATCTCTCCTTGGGTCTTTGGTTTTCCCCCGCAAAGGGGGGGCGGGGCAGAGCCGGGGCACAGCGCCCTGTGCCCTGCCCCGCGGGGAGATAAAGGGGTTATTCTATGAGGAGGTTATTCTTCAATATGGGCGATGGCCTTGGCCAGCTCCTTCTTGGCGTTCAGGTTGCCCTGGCGGCTTATCATGATGCGCTGAGCCTGGGGAGAACCGGCGCCGTGCATGGATTCGGTGCGGTAGCCAACGGCCGCGGTGCCCAGGGCCAGGTTTTCGATGAGACGCAGGATCTTCATGCGGTTTTCGGTGGTGACGGTAGCCACGCCGCGCAGGTACTTATCGATGTACGGACCGATCTTCTCATCGCGCAGGTCCTTCTCGGAGGGAGCGGTGACCATCAGACCGCCGGCGATATCCTCGGCCAGGCGGACGATCTCATAGGGGAAGCGGGTCACATTCTGCTTGCAGACATTGGCCAGCAGCAGGTCAATCTGATAGTTGCCCGCCTTAGTTGGGCATCCCTCGCAGGAGCAGGCGATGCCGCAGGAGTAGAGCGTTTCATTGAGATGCGTCATTTCGATGAGCTTATCCTTGATGTGGCTGGCTTTCTCCGCGCCGTTGTACTCGGCGGCGAGCGCGGCCGCGCCGATGACCACGTCGCCCACGCCGACCTTGCAGCCGCCGTAGCTCTGGCGGTGGTAACCGGCAAAGCGCTCCACCAGCATCCCGGCAAATTCATGCTCGCCGCACAGGAAGATACGGTCATTGGGTACAAATACATCGTCGAAGATGGTCAGTGCTTCTACACCGCCGAACTCGGCGTTGCCGACATCGAGGGTGGAGCCCTCCAGCTTACGGGTGTCGCAGCTCTGGCGGCCGATGATCATGAACAGACCGGGGGTGTCCAGCGGTACGGCAAAGGAAACCGCATAGTCCTTATCATCGGGACCCATGGACTGGGTGGGCATTACGATGACCTCGTGGGAGTTGCAGATACCGGTCTGGTGGGCCTTGGCGCCGCGGACAACGATACCGTCGGGACGGCGCTCCACAATACGCAGAAACATATCAGGATCTACCTGTGCATGGGGCGCCAGGGAACGGTCGCCCTTGGGGTCGGTCATGGCGCCGTCAACGGTCAGGTCGTTCTCGGCGGCATACTTCATGAACTTCACAAAGTTCTCATGGTAGTTGGTGCCGTGAGCCTTGTCGCACTCATAGGTGGTGGAGAACAGGGCGTTGAAAGCATCCATACCCACGCAGCGCTGGAAGCAGGCGGCGGTCTTCTGGCCGCACAGGCGCTGCATCTTTACCTTCTTGATGAGGTCCTCGGTGCTCTGGTGGATGTGGGTGAAGCGGTTGACGCGGGTGCCGGTGTAGGGGGAAACCACGGTCATCAGGTCCTCATACTCGGGCATCTGGGCCAGGTCGTAGGTCATACGGACGGAGTTGAGAGAAGGACGCAGAATGGGGCTCTCGGTGGGGTTATTGTATCTCTCACCGAACATATAGATCTCCATTTTGATCTTCTTAATGCTTTCGATATACTGTTCGCCTGTCATCAGTGCCATTTTCGTTACTTCCTTTCTTTCTTTGGATTCATCGTTAGTCGGCTCTGTTTATGTGCAATTAGTACAGCTCGGTATAGATCTTGATCAAACGGTCACGATCCAGTTCCACAAAGTTATTGGCCATCAGGCGGCCCTGGTTCGCTATTACGCTGTCCGCAAATTCCTCGATCTGCTCACGGCTCATGCCGTACTCGTGCAGGGCCTTCTTCTGGATGAGGTTATTCAGCAGCTTCTCCAGCTCCTCATAAACATCCTCTACCTTGCAGCCCAGGATATCGGCGATGAACTGATTGAGCCTCTCGATCTCGCCATCCTGGCGGATCTCCATGTAATTCTTCATTACGCCGGTAAACATGGCATAATTGCTCTCGCCGTGCGCCACATGGAAGGTCGCACCCAAGGGATAGCTCATGGCATGAACGGCGGCGCAGCCCGCATTGCCAAAGGCGATGCCCGCGTACAGAGAGGCCATCAGGAAGTCCTCCAGCAGCGGCATCCGGGCCTCGGGGCCGTCCGCAGCGATCTTCTTGTAGCCGTGCAGAATCATATCAATGGCCTTGTAGCCAAACATCCGGGTCATCTCGTTGCCCTTGGGGGAAAGACTGGATTCCACGGCATGGATCAGGGCATCGATGGAGCTGGTAGCGAAGAAGCGGAAGGGCAGGCCGTTCAGCAGCTCAGGCACCAGCACGGCGCTGTCGGCATACATCTCATCCACAGCCAGGCCCTTTTTGGTGCCGCGGCTGTTCAGCGCCAGGATGGCGATGTTGGTCACCTCGCTGCCGGTGCCGCAGGTGGTGGGCACCAGTACCAGCTCCTTATCCTTCACGATCTCGGTCTTGCCATCGTAGAGATCCAGGATGGGGGAAACAGTTTTCAGTGCAAAAAGCTTGGAAATATCAATGACGGTACCGCCGCCGATGGCGATAACACGCTTATGGTCGCCTTTAATGTCCTTATACATGGCCTCTGCCATGTCGTCGGAGGGCTCGCCAGCGCCGTATTTCTCCTGATACAGCACATCGCAGCCGAGGTTCAGCTTGCCAAAGAAGGGCTGGTAGATATATTCGTTGGTGATCACCAGGTCACCCGCGCCGATTTTGAATTCCGCAGCGAATTCTTCAGCGGTCTTAAACTTATAGATGGTCGGTTTAATAGAAAGCATTTTCATGGCGGTTTACCTCCCTTTTCTTTTCTCTTTGGGGCGGCGCGCTTTCGCGGAAAAGATGGAACTGACCTTGGGATCATCAGTTCCATCTTTCCCTTGCCCGCCGGGAGATGAGTGCGCGCCGCAGTGGGCTATCTCATCTCCCGCGGGTGGGGCATTTTTCCTTGCGGGGTAATTTCTTTAATGATCAGCAGCAGCCTTTTTTGTCCTCAGGCTTAAAGACCAGCTCCTCCGGAGAGGGGCCGCCGGCGGTCTTCTTGCGGTTCTTCAGGTTGATCACAGCCTCGGAGCCGTCAACGACAACCCAGACGATGATACCGACGAGCAGAGCCCAGCCGGGGGTGAAGTAGGTCAGAGCACCGGCGATAACGCAGGCAACGCCGCGGTCATTGGCGGTGGTGCACATACGGATACCGATGTTGCCGCAGGCGAAGGCCTGAACACCCATGGTGATGCCGAAGAAGATGGCAAACGCGGGCTTAATGAGGGTGACCAGCGGCAGAATGAGAACCGCGATGACGGTGGCGGCACGGAAGGTACATACGCCGTCCCAGTAGGTGTGCATGGTCTTGTAGCCTCTCTTATAGCGCTCGGTGATGGTCAAAAGACCGGAAGCCCACAGCGGGCCGCACATGGGGACCCAGGGAGCAAAGAGGGACATGATGGTGTTACGCAGGAAGCTGACCAGATTGGAACGGCTGGCATCGAAGATAACCTTCTCATCAGGACGGTAAGAGGTTGCCTCGGCAACAACTTCCTTCGCCAGTACAAAGTCGGAGAAGGCGATGATGTAGGTCGCCAGCGCGGAGGGGATCGCCGCCAGGAAGAAGCTCCAGGCCGGGAAGCCCAGACCAAAGATGGTGAAGTGCTCCAGAACATAGCCGAAGCTCAGGGGGGTAAAGCCCCACTGGATCTGAGGCAGCGGGATCTCGTGCAGCAGCACGGGAGCCAGAATGATGGCGAACAGCTGGGCAGGTACTACGCCCTGGTTACGCACTACATTCCAGAAGCGGCTCTTGGTCGCCTTGCGGGCAAAGGTGGGGTTAAACAGGAAGAAGTAGGACATCAGTACAGCGATGGCAACGGTCCAGGGGGCCTTGGGCATACGGGCGGAGAATACATTTACCGCTGCCGTTACGCCGGCGCCCAATACAATACCGGCCTTGATGCCCATGGGTACGGCATCTACCAGCTTACGGCCGATACCCGTAGCACCCATGATGAGGAAGCTGAGAGCAACCAGCATCTGCAGGGCTATCATCGCGTAAATACGGTCTACTTGTCCGGTGGCGTAGTTGGGCAGGTCCCACTGCTGCAGGAATTTCAGGGTCAGGGGCAGCGCGGGGGTGATCCAGCCGGGAACTACGGGGTCGCCCAGCAGAGAGGGCAGGTAGTAGCAGATCGCGTTCAGAACACCGAAGGTCAGGGCCATCAGGAATACGCCGTTCTCATCAAAGCCGAGGGCAGCGATATTCGCGGGGTCATCCAGACCAAAGGTGGTCATGGTGGTGGTAACACCAGCGCCCAGACAGGCAACGCCCAGGAACATGGCGGCGGCCATCTCGGTCCAGGACCACTCGTGGTGGATCAGGGGGAGACGGATCTTGAAGGGGCCTACTTTGATACCGGGCTGCTCTTCACCGTAAGCGCGCTTTTTCAGCGGGAACTTACCGGTCATAAAGCCTTCCGGTACCTCCACTTTTTTGGTTTCGGTCATTTCGGTCATGTGAAGTTTCCTCCTCGTCACAGTTTTTTGTGGTAACTCCTCTGCCGGCGGGCTGCTCCCCTGTCCCAATCAGGCGGCTGCCATCCGGCTGTTTCACAGTAAAGCGGGCCTTTCTCCAGGGGCGCGGCACAGCGGCCACCCGCTTTCATTTTCGATTATATCCAGCCAATTTCGGCTTGTAAACCGCCCCGGAGCAAGTTTGGCAGGGGTGTATTTTTGAGGAGAATTCCTTTGTTCACTTTTATTTTTGGCATATTTGCGGTTTTGGGTGTTTTTGCTACATTTTTTGCATTTTTTGCGGAAAAATCGGGAGTTCGTGTTGTGCATCTGCAACAGTCACTCCCGATTTTCAAAAAATTTTGTTCCGTTTTTCCGCTTGATTCCTTGCTTTTCTGACTATTCGTTAAAAATTTTTGAACAAATCAAGAGGTGTTGCATTTTTGCGCATCATTGCGTTTTTGCAACTATTCCCTCCCCTGCTCTATCTTTTTGCGCTTGCGCACAAAGGTGGAAGCATCCATGCCCAGGCTGCGGGCGGCGTCCCTTACATTGCCGTAGCGGCTGTACGCCCGCCGGATGTAGCTGATCTCCAGCTGCTCCACCAGCTTGTGCAGGTTCACCTGCTCAAAGTACTCCTCGCTCTCCTTCTGGCTGATGGTGATGTTATCGGTGATGGGCAGCTCCTCCGGCTGGATGACATTGTTCTTGGAAATAATCATCATGCGCTCCACCACATTGTGCAGCTCCCGGATATTGCCGGGCCAGTTGTAGCTCTGCATGCAGATGATGGTCTCCGGGGCAAAGCGCTTTTTCTGGTGATATTTCTTGTTCATTTCGGCGGCATAGGCCGTCACAATGTAGGGAATATCCTCCCGGCGCTCACGCAGCGGCGGTACATTGATGGGCAGCACGCTCAGGGCATAGTACAGGTCCTCCCGGAACTTCTTTTCCCGCACCAGGGCCAGCAGGTCAGCGCTGGTGGAAGCGATAATTCTCAGGTCACAGGGCTTATCGGCGCCGTAGCCCAGCGGCTTTACCTGCCGCCGCTTGATGGCCGAAAGCAGCCGGGTCTGGCTTTCGTGGTTCAGTTGCTCCACCTCATCCAGAAAGACCACCCCGCGGTTGGCCTGCTCCAGCAGGCCGGTCTTACCCTGTGGGTATTCCGGTGAGACCCCCGGTCCCAGCCCGAACAGCTCGGCCACCATGGTGTCATCCGGCAGGGAGGCACAGGGTATGGTGATAAAGTGTTCCTTGCGTCGCTTGCTTTTGCTGTAGATGTACTCCGAAAGGGCGCCCTTGCCCACGCCCACCTCGCCCTGCAGCAGCACCGGCACCTCCATCTGGGCGGCGCGGTTCAGCAGGCTAATGACATTCTGCATGCTCTTATCGTGGAAAATAAGGCTGGATGGATTGCGGTCCTGGCGGCTGCGGGCAGCCTCCAGCTCGGCGGAATAGAGCCGGTTGCGCTCCTCGCTCTGCTCCAGCTGCTCCTTCAGGGAGTACAGCTCGGTCACATCCCGGACATTGGTAACCACCATGACGATGTTGCTTTCGGAATCGAAAACCGGGGTGCTGGTGATGATGGCCCGCTTGCCGGTTTTGAACTGCTGCTCCATCGTCACCGATTCCCGGCGTTCCAGCGCCAGCAATGTGCCGGAACCCGAAATGACCCGGCTGGCCACCAGCTCCGCCATGCTGCGGCCCACCATCTCCTCCTTGCGCAGGCCGCTGATGGTCTCGTAGCTTTTATTCAGGGTCAGGGTGATGGCGTTGCCATCGGTGATGTAAAAGCCATCGTAGGAAGATTCAAAAATAACCTCGAACCAATTGCCCTGCCGCCCAAAAAAGGGATCCCCTGCCCCGTTTTCCGGTACGCGCAGTACTGTTGGCTGCCGTTTGGCCATGCCGTTCCCTCCTATCTGTTTTTCCGTCATCTAGCGGAACCTCCTGTATTCGCTGTTTTTCTGATATCTGCTGTATTTCCCCCGCCCGGTACCCACGCCTCCGCAGGCTGGGCAGGAAGGCGGGCGCGCCCGCCGCAAATCCCCCATTTCCGCCGGGCCATTGCTCCCCGGAGCCGGCCCCGCACCCCAATGGGTCTTGCGGTTTCCCCTTTGGGGCCGCTTTACCGGGCGAGGAATTTTGCGGGCGTTATTTGTTGCGGTTGATCTCGCGCTGGGCGGCCTTTTCCTGTTTTCTGCGGGCGGCGGCCTCCCGTTCATTCTTGCGGCGGTTTTTCTTGGCCTCCAGCTCCATCTTCTCCACGGTGGCCAGGTCATAGTCCATGTTCAGCTCCAGGAACGACTCGGCGTTTTCACCGGCGATTCTCTTGAGCAGGGTGGCCCGGTGCTTGAGCTGGTCGGTGTAGAAGCTCTCGAAGGCATTGATCCGGTTCTGGTCGCTGATGGTCTTGGGGTCGGCGCAGCCCTCCAGGAACACACTCGTCAGGTAGCAGATCTGCCGGATGGGATCGGCGAAAAGCTCCCGGTTGCGGCGGGGGAAGAGGGGGCGGGCAAGCGCGGCGCTGGCCTCCTCCATTTGGCCGTACAGCTCCGCCAGGTGGCGGGCGGTTCCCCGCTTCATCAGCTTTTGCAGCTCCTCCGGCTGCTCGGCGGCCGGCAGGGCCTGCATCACCCCGTCCTTTTTGCGGGCGGCAAGTGTGGCCGCAGGCGCTTTGCCGCCCGGCAGCACATAGTTGGAAAGCTTGCAGAACGCCTGGGCGAAGCGGTCAACCATATGACGCATTTCCTTTTCGCCGCGCTTGCTGAAGATGAAGCACATGATGATGGCGAAAACCATCACCGCATAGCCGATTTTGATAGCCCAATCCATGGTGGGTCCTCCTTTTTTGGCGGGCGGGACAGGATGCCGCCGCCCAGTTTCTATTTGCTGCCGGAGGGCCCGCGCCCTGCCGGCGAATTGCCGGATTTGATGAAAAAACTTGCCAAGGGAAAAAACATATGCTACACTGTGGCTGAAATCACAGTGGATGAAACCAAGGTCGAAAAACTCCCCCCACTAATACGGCAAAATCGACCCCTTTTTGCATCTGAGAGGTTAATATTTCACAATTTTTAACAAAAAATTTACAATTTCGGCCGTTTTTGGGCCGTTTATTCTGCGAAAGAGGTGACAACGATGGAAAAAAGTACTGCTCCCCGCGCCCGGTTTATTGCGGCCATCCTGCTGTTTGCGGCGGTGGTCATCGGAGATCTCATCCTGAGCCGGGGATACCTGGCCCAGGGGCCTGCCACCTGGCCCGTCTTCCTGCTGCTGGAGCTGGTGATGCTGGCGCTGCTGGTCATCGGCGGCATTCTGTTCTGCAACCGCCGGGGGCTGAATACCAACAAAAAGCTCATCCTGGGGTTCGGGTTTTTCCTGGTGTGGTGCGTCCTTACCGTCATTTTCTTTGCCGACTATAAGGCGCTGTACCTTTCCACCCTGCACACCGAATATCCCAGCTACGGGGCGGCCATCACCTGCCTGAAGCTGGTGCTGGTGCTTTGCGGTTTGACGGCTTTGATCCCGGTCGCGCCCGCGCCCACGGGACGCGCGTACGCGGATGGTTTAGCGCGCGCGTACCAAAAGCAGAACATAGAGCAGGCCAAAACTGCGGCTGCCGAGGCCCAGAAGGACCTGGAGCGGCGGGTGGAGCAGCTGCGCAGCTCCATGAGCCCGGAGGAGCTGGAGGCGCTGATGCAGAAGCTGAAGCAGGAGAGCGCACCCGCGGCGGCCGAAGAATCCCACGAAAAGACGGAGGAAAAATGATATGTTCCTGATCCGCACGCTGCTTTCTCAAGGGACGATCCTGTGCATCGTTCTGCTGCTGGTAACGCTGGATGTGGGCTTTTCCACCGCCAAGGCCACGACCAAGCCGGGGAAGCTCCTGCTGGTGCTGGCGGGGTGCCTTGTCCTCTTTGGCGGGATGGAGCTGCTGAGCCGCGGCGGCGACCCGGCCGGTGAGATCACGGCGGCCATGTTCCTGGGGTGGCTGGGGCTGCTGGGGACCATCGGCACGCTGGCCTCGCTTCTTTCCCGCGCCATAAAGGTGCGGTACCTGAAAAGCCAGGAGCAGGAGGGAAAGATCCAGCTGTGAGCCTGTAAAACAAACGACCCGAAGGTTCTGCCGGTGGCGGAGCTGACGGGTCGATTTTTTATCCGTCAGTCCGGGGGAGATAAAAGCCTTGCGGAGGGCTTGGGAAGCGCCGCTCGCCGCGGGGGGTGGTGGCCGCCTGTCGGC
>OGOV01003068.1_pt1 | contig 11629 bp, 11 predicted proteins | sample 1552711 | NCBI WGS metagenome assembly OGOV01 (sample SAMEA2580216, study PRJEB22360) | human gut metagenome | biome: human gut; feature: human-associated habitat; material: faeces | place: Denmark | collected 2008/2010 | reverse complement strand
CGAAAGGGGAACGGCTCGAAGATGCCAAGCTATCTTGCTGTTCCCCCTCAGACAATCCGCCTTACGGCGGATTGCCAGCTCCCCCGCATGCGGTGGCGTCTTTTGAGGTTGGCCATAAAAAATCTTAACCTCGCTCCCCCATCTTCTTCGCCAGATTTTCCCTTGAAAATTTCCGTCCAAATTACAAAAGCTAAATAAAAAGTGCGAAAGGAGATAAGGGGCATGAAAACTGTAGCTTTTGCGGCGGGCTTGGCCGCCGGCATGGCCGTAGCGGCCGCGGCCGTGTGCGCAATGTATCCGGACGTATCCAGGCGAGCCGTCCGCGATTCAAAAAGAATGATAAAAACCGGCAAGCGCGCCATTGACCGCATGTGCAACTGGTAAGCCGAACGCAAACGGGACGCATGGATAACCCCTGCGCCCCGCTTTTTTCTTTACAGCCTTATTATTTCGTATACCGTAAGCGTGTCCCCGTTCACCTTAAAGCGCACGTCAAATCCCGCGTATTCAAAGCCGAACGGCGTATCCGGCTCCGTAATGTATGCCGGGCGCGGGTCCTGCGAAAGGGACTCCGTCAGCGCGTCGCGTTTACTTTGGGGTATCATGGCCATAAGCTCGTCCGAAATTTCAACCTTCAGCGCATAGCTCAGCCGCTCCCCGGCGAAGCCGTTCTTCGCATCTGGGTGGCTGTCCGTAAATGAAAGATACGGCTTGATATCGTATATAGGCGTGCCGTCCATAAGATCCGCACCCGATACTATAAGCACCGTGCCAAGGTTCTGCCGCTTCTCTATCCTTTCAAGCTTTACAGAGGAAAGCCCTATCGGGTTCGGCCTGTACGGCGAGCGCGTGGCAAACACTCCCATGCGCTTGTTCCCGCCAAGGCGCGGCGGCTTCACCATTGGCGACCAACGCTCCGCCTTTACCTCGCTGAAGCCCCATATGAGCCATATATGCGAATAGCCGTCCAGCCCGCGCAGGGCGTTTTCGTCGCGGTATTCGCTTTCGAATACTATTGTTGAAAGCTGCGCCGCCGCAAGCCCGCTTTGGCGCGGTATGCCGAACTTTGTTGTAAAATCGCTCCTGATGGTGGCAATCGTCTTTAATGCGTCCATAATTTAACATAAAAGGACTCCTCCTCTTGCGTGGAGGAATCCTTACGGCCCATGTTTATCTGTTCTCTATTGCTTCGCGCGCCTTGTCCGGATAGTTGGTTATAACGGCCTCTATGCCTGCGGACGCCAAATCGCACACCACCTGCTCGTCGTTGCAGGTCCAGGGATGTATCTCAACTCCCGCCTTTTTGCAGCCTTCTATCAGCCCCGGGCAGCCCAGCGCCGCCAAATAATGCGGATGTATCGCGTCCGCATGCAGATAGTTTGCGTATACCCACGGGTCTACCATGGCTTCGGAATAAAGCAGGCCTATCTTCGCCTTGGGGTCAACCTCCCTCAGCTTCATCAAAACGTAATGGTTGAAGGAGGAATAGATTATCCTGCCCTGCATACCCATTTCGCGCTCCAGCTCTATAACCTTATCCCAAATGCCGTAGTATATAACCACGTCGCACTTTATTTCAACGTTTATGGTAAGGTTCGTGTTCTTCAGCAGCCCGTAAACTTCTTTAAGCGTAGGGATGCGCACGTCCTTATAGCCCGGCATGCCGTTTGAAAAGTCCAGCTTTTTAAGCTCCTGGCAGGTCATGTCCACCACGCGGCCCGTGCCGTTTGACGTGCGGTCAACGGTTTCGTCGTGAATGACCATCAGCTTGCCGTCGCTGCTCAGATGCACGTCCAGCTCAACGCCGTCCGCCTTCTGCTCCACGGCCAGCTTAAACGCAGGAATCGTGTTTTCCGGCGCATAGCCGCTGGCGCCCCTGTGCGCCCAGACTTTGGTTGCCATATATTCATACCCTCCTTGTTTCGTTTATGCGTTTATAAGTGATGCAAACGTGCTTACGGCGTATTCAACATCCTTTGTTGAAACATCGTTATTGGTAACGAAGCGGAATTCGCCAAGCTCTTCGGGGTTTATAAGTATGCCCTTCTCCTTCATAAGCTCGGGCAGCCTGTCCTTTAGCGCGGCGTCCTTATCCACCTTAAAGAATACCATGTTTATCTCTACGGCGTCCACGTCCACGCTCACGCCGTCTATCTTGTTAAGCAGGTTCGCCATAAGCTTGGCGTTTGCGTGGTCCTCGCCCAGCCGCTTTGTCATGTCCTTTAGCGCTATTATGCCCGCCGCGCCCAGTATGCCGCACTGCCGCATGCCGCCGCCGAGCATTTTTCTGCATTTCCTTGCGCGCTCTATTGTGGCCTTAGGCCCCGCCAACACCGCGCCAACGGGGGCGCACAGGCCCTTGGACAGGCAGCAGGACACCGTGTCTGCATATTTGGTTATTTCCTTCACGTCAACGCCCAGCGCCGTTGCGGCGTTGAACACCCTTGCCCCGTCAAGATGAATGGGCAGGGAATGCGCGTCCGCAATCTTTCGTATTTCCGCCATTGTTTCAAGCGGTACCACGCGGCCGTTCGCCAGCGCGTTTTCAAGGCATATAAGCGCCGTGGGCGGTTCGTGTATATCGTCCGGCCTTATGCGCGCGGCTATCATCTCCGGCACGGGTATGCAGTTCGGGTAGTCAATCTGCCTTATGCTCACGCCGCTGAGCACCGCCGCCGCGCCCACTTCGTGCATAACTATATGGCTTTCCGCCCCGGCGATTATTTCATCCCCGCGCCGCGTTTGGCTCATTATGCCTATTTGGTTGCCCATTGTTCCGCTCGTTGCGAACATGGCCGCCTCCTTGCCCAGCATCTGGGCCGCAAGGGCTTCAAGCTCGTTCATGGTGGGGTCGTCGCCGTATACGTCGTCGCCAACCTCCGCTGCGGCCATTGCAGCACGCATGGCAAGGGTGGGCTGGGTAACGGTGTCGCTTCTAAGGTCGATGTAGTGCATATTATCCTCCCTGAATTTGTTTATTTTCAGCGTATTTCAAGCATAACCGGGCAATGGTCGCTGCCCGTCACCTCGGGCAGTATGCTGCTTTCCTCTATCCTGTGCTTAAACCGCTCGCTCACAACAAAGTAGTCTATGCGCCAACCTATGTTGCGCGCGCGGGAATTTGCCATGTAGCTCCACCAGGAGTAGCAATCCCGCTTGTCCGGATAAAGATAGCGGAAGCTGTCCACAAAGCCGCTTTGCATAAGCTCGCTGAACTTTGCGCGCTCCTTATCGGTAAAGCCGGCGTTGTTATGGTTTGTTTTGGGGTTCTTCAGGTCAATCTCCTCGTGCGCAACGTTAAGGTCGCCGCACATTATTACGGGCTTTTTCTTATCAAGCTCCGTAAGGTATTTCCTGAATTCGTCCTCCCAATCCATGCGGAATTCAAGCCGCGTAAGCTCCCGCTGGGAATTGGGCGTATAGCAGTTGACAAAATAAAATTCGTCAAATTCAAGCGTTATCACCCTGCCCTCGTTCGGGAAGCCGAGGTTTTCCATGTCCGGCAGGTCATAGCTTACGGAGAGGGGCTTTTGCTTAGTGAATACCGCCGTGCCGCTGTATCCTTTTTTCTCCGCGCTGTGCCAATATTGTTCGTAGCCGTCAAGCTCAAGCTCTATCTGGTGCGGCTGAAGCTTGGTCTCCTGCAGCGCCACAATGTCCGCGTTCACGGTATGGAAAAACTCCATGAAGCCTTTGCCCATGCAGGCGCGCAGCCCGTTCACGTTCCATGATACAAGCCGCATATTCATCAATCCTTTCTGTAAAACGTGCAGCCGCCTATAAATTCGCGCAGTATGCTCGTGGGCGGTATTTCGTCCTCTATCCCGTCCGCATCAAGGAAGTAGTTCAGCACCTTTGTTATGTCCCGCGCGGCGGCGTAGCAGGGGCTTTCCTTGGGCACCTCCTGAAGCAGCGGATAAACGTATTTCTTCAGCACGGAAACCTCGTAAACAAGGGTTGTGTTGAAAAGCGCGTCCGCGTTTTCCTGATACGGGAATATCCATTTTTCCTCGCCCCGCCTTACGCTCGGCCACATTGAAAGCGTATGCTCCATGCTTGCGCCGCGGGTTTCATAATCGCGCACAAGGCGGCGCAGAAGCCGCGCATCGGTGGTATGTATCCTGTTGTGGTCGTCTATATTCAGCGTTGTAAGCGCGCTCACATACACGCGGAAAAGCTTATCGCGGTCTATATCGTCGTTGAGCAGCATAGGGTTGAGCGCATGTATGCCCTCTATTATAAGCGGCTCATCAGGGTGCAGCCGCATAACAATGCTGTCCTTAGCACGCCTGCCCGTGAGGAAATCGAATACCGGAACCTCCACCTCCTCCCCGCGCATAAGGGCGGCAAGGTCGCTTGAAAAGCGGGGTATATCCAGCGTGTTTATGTGCTCAAGATCCTTCTGCCCGTTTTCGTCGGCAGGGATTGCGTCGCGGTCAAGATAGTAATTATCGAGCGAAAGCATCTTGGGATCCTGCCCCAGCACCCTAAGCTGAGTTGCAAGGCGGTTTGCGCTGGTAGTCTTTCCGGATGAGCTTGGCCCCGCAACAAGCACCGCCCGCGCCGAATGAGCCACTATTTTATCCGCAATGTTGGCGTAGCTTTTTTCATGCAGCGCCTCGTTCACGCGCACAAGCTCGCGTATCCTGCCGGTGGATACAAGCGTATTCAGCTCTCCCACGGTTGAACAATGCATCAGCTTGCCCCAATCGTCGCTCTGCTTAAACACTATGCCAAGCTTCGGCAGGGGTTCATAGTCGCTTGGAACGTCCGGCTCGTCGCTCCTGGGCATAAGCAGTATCACCGCGCCTTCAACGAATTTAAGGCGGAATACGTCCGCATAATCGGTAGACGGCGCCATTTCGCCATAGAAATAATCCATGTAGCCGCCTATAGTATATACGTCAAAATAGCTGAATTTGCGCCATTTCAAAAGCTTGGCCTTATCCGTTTGCCCGTCGCGCTCGTAAAAGTCTATCGCGTCCTTTATATCCAACCGCTTTCTTTCAAGCGGTATTGCCGCGCGCACAATGTTTCGCATTTCGGCTTCCAGCTTCAATACGTCCTGCTCGCCGAGCGCGGGCTCCTTATCTATTGTTATATACAGCCCCGGCCCGAGCGTATACCTTACGCATACCCGCGCCGCAGGGAACAGCCGCCTTACCGCCGCAATAAATATGAATTGCAGCGTGCGTTCGTATACCCTTCTGCCTGCTTCTTCCTTATAGTTAAGCAGATGTATGTCCACGTCCTTGAACGGCGTATATCTAAGGCTGAATACCTCGCCGCCTATCTGCGCCGCCAGCGGGCGCGACGCAAGCGACATCATGTCAAGATCCAGCTTTTTCACCGCGTCAAGCAGGCTCTCCCCGTGCTTTATTTCGCACACCATTGAGTCCGCAGTTATCTTCATATCATAACCTCCGTTTTATATGTTAATCATTATACAACAAAACCGCCCAATATAAAGCCGAAAGCCAACAAATTTTGAAAAGTTGGCGAATTATTCATACTTTCCCTTATTTTAGCCTTATACTATGATATAATAACAGCCGGCTGCGGAAAACCTATGCCGCGGCCAAAGGTGGAGAAAACATGGAAAAGAAGCAAAAGTCATTTGTTCAGGGCGCGGCGCTGCTGGGCGCGGCGGGCCTGATAGTAAAAATAATAGGCGCAATATTCCGCATACCGTTTGCAAACGCAGTTGGGCCCGAGGGCGCCTGCTATTACGACGCGGCATACCCGTATTATTCATTTCTGCTGGTAATATCCTCTTCCGGCCTGCCCACGGCAATATCAAAGCAGGTTAGCGAGCGCGTGGCGCTGGGCGATTATTCGGGCGCAAAGGAAGTGCTCAGCGTTTCGGTAAAGCTTTTGAGCATAATAGGCATAATAACAAGCGTTGCAATGTTCCTTGGCGCGAATGTGTTCGCCGCCATAACATCCTATCCCGAAACCGTATTGAGCTTCCGCGCGCTTGCGCCGGCGCTGCTGTTCGTATCCGTAATGTGCGCATATCGCGGCTATCTTCAGGGCATGCAGCAGATGGCGGGCACCGCCCTTTCACAGATTGCGGAGCAGCTGGGCAAGCTTGTTATAGGCCTTACGCTTGCAATAAAGCTTCTTCCCAAGGGCCCCGAATACGCCGCCATGGGCGCGCTGATAGGCGTTAGCGCAAGCGAGCTGATGGGGCTAATAGTTGTGTATCTTTTCTACCGCAGGCGCAAAGGGGAGCTTGACAGGCTTGCTAAGCATTCCGCATCAAAGCCGCGCGGCTTCGGCACGGTATCAAAGGCGCTGCTTGCAATAGCCATTCCAATAACCATAGGCGCATCCATAAGCCCGCTCACAGGCATGGTGGACAGCGCACTTATAGGCAGAATGCTTACGAAATTGGGGTACAGCGAGGAGGTCACAAAAACCGCCTACTCACTCCTTAGAACATACGTCACCACGCTTATAAACATGCCGGGCGTGCTTACAATGGCGCTTGCAATGAGCCTTGTGCCCGCAATATCGGCCAAGAATGCCATGCGGGACCGCGAGGGCGTAAAGGCCACGGCAAGGCTTGGGCTTAAGCTTGCGCTTATAATAGGCATACCGTGCGCGGTGGGGCTTTTTGTGCTGGCGCAGCCGATTATACACATGCTCTATCCAAAGCTTACCGAGGCTGAATTGGCACTTGCCACGGACCTTATGCACACGGCGAGCATGGGCGTTATATTCCTTTCCATGGTGCAGTCCATGACCGGCGTTGTTCAGGGACTGGGCAAGCCGCAGATTCCGGTTTTCAATCTGTTCATAGGCTTTGTGCTCAAGGTCATAACCATGCTTATACTTATGAACATACCGTCCGTAAACATCCAGGGCGCGGCGATATCCACCGTGGTATGCTATGCATACGCCGGCGTTGCGGACACGATTTACATGATGCGCCGCACCAAATGCCCCGTTAAGCTTTACGATACTTTCATAAAGCCCGTTGCCGCATCCGTAGCCATGGGCCTTACGGTGCACTTTACTTACACATTGCTTGCAAACGCAGGCCACGGCACGCTTGCCACCCTTGCATCGGTAATAGCGGGCGTTGCGGTATACGGCATACTGGTAATATTGCTGAAGATGCTTTCCGCGAACGAGCTCAGCTTTATCCCCGGCGGAAGCAAGCTGAGGCGCATAATGTACAGAAACGCAAGCAAACGCTAAGGAGATATTATTATAATGAAGCTTACGATAGCCCCGCTTTCAACTCCCCTGTCCATAACCGCCGCCGCGCAGCAGGCAATAATTGCGGCAGACAGGCTGTTTATACAAACCGAGCAGCACCCCAGCGCATACTGGCTTAAGGACAGCGGCATAGAATACGGCAGCATGGATGATTTATACGAAAGCTGCTATGACTTTGACGAGCTGAACGCCGCCGTTGCACAAAGGCTGCTTGAGGGCGATACGGACACGGTATACGCCCCTGTTGGCCGCGGAGTTGGCAGCGCGCTGCTTGAGGCAATACGCACCCGCGCTGATGAAACGGGCGCAAAGCTTAGCATACTTAGCGCAAGCGGCTACGCGGAGGCCGCCCTGTGCGCCGCGGGACAGCCAACGGGCAGCGTGCGCATACTGAGCGCGAACGAACTGCCCTGCCGCATAGATACGAGCGTGCCGCTGTGCATAGAGGAAGTGGACACGCCCATTCGCGCGGGCGAAGTTAAGCTGGCCCTTGGCGAATACTATCCCGATGAGCATGGCGTTACGCTTGCCTGCATGGACGGGCGCGGCGCGTACCATTGCAGCGATATAAAGCTATATGAGCTGGACAGGCAGAGGAACAGCTTCTTTGCGGCGACTGTGCTTATAGTGCCCCCTGCGGCGCTTGAGCAGCTGGACAGGCACGGCATGGACAGCCTTGTTGACGTATTGAAGCGCCTGCGCGGCGAAAACGGCTGCCCCTGGGACAGGGAGCAGACGCACATGAGCCTGAGAAACACAATGATAGAAGAAGCTTACGAGGCCGTTGACGCCATAGAGCGGGACGATACGGACGCGCTGTGCGAAGAACTGGGCGACGTGCTGCTGCAAATAGTTTTCCATGCGCAGATAGAAACGGAAGCGAGCGGCTTTACCATACGCGACGTTACTACCGGCATAGTAAAAAAGCTTATGTACCGCCATCCGCACGTTTTCAGCGCGCTTAAAGTATCCGGCACGGAGGAGGTGCTGAAAAACTGGGAAGAGCTGAAAAAGAAGGAAAAGCATATCCATTCCGCTACGGAGGCCATGCAGGCCGTTCCGCAATGCTTCCCAAGCCTTATGCGCGCGAGCAAGCTGCAAAAGCGCGCCGCCGCCACGGGGTTCGATATGGATGCATCCGCCGCGCTTTCGGCCGTTAGCAAAGCGGCAGAGCGTATAAAGGCGGGCTATGCCAATGGTGCTGACGGCGAAGCGCTGTATCTTTTAGCCGAAGAGCTGCTGTTTGCGGCGGTATACGTTATGCGTGCGCTGGGGCTTGACGCGGAGCTTACGCTGAGGGATGCGGGCAGCGCCTTCCTTGATGCGTTCGCCAAAGTTGAGCATGAATCCCGCCAAAACGGCACTGAATTGAGGCCGCTTACGCCGGAAGTGCTGCACGCGCTGCTGCAAAGAGCAAAATAGGCGAAATTCAAGGCTTTTTTAACGCAAAAAAGCAAAAAAGTGCTTGTACTCAGGCTAAAAAGCTGATACAATATCCCATGCGCAAAATTGTTGCCAATTATTTTTAGGAGGATAGAAGTAATGAACAAAACCGAGCTTATAGCCGCAGTAGCTGAGAAAAGCGGTCTCACCAGGAAGGATTCCGAAAAGGCAGTGCTTGCCGCGCTTGAAACCATCACCGAAACCCTAAAGACCGGTGAAAAGGTACAGCTGGTCGGCTTTGGCGTATTCGAGACCCGCGTTCGTCCCGCTCACAAGGGCCACAACCCCATGACCGGCGCCGAAATCCAGATTGCGGAAAGCAAGGCTGCCACCTTCAAGGCTGGCAAGGCTCTCAAGGAAGCGCTCAACTAATAAGGTATCATTACGCGATAAAAGCGGCGTAGCCACAAAAGGCCATGCCGCTTTGTTTTTACCCTTCTTTTATAAATTCCCGCATGAACGCGCCGAACGCGGCAAGGGCCGGGCTGTGGTAATTGGCGTTCATGGCAAGGCCAATCTCCCTTTCGCTGTGCTCAAGCGGCACGGTGCGCACATTGCCCAAATGCATTGCGCTTAGCATAAGCTCCGGCAGTATTGTGAACCCCAGCGCGCGTTCCACCATTGCGGCCGCCGCATAATCATCACCCATGTTCAGCACGGCCTTGGGCCGTATCCCCGCCCTTGAGAAAAAGCGGCCCACGTCGTGGTTTGTGCCCTCCGCGGGAACTATAAACGTTTCGTTTGCAACATCCTCCGCCGAAAGGCTGCGCTTTGCCGCAAGGGGGCTATCCGGATGCACAACCGCAAGCAGCCTGTCCCGCGCAAGGGGTACGGTTTCAAACTCAGCGCGTGAAGGCAACGCAACGAATGCGCAGTCAAGCAAAGAGCTGCTCAGCATGTCCTCAATGGGCGAATATGTGCCGTTTTCTATTGTTATGGCAATGCCCGGGTAGCGCGCATTGAACCTTGCCATAACGCTTGGCAGCCACGCTATTGCCACGCTTGAAAAAGTGCCTATCCTGAGCGTTCCGCGCTCAACTCCCCTCAACTCCTCTGCCGCGCCGAGCACGGCGTTCTCCGCCGCTATAAGCCGCCGTATGTGCCCTATGAGCGCATTCCCCTCCGGCGAAAGCTCCACGCCCGCCTTTGAACGGATAAGCAGCTGCACGCCCAGTTCCTGCTCCAGCGTATGCACAAGGTGGCTAACGCCCGATTGGGTGTAGCCCAGCTTCTGCGCGGCGGCGGTCATGTTGCCCTCCTCCGCTGCGGCTATAAATGCGGCGTATTTGCTGTTTGCCACGGCAATGCCCTCCGGTTTCGCTTCGTTATGCTTTATTATAATAATTACAGCATTGCCATGTCAATGCATCGCGGCATATTCAATCAGTTGCAAGATATCAGTTTTGCTCATGCATAACACAAAGCATATTCATTTTACTTGCGCGGCATATGGTTATATAATCGCATTTGGGTTGTATTACGTTCGTTTTTCCCTAAGAAATACCCATTATTTCCAAGAAAGGGCTACCGTAACAGAAATGAGCATGAATTCTACCGCTGCGGCTGAGATAAAGGCTGCGGCAAAGGCTAAATCCGGCTTCAAAGCATGGAAGGCGGTTGTATTCCTTATATGCTTCGTGGCGTTTTTTGCGCTGTTCGCCGTGCCGATGGGGCTATCCAACATGATGGATACAATGATGAACACGGCGTACAGGCTGCTGATGGACACAACGCTTTACCTTATGGCAATAGCCGTAATAGTTGGCGCGCTTTCCGCCGTGCTTACGGAATTCGGCGTAGTTGAGCTGATAAACCACGTGCTATCCCCGCTGATGCGGCCGCTGTACGGTATGCCGGGAGCCGCGGCGCTGGGCATAGTTACAACATACATGAGCGACAATCCCGCAATACTCCCCCTTGCGGACGCCCCCAAGTACCGCCGCTATTTTAAGGCATATCAGATACCCGCGCTTACAAACCTGGGCACCAGCTTCGGCATGGGCCTGATAGTTACAACGTTCATAATCGGCCTTGGCACGGCGGGCGGTGAGCACGTTGGGCTGGCGGCGCTGTGCGGCAATCTGGGCGCGATATGCGGCAGCATACTGGCAACGCGCCTTATGCTCCGCCATACGGCAAAGGCAATGGGCCGCGAGGCAGAGGCGGAGCCTATTGATCCTGCGGAGCAGACCAGCGAACCCACGGAGGGCAAGGGCAACGGCCTTATGCGCTTCCTTAACGCGGTTATGGACGGCGGCAAGAAGGGCGTGGACATGGGGCTTGGCATAATACCGGGCGTGCTGGTTATATGCACAATAGTAATGATGCTTACCAACGGCCCATCGGAAACCGGCGCATACACCGGCGCGGCCTACGAGGGCATACCCGTTCTTCCGTGGATAGCGGAAAAGCTTGATTTTATACTGCATCCGCTGTTCGGCTTCTCCTCAAGCGCAGGACTGAGCGTACCGGTAACGGCGCTTGGCTCGGCAGGGGCGGCGCTGGGGCTTATACCCGGGCTTCTGCAAAGCGGCATGGCAAACACCAACGATATAGCCGTTTTCACGGCAATGTGCATGTGCTGGAGCGGATACCTCAGCACACATGTGGCTATGATGTCTTCACTTAAAGTGAACAAGCTGACCGGAAAGGCAATTTTAAGCCACACGATCGGTGGACTCTGCGCCGGGGTCGCCGCCAACTGGATCTTTAAACTGGTGATGTTGTTCTTGTGATTATGAAGGCTGTGTTTTTACAATTCGAGACATCATAATTCTTAGAAATAATTAGTTGTATAAAAACTCCGCAAGGATATTCGAATGAATCGTCTATATATGATGCTTCTCCAGAATATCTGTGCGGAGTTTTTTGTTCTGTTGTTATCTTTTATCCCATGAAATCGACTCGTTGATATCCGAAATTATAAGAGCTTTTTGTTCTGTTACTCTCTTTATCCTGC
>OGOV01003061.1_pt1 | contig 11652 bp, 8 predicted proteins | sample 1552711 | NCBI WGS metagenome assembly OGOV01 (sample SAMEA2580216, study PRJEB22360) | human gut metagenome | biome: human gut; feature: human-associated habitat; material: faeces | place: Denmark | collected 2008/2010 | reverse complement strand
ACCATCGGGATTAATGCACATATGTTCAAGAGTTCCGCTGTGCATGGAGATTCCCTGATGAATCTGATGATTGGTAATGATGCCGCCGCCCAGATTTCGGTTCAGCAGGATGATAACAGCACTGTCAAGCTCCGGATGATTCCATAATTCAAGGAACGCAGCTGATTTCGAATCATGTTCCAGATAACAGGGATATGGAAGATATCTGGAAAAATCATCCAGTTTCATGCCTGTGCTATTCATGATATCTCCATATAGTACGGTGGTATGATCCGGGGATGTGATACCCTGTGTAGCAATGGAGATGCCAAGAACTTTGTCATTGTCATACTGGCGCGATGAGATGAATTCTTTTACTGCGTCAGTAACCTGTTTATAGTAATCCGGTGTGTTGGAATATGGAAGCGGAATGGTATCTGTATAGAAAGCATTTCCATATAAATCTACAGCAGTAATATGAAACATCCCTTTTAAAATACCGATGCCAATGGAAATTTTAAAATCTGATACAATCTGAAGGGCGTTTGCCTTTCTTCCACCGGTGGATTCAAAGAAACCATTTTTTTCAATAAGACCTTCCTGTTCCAGAAGATTCAGGTTCTGACTGACAGTGGATAAACCCATCTGCAGTTCCTGAACGATCTGTAGCTTGGAGGTCGTTTTTTTTCTGTAAATGTACTGGTAAACCTTTGATTTATTTATTTTCTTGAGACTAATGTTGGTTAATCCCTTTTCACTCATAATATTCTCCTGATTATGTTACAAGATAATGTTAAGTTTCAGTTTTATTGTAGCATAGAACGAAAAAAAAACAATAAAAATATCCGGCACGATCAGCAACATCAATTTGTCAGCACACTATAGTAAAATAGACAAAAAAGTTGTTTGAAAATTAGAATTTCTGTCAATGGATTTTTTAAAATAAAAGATATATACTCAACTTACAGTTAAGATATAAACGTAAGTAAAGAACATAACAACAAACAATAAGTATCGAATAAGACAAACAAGGAGGATATAACATGAAATTATCAATCAATGGAATCAAGGAACAGGAAGCATGGAAAAAGGCAGGAATCGCTCTTCCGGGTTATGATGTAGAGGCTGCCTCTGAGAATGCAAAGGAGAATCCGGTATGGGTTCACTTTGGTATCGGAAATATTTTCCGTGTGTTTATCGGTGGAATTGCAGATGGTCTTCTGGAAGAGGGAGTTCTGGATCGTGGGATTACCTGTGTGGAAACCTTTGATTATGATGTAGTAGATAAGATTTATGATCCATATGACAATCTGGGATTAAGTGTAATCCTGCATGGGGATGGAACCCGTGAGTATAAAGTAGTCGGAGCTTTTGCGGAAGCAGTGAAGGCACAGTCTTCTAATGCAGAACAGTGGAAACGCCTGAAAGAAATCTTCACAAGCAAATCCCTGCAGATGGTTTCATTTACGATTACAGAGAAAGGCTATGCATTACAGAAAGCGGACGGAACATGGTTCCCGTTTGTAGAGGCAGATATCAAGAATGGTCCGGATAAAGCGGCTGGTGCCATGGCAGTTCTGGTTGCAATGCTTTATGAAAGATATAAAGCAGGAAAATATCCCATCGCACTGGTTTCCATGGATAACTGCTCACAGAACGGTGCAAAGCTTCGTGAGTCAGTACTGACAATGACAGAAGAGTGGAAGAAAGCCGGATTTGTTGATGAGGGATTTGTAAACTATGTAAGCGATGAGAAAGTAGTTGCTTTTCCATGGACAATGATCGATAAGATCACACCTCGTCCAAGCGAGCAGATTGCAGCAGACCTTGAGAATCTGGGTGTTGAGAACATGCAGCCAGTGATCACAGGTAAGAAGACATACATTGCACCATTTGTCAATGCTGAGAAACCACAGTATCTGGTAATAGAGGACAGCTTCCCTAACGGACGTCCGGCTCTGGAAAAAGGTTTCGGTGTATATATGGCAGACAGAAATACAGTTAACCTTTCTGAACGTATGAAAGTAACCGTATGTCTGAATCCGGTTCATTCTGCTACAGGTCCGCTGGGAGTAGTTCTTGGATATGATCTGTTTGCGCATATGCTTAATACAAATGAAGATATGATGAAAATGGCACGTATGATTGCTTATGATGAAGGTCTTCCGGTAGTTGCTGACCCTGGAATCCTTTCTCCTCAGGCATTTGTGGATGAGCTTTTTAACGATCGTTTTCCAAATGAATATCTGGGAGACACCAACCTTCGTCTGGCAGTAGATGTATCTCAGATGGTTGGCATCCGTTTCGGCGAAACAATCAAAGCATATGTACAGAAATTCGGAGATGCTTCCAGATTGACAGCCATTCCGCTGGGAATTGCAGGATGGCTCAGATATATGCTTGGCGTAGATGATGAAGGAAATAAATTTGAACTTGCACCGGACCCAATGAATGAGGAACTGCAGGAACAATTTAAGGATATTGTAGTAGGTAAACCTGAAACATTTAAGGATCAGTTAAAACCAATTCTTTCCAATGAGCGTCTGTTCTTCACTGACCTTTACAAAGACGGTGTGGGAGAGAAGGTTGAGGATATGTTCCGTGAGATGATTGCAGGACCTGGAGCTGTAAGAGCAACAATACATAAATATGTTGGATGATTTTCATCAGATGGATATTATAACTGACTTTCAGGAGGAAAATGAAAATGAATTTAAAAGAACAGTTTAATGGAATTCAGCATATTGGAATTCCGACCAATGATATTGAAGCAACCATTGATTTTTATAAGGCTCTGGGATTTGAAATTGCTTTTCGTACAGTAAATGAGGAAGCAGATGAAGAGGTTGCTTTTCTGAAATTAAATACACTTGTTGTTGAGACATATGAGAATAAAGCAGCTAAGATGGAAGCCGGTGCCATCGATCATATGGCGATTGATGTAAAAGATATTGAAAAAGTATATGAAATGATTAATCAGGCAGGATTAAATACAACCAACGATACCGTTCATTTTCTTCCCTTCTGGGAAAACGGAGTAAAGTTCTTTACAATTGAGGGACCGAATAAAGAGAAGGTTGAGTTCAGCCAGTACTTATAAAGTCAGGCGGTTAAATTCAGCGAGAAAAAGCATCTGTCAAAGCAGGTGCTTTTTGTTTTCAATATTTTATTGAGAAAAGCCTGAGAAAAGTTTAAAATAGGAAATAATAAAAAATAAACGAAAGGAGTTTTTATCATGAGTAAACGAACAGAGAGAATGAGCCGGAGTGCAGCTGAGAGAATCAACCGCAAAGATACCGTGATCAGACAGAATAATGCAGAACTCGAGGAACTGAGGAGTCAGTATGAGAATCTGGATATCTGTGAGGAGGATAAGCAGGTGATTGATGATTATATTGCCTGCAAAGATGCCAGAGCTGACAGGATGGCAGAGAAACTCTATGAAAAGGGACGAAAAGATGTAAAGAGATGTATCCGCATCCGAAAACTGATCCGCAGATGCATGATCCTGTCTGCCATTGTTACGGTGGTACTGATTCAGTATAATAAGAATGAGAAGCTGAGAGAAAGTCTGGAAGAGCTGCTGAAAATGTTACGGGATAGAACTGTAAATGAATCAGAGGAAGATTTTTAAAATGTTTTACCGAATTCGGTTACGGTAGAACGAATGTGCTTATGTATCAGTTGGAAGGAATAAGCAATATAAATAATGCAGACAAAAATGTATTTTCGGAATTAAAAAAAATCTTCTTACAAAAGCAGAAACAAGGAAGACTCTAAGAGTGCATAAAACCAAAAAGGAGCAAGACAGCATGGGAACACAAAGATACTCAATTCTGTACAGCAGTAAAACAGGAAATACAAAAAAACTTGCGGAGAAGATCAGGGAGGTACTGCCTGAGGAAAACTGTGATTATTTTGGAACAGAAGGAGCGAAGGCTCTTTCATCCGACATATTATACATTGGATTCTGGACAGATATAGGGAATGCAGATCCTGTAACACTTGAACTGTTAAAGAGCCTGAAAAATAAGAAGATCTTTCTGTTTGGAACAGCAGGTTTCGGAGGCAGTGAAGCCTATTTCCAGCAGGTTCTCGGGAAAGTTAAAGAATCTGTGGATGAGAGTAATACAGTGATGGGAGAATTTATGTGTCAGGGGAAAATGCCCCAGTCAGTCAGGGACAGATACGTAAAGATGAAAGAGAAGCCGGATCATGCGCCGAACCTGGATGAACTGATCCAGAATTTTGACAGGGCGTTATCTCACCCTGACAATGAGGATCTGGACAGACTGGAAGAAATAATCAGAAGAGACCTGAAAAAATAATTAAGTCTTGACTAACAGAGGGAACTGCGGTATAGTGCTCGTTACTAAAAAAGGTAATTCATAAATTTTTATAGATTTTCGCGAAAGAGAGGTAACGAGATATGACATTTTATCAGGAATTACAATTGAGTTCGACCGGCTCCAAACAGCTGATCAGAAGTACCACAGACCCAAAAGAGAAAAGACGACACATTTTAATCTATAATTTTAAAGTGTATCTGGTTATGGCTTTTTGCGTAGCAGTGGTGAGCATGTACAGCAAGCTTACAGGAAGCAGCAACAGTGTAGTTGGTGTTACTGTTCTGCTGGCAGTGCTTGTGCTGCGGCAGGCAGATTTCGGGATCAGGACAACACATGGACTGCTTTCCATTGCAGGGATCTTCGGTATTCTTATGGCAGGACCCCGTCTGGCAAATATGGTGCCTCCGTTAGCTGCGTTTGCAGTGAATGCTGTGTGTATTTTACTGCTGATGATACTGGGCTGTCACAATGTGATCATGTACAATCATTCCACCTTTGTGCTGGGATATCTGCTGCTTCTGGGCTATGATGTGACAGGAAAGGAATACACCTTCCGTGTGATCGGCTTGTTGGTGGGAATGGTGATCTGTATGATCGTCTTCTATAAGAACCAGAGAAACAGAGCCTATCGAAGAACCTTCCTGGATTTGTTCCGGGAATTTGATCTTAAGTCAGCAAGAAGCAGATGGTATGTGAAACTGACACTGATCGTATCCAGCGCAATGCTGTTTATGAATCTTCTGGGACTTCCCAGAGCAATGTGGGCAGGAATCGCCTGTATGTCCGTATGTCTGCCTTTTACAGAGGACTGTATCCCAAGGTCTGTGAGCAGAGGAATGTTTAATGTTGTGGGCTGTTTGCTGTTTATTGTGCTGTATCTGGTACTTCCTAAATCCATGTATCCGTACATTGGAATGATCGGAGGAATCGGAGTTGGATATTCAGCAGGATATCCGTGGCAGACTGCATTTAATACATTTGGAGCGTTGTCTATTGCAGCAGGGATCTTCGGAATGCCGGCAGCAATAGCACTTCGTATAGGTGCCAATGTTCTGGGAGCAGCTTATACGGTAATCTGCAATAAAGTAACAGATAAAGTAGCAGAGTATATAGGCACAAATAAATGTGCAGAAAATCTTTCCTGACTGAAACTGCGGAGCGGTTATAAGCAAGTAAAAAAGCGGATGATTTTATCCGTCTGATATGTGTTCTGGGAATAGAGTGAATATTAACGTACAATGACAGAGGGAGAGAGAAAGAATATGAAACAGGATACCCTGGAAGGCAGGGCGAAAACGAAAAATGGTGTAAAACGATTATGCTTTTCCGCAGTATGTATTTTACTGGAAGCAGCTTTTATCATTGCTATGATCACAAAGCTGAATCAATATGCGGAGATTATCAATCTGATGACAAGGCTTCTTGCAGGTGTACTGGTTCTTAAGCTGTATGCGTCAGACCAGACTTCATCTATGAAAATGCCCTGGGTTATTTTGATCCTTGTATTCCCTATCTTGGGAGTGGGATTGTACTTACTGATTGGTCTCAATGGCGGTACCCGTAAAATGCGGGAGCGTTATGACCAGATCGACAGGGAACTTCTGCCGTTGCTTCCCAATGACAGTGAGTGCAGGGAAACGCTTGGCAGGAAAATCCCGAAGGCAGGCAATATTTCTGATTATATACAGAAAAATGCCTCCTATCCGGTCTATCAGAATACAGATGTTATTTATTATGATGAGGCAGTCAAAGGGCTGGAGGCTCAGCTGGCAGATCTGGCAAAGGCAGAGAAATTCATTTTTATGGAATATCATGCCATTGAGGATGCACAGGCCTGGCATAAAATCCAGAGAGTTCTGGAAGACCGCGTAAAGGCAGGCGTAGAAGTCAGAGTATTTTATGACGACATGGGTTCCATTGGGTTTATCAATACAGACTTTATTAAGAAAATGGAAAATGTGGGAATCCATTGCAGAGTGTTCAACCCTTTTACTCCGGGTCTGAATGTGTTCCTGAATAACCGGGATCACCGCAAGATCACAGTGATCGATGGAAAAGTGGGATTTACCGGCGGTTACAACCTTGCCAACGAATATTTTAATTTCACACATCCTTATGGACAGTGGAAGGATACAGGTATCCGTCTGGAGGGGGAGGCAGTCCGTTCCCTAACAGTAACATTCCTGGAGATGTGGAATGCTGTCAGTGATAAGGATAAAAATGACAGTGATTTTACCGGATTTCTGGTTCAGACAGATTATCAGGCAAAGCAGACAGGCTTTATCCAGCCTTATGCGGACAGTCCTATGGACCATGAACAGGTAGGCGAAGAGGTGTATATCAGTATGGTGAATAAAGCGGAAAAATACTGCTGGTTTATGACACCGTACCTGATCATCACAGATGAAATGAGCCATGCGCTGTGTCTGGCTGCCAAGCGTGGGGTAGATGTGAGGATCATCACACCTGGTATTCCGGATAAAAAGATGATCTACAATATCACACGTTCCTTTTACCATGGACTGGTAAAACATGGAGTGCGTATCTATGAATGGACACCTGGTTTCTGTCATGCAAAGATGAGTGTGGCAGATGACTGTATGGCAACCTGCGGAACCATAAATCTGGATTACAGAAGTCTGTATCATCATTTTGAAAACGGCTGCTTTATGGCAGACTGCCAGGCAGTTCTGGATATCCGAAATGATCTTGCAGCAACAATGGATGAATGCCGTGAAGTCACAGAACAGTACAGTACCGGACGCAGCGCATGTCTGCGATTGGGACAGCTGTTTATGAGGTTATTTGCGGGATTATTATAACACTTGGAAAAAAGCAGAATATCGTGTACAATGGAATGGGGAACAGCAAAACTATTATAAATATGGGAGGAATTTTAACTATGGATCTTTCAACCTTAGTAAAAATGTCAAATACTTATGGAAGCAACCCTGCCTATGTTCTTGCAGGCGGCGGTAATACTTCTGTAAAAGACGACACCACATTGTATGTAAAAGGCTCCGGTACACAGCTTGCCACAATCAAGGCAGAGGAATTTGTGGAAATGAGCAGAGCACGCTTGAATGAGATCATGAAAACAGATTATCCGGAAGATGATGTCAAACGTGAATCACTGTATCTTGCAGATGTTATGGCTGCAGTAACAGATGCTGACAAAACAAAACGTCCAAGTGTAGAAGCACTGCTTCATAACTTATTTGCCTACACATATGTACTGCATGTTCATCCTACACTTGTCAATGGACTGACCTGCGGAAAAGGGGCAAAGGAACTCAGTGAACAGCTTCTTGGAAAAGATGTACTCTGGATTGATATCTGCAAACCCGGATATACACTTGCACGTATCTGTTATGAGAAAATGAATGCTTATAAAGAAGAATCCGGAAAAGATGTTCAGGTTCTTCTGCTTCAGAATCATGGAATTTTCGTTGCAGCAAATACTGTAGAGGAAATTGGAGTATTATTTGACGGCGTGATCAGTAAATTAGAGAAACAGGTAAAGAGAACTGCTGATGTCAGTGATGCGGTTACACCTGAAAAAGAGCAGGCAGCAGAGAAGCTTTCCCAGTTACTGGGACATGCAGTAGAAGTTGTACCTGTAGCAGAAGCTGATCATTTTGTAAAAGATAAAGCAGCGGCTGCACCGCTTCTGAAACCATTTACACCGGATCACATTGTATACTGTGGACCATATCCGTTATTTGTAGAAAATATTGATCAGGCAAAAGATGCGCTGGACGCATTTATGAAAGAGAATGACAAAGAGCCAAGACTGATCCTGGTACAGGGAGTTGGCGCCTTTATTATGGAAGATGATAAGGGAAAAGCTGCAAAAGCACAGCTTCTTGTAAAAGATGCCATCAAGCTTGCAGTATATGCAGAAAGCTTTGGCGGCCCGCTTCACATGACAGATGATATTACATACTTTATCACGCATTGGGAAGCAGAAGCATATCGCAGTAAGAAATAATATAATAAGGGGCTGTCGTTTTTTGACAGCCCCATTTGTTGGTTTAAACACTATATTTTTAAAGGAAAAGGTTTATTTTCAGCAAATCTTATTTCGTTTCTTTTTTCTCTTTGGCCTTCCTGGATTCAGGAATATTTCCCTCTCCATAGTAAGCTTTCAGATAGATTTCCTTCAGCTCAGACATTAATGGATATCTCGGGTTGGCACCGGTACACTGGTCGTTGAATGCCTGTTCGGTCATTTCGTCCAGAGTTTCAAGGAAGTACTTCTCGTCTACGCCATATTCTTTGATCGTATGTTTGATCTCAATAGTATCCATCAGTTCCTGCAGTTTCTGGAGAAGCTTCTCAAATACTTCGCTGTCGTTCTTGCCTGTCAGACCTATAGAACGGCCAATCTCAGCGTAACGTGCAAGTGTATGCGGATACTGATACTGTGGGAAGGTACCCATCTTAGCCGGAACTTCGGCTGCATTATAGCGCAGAACATGAAGCAGAACCAGAGCATTTGCAATACCGTGTGGAATATGATGGAAAGCTCCCAGCTTATGAGCAAGAGAGTGGTTTACGCCAAGGAATGCATTTGCGAAAGCCATACCAGCCATGCAGGAAGCATTTGCCATATGCTGTCTTGCTTCTACATCAGAACCATCTTTGTATGCACGTGGCAGATAGTTAAATACCAGTTTGATCGCATTTAATGCAAGACCATCTGTATAATCAGATGCCATCATGGAAGCATAGGCCTCAAGTGCATGAGTCATAACGTCGATACCGGAAGCACAGGTCAGTCCCTTAGGTGCGCTCATCATATTATCTGTATCAACAATAGCCATGTCAGGCATTAATTCATAATCTGCCAGAGGCCATTTGATACCTGTAGTTTTATCAGTAATGATAGCAAACGGTGTTACCTCGGAACCTGTACCGGAAGATGTTGGAACAGCTACAAAGTAAGCTTTCTTACCCATATGCGGGAATGTGAAGATTCTCTTACGGATATCCATAAAGTCCATAGCCATATCATCAAAGTTGGCATCCGGATTTTCATAGAGAACCCACATAATCTTGCCGGCATCCATTGCGGAACCACCGCCCATTGCGATAATGCAGTCAGGCTCGAACATTCTCATTGTAGCAGCACCGGCTCTTGCAGAAGCGAGAGATGGATCTGGCTCTACATCGTAAAAGCAGGTATGTACGATTCCCATCTGATCTAATTTATCTTCGATCTTTTTAGTATATCCATTCTTATAAAGGAAAGAGTCTGTTACGATAAAGCAGCGTTTCTTGTGCATAACAGTGCCAAGTTCATCCAGAGCAACCGGCAGGCAGCCTTTTTTGAAATAAACTTTTTCCGGTGTTCTAATCCAGAGCATATTTTCTCTCCTTTCAGCAACGGTCTTGATGTTAATGAGATGTTTTACACCTACGTTCTCAGATACGGAGTTGCCACCCCAGGAACCGCAGCCCAGAGTCAGGGACGGAACAAGTTTGAAGTTGTAAAGGTCGCCGATACCGCCCTGAGAAGATGGAGTATTGATGAGGATACGGCAGGTCTTCATAGCTGCTGCGTGTTTTTCCATTTTTTCCTTTTCTCTTGTGTCAATGTAGAGAGCGGAGGTATGTCCATAACCGCCGTCAGCTACAAGCTGTTCAGCTTTGGCAATCGCTTCGTCAAAAGTTTTGGCCTTGTACATGGCAAGTACAGGGGAAAGCTTCTCATGTGCGAATTCTTCGCTGATGTCTACAGATTCAACTTCACCGATCAGAATCTTTGTTTCAGGAGGAACTGCAACACCGGCCATCTCAGCGATAGTGGCAGCCTTCTGGCCTACGATCTTTGCATTCAATGCGCCATTGATAAGGATAGTTTTTCTTACTTTCTCTAATTCATCCGGTTTCAGGAAGTAACATCCTCTGTAAAGGAATTCTTCTTTTACTTTCTTATAAATGCTCTCAAGAACAGTTACAGACTGTTCGGAAGCACAGATCATACCATTGTCAAAGGTCTTGGAATGGATGATGGAGTTAACTGCCAGACGGATATCTGCACTGTCATCAATGATAACAGGAGTATTTCCGGGACCTACACCTAAAGCAGGTTTTCCGGAAGAATAGGCAGCCTTAACCATTCCGGGACCACCTGTAGCAAGGATGATGTCTGCTTCACGCATAACCTGATTTGTCAGATCAAGACTTGGAACATCAATCCATCCGATGATTCCCTCCGGTGCACCGGCTTCTACAGCTGCCTCCAGAACAACCTTTGCTGCCTCAATGGTACATTTCTTTGCGCGGGGATGCGGACTGATGATGATTGCATTACGTGTTTTCAGTGCGATCAGAGTTTTGAAGATTGCAGTAGATGTTGGGTTGGTTGTAGGAATAACAGCAGCAATCAGACCAATCGGCTCAGCTATTTTCTTAATACCGTAAGCAGTATCTTCTTCAATCACACCGCAGGTTCTGGTATTCTTATATGCGTTGTATACATATTCGGCTGCGTAATGGTTCTTGATAACCTTATCTTCTACAATACCCATTCCTGTTTCTTCAACAGCATCTTTAGCAAGCGGGATACGTGCTTTGTCAGCAGCAGTAGCGGCAGCTTTAAAAATCTTATCTACCTGCTCCTGGGTAAATGTTGCGAAAATCTTCTGTGCCTCTTTCATGGCTGCAATCTTTGCAGTAAGGGCTTCAGGGGTGTCGATGATGGTTGGGATAGTGTTCTCTTTTTTTGCCATTTGGGAATCCTCCTGTTTGTGTTTTCGTTAAAAGTATTTACCGTGACCTGTTATGTTTTTATTATACAAATAAACTGATTATTCGGTCAACAGTAACATTAATATGAGCATAACGAAATATTGCGGCGAAAATTGTGCATAATCACGTAAATAATGTGAATAAAATATCAATTGTCAGAATATATGAGAAAAATTTAACAATATATGTTCTGTTGGCAACTGAGAGAAAGTTAAAAAAATAACGTTAATAAATTAACAACCTCAATGATGCTATTATATGACTTTGTTAATCATTTGTCAATTACATAGCATATGAAAAAGTTAACAAATACTAACTTGGAATTTCGTGAAAATATAACAATATAATTTGTAGAAGGATTTATGTTTTTCCATATGTTTGCAGGAGATTAAGAGTTACTGTGAACGGAGTGAACAGTAATGATTAAGAAAAATTAAGCCCCGCAAAATCTGCGGGGCTTAATTTTTCTTAAGTTTCTATTTGTTTCAGGCTTTTCTGAAAGCGGCTCTCTTGCGTTCTCTGGAATCCAGAAGTCTCTTACGGATACGGAGAGACTCCGGTGTAACCT
>OGOV01003060.1_pt1 | contig 11653 bp, 10 predicted proteins | sample 1552711 | NCBI WGS metagenome assembly OGOV01 (sample SAMEA2580216, study PRJEB22360) | human gut metagenome | biome: human gut; feature: human-associated habitat; material: faeces | place: Denmark | collected 2008/2010 | reverse complement strand
TCTACCAATGATGGAGCTACATAAAATTTTTTTGTCATACAAAAAAGCCCTCTCAAAAGAGAGGGCTTTCTCTAGAAAACCTGTTCACGGGTTTTGCGCAGGACAATCTGCGGAAAGTCCTCGTTGACTTTGTTCAGATGCCAGGCATTGCGAGCCAGAAAGACGGTGGCGCCGTCGTGGTCTTCGGCAATGCTTATCTGATTGGCGTCAAGGAACTTTTTCATAATGTTTTTATCATCACATTCAACCCAGCGGGCGGTGTAATACTGTGTCGGTTCAAAAGCGACCGGAATGTTGAACTCGGTGCGGATACGGTCAGCCATAACCTCAAATTGCAGGGCGCCGACAACGCCGACAATCCATTCGGCGCCGACAATCGGTTTGAAAACGCTGGCACCGCCTTCTTCGGCAATCTGCTGCAAGGCGTTGCCGAGGTGTTTGGATTTGAGCGGATCAAGCGCACGGACGCTTTTCAGAAGTTCCGGCGCAAAGCTCGGAATACCGGTAAAATGCAGTTTTTCGCCTTCGGTCAGGGTGTCGCCGATACGGAGCTGTCCGTGGTTGGGAATACCGATGATGTCACCGGCGTAGGCGTCTTCTGCCAGTTCGCGTTCCTGTGCCAGAAACATGACCGGGGTCGGAACTTTCAGGCCTTTGCCGGTGCGGACCTGATTCAGGGTCATGCCGCGTTTGAAGTGGCCGGAACAGATACGCATGAAAGCAATTCGGTCACGGTGCTTGGGATCCATGTTGGCCTGAATTTTGAAGACGAATCCGGTTACCTTGTTTTCGCTAGGGCTGACGGTGCGTTCGGCAGCGGGCTGTTCACGCGGGGTAGGCGCAAGGTTATGCAGGCCTTCCAGAACTTCCTTGACACCGAAGTTGTTGATGGCGCTGCCGAAGAAAACCGGCGTAAGCGCTCCGGCCAGATATAATTCCTTGTCGAAAGCGGGGCAGAGTTCCCTGACCATGGTAACGTCCTCGCGCAGTTTGGCGACGGCGTGTGCGGGCAGCAGGGTGTCAAGTTTTGGATCGTCCAGGCCTTTGCAGGTTTCGATGGTTGAATTTATCAATGCTTTGCTGCCGGTTTTGTTCATTAGAATCAACTGGTCGTTCAAAAGGTCGTAACAGCCCAGAAAATCTTTTCCCATGCCGATCGGCCAGCTGGCAGGCGTGACGTCTAAGGCCAGCGTTTTTTCAATGTCGTCAAGCAGGCAGAACGGGTCCAGTCCTTCACGGTCAAGCTTGTTGATGAAAGTGATAATCGGCACGTTGCGCAGGCGGCAGACTTCAAACAGCTTTTTGGTCTGGGTTTCAATACCTTTGGCGGAATCCAGCACCATGACTGCCGAATCGACGGCGGTCAGCACCCGGTAGGTGTCTTCGGAGAAGTCTTCGTGTCCCGGCGTGTCAAGCAGATTGAAGGTTATGTTTTCGTATTCAAAGTTCATAACCGAGGAGGCGACGGAAATGCCGCGTTCCTGCTCAACCTTCATCCAGTCGGAGCGGGCGTGACGGTTTTCGCCGCGCGCTTTTACGGCACCGGCCTGCTGAATGGCGCCGCCGAAGAGCAGCAGCTTTTCGGTCAGGGTGGTTTTGCCGGCATCGGGGTGCGAGATAATCGCGAAGGTTTTTCTCGGGTTTATGGTACCAATCATTTTATGTCCGTTTTATTATTTTATTTCGATATTTTCAAAAGGGCTGGAAACGGCCGGAATCAGAGGTTGCGGAGCCGAAGCCGCCGGTTCTTCGACCTGAACGGTTACTTCGGTTTTAACTTCGGGTGCAGTCGGAGCCAGCGGCGCCGGGTTCATGCTTTTGGGGGCGCCGGCAGGAGCCGCTGCGGCGGTCTTTTTGACCGGAGCCGGAGCTATACCCAGATATTTTTCAATGGCTTTCTGCTCTTTTTCCTTTTCCTTGGAGGTTATCAGGTTCAGGTCATAAAGGACTTCAAGCTTGCGGATGTCTTTGGCCGCATCAAGAATGTTTTTGGACGGTGCCTTGTTTTTCAGCCGCCGGCGCGGATGCGGCGGCAGGATGGCTTCAATAATCAGGTCTCGTTCGGCAGAAAACTCGCGCGGCGTAATGGCGCGGGATGCGACGGCTTCCTTGAGCGCCCTGATGCGTTCAAGAATCAGATCCGGCGAGGGAACCGGCTTGACGACGCCATAGGCCGGCGGCGTGTTGGTCAGCGGCAGCAGGCCGCCGAGGTTGGCCATGCGGCCGTTCAGAAACTCTTCTTTGGTAACCATGTCGTTTTCGGCAAGTTCCTTCAGAATGAGAAAGCGCGACACCGTATTTTGTTCTTCAGGCGTGAAAAGGACTTCAACCGCCTTGACGTCGGCTTCCGAAACAGCTCTGTTATTGGCAGCGCGGGTTTGTTCGCGAATGAAAAGAGCCTCCTCCAAGGCGGATTTTCCCTGTCGTACAGCCGCTTCGCCGCTGATGTTGAAGACTTTGTTGCCATCCTTGTCCTCGATAATCATTCTGGTCTGGTTCATGTTCAGCAGGCGCAGCCGCTGATTGGCAATTTCGCTCATTTTGCGGGGTTTGCCGTCCGGAGAACCGAGAAGGGTGTTTTCGTCGTCGCCGACAAGCATCAGGTCTTCGTAATACTGGCGGGCGCGGTTGGGGCGTCCGAGCTCTTCATAAACCAAGGCTCCGACCATCAGCGCCTGCGGATGGCGCGGGTTGTTGGTAAGGGCGCGGGCGACGTGCCGTTCGGCAGTTTGGAAGTCGCCCTGAGAATAGGCGACGGTGGCCAGCGTGGCGTCTTTGTCGCCGTAGCTGTAATAGTTTTTGCCTTCGACCCAGCTGTGGGAGGGTTCGCCGTCGGCGTCGCGCTCGAAAAGGGCGCAAGAGCTTAAGAGACCGGCCGTTAAAGCGGCTGTGCATATGCTTTTGAATACGGTTCTTGAAAACACAAGATTACTCCTAAAAAAGAGGTCAGAAATCCGGGGTATTCCCTTACTTGCCCTCATATTATAAAATATTAACTCATATTACAATATATTTTCTCGCGTTGTTAATTTTGCTTGATTTAAATAAAATTTTCTGTAGTATGCAAACAAACTGAACTAAATGACTGAATTTGCGGGCGTGGTGGAATGGCAGACACGCCAGACTTAGGATCTGGTGCCGCAAGGCGTGAGAGTTCGAGTCTCTCCGCCCGCACCACTTTTCGCAGGGGCAGTCGGATAACATTAATAACTTAAGAGAAAATTTATGAAAGCAACCGAATTAAAATCTGAAGGCTTGAAAAAAGAATTCAAGATCGTTATTCCCGCCAAAGACTTTGAACAGAAAGTCGACGACAAACTCAACGAAGTTTCCAAGAACGTCAAACTCCCCGGTTTCCGTCCGGGCAAGGCTCCGAAAGCCATGCTGAAGCAGAAGTACAAGGCTTCGGTTATGGGCGAGGTCGTTGACGAGGCGGTAAGAAGCGCCACCGAAGAGCTGATTAAGGACAAAAAGCTGCGTCCGGCAATGATGCCCGACGTTAAAATTACCGCTTTCTGCGAAGGCAAGGATCTGGAGTTTGAGGTAAGTCTGGAAGAACTGCCGGAAATCAAAGCCGGAGATTTTTCCAAAATTGAACTTGAAAAGCTGACGGCCGAAGTTCCCGCCGAAGAAGTTGACAAGGCTTTGCAGTATCTGGCGCAGTCCCGCCGCGAAACGGTCAAGATTGAAGAAGACAGAGCCTCTCAGAAAGGCGACACCGCCGTTATCGACTTTGTTGGTTCGGTTGACGGCGTAGAATTTCAGGGCGGCAAGGGCAACGCCTATCCGCTGCAGCTGGGTTCCGGTTCTTTTATTCCCGGATTTGAAGACCAGCTGGTCGGCAAAAAGGCCGGCGAGAAAGTCGATGTCAAGGTTACTTTCCCCGAGAACTACCATGCTAAGGACCTGGCCGGCAAGGATGCGGTTTTTGCCGTTGACATTAAAGAACTGCGTGAAACCAAAAACGTTGAAATCAACGACGAGTTTGCCAAGTCTCTGGGCGAAAAGAGCCTTGATTCTCTTAAATCGGCGATTTCCGACCGGATTAAAGGCGATTATGAAGCCGCTTCCCGCATGAAACTGAAACGCGCTTTGCTTGACAATCTGGACAAGAACTATAATTTCGACGTTCCGCAGGGGCTGGTCGATGCCGAGTACAAGAGCATTGTCAACCAGTATGAACAGGCCAAAAAGTACAACCAGCTTGATGAAAGCGAAAAAGCCAAGTCAGAAGAGGAACTGCTGGCCGAATACAAGAATATTGCGGTTCGCCGCGTAAAACTCGGCCTGCTGCTTTCGGAAATCGGCAAGGACGCCAAAATCAACATTACGCCGGACGATATCAACAAGGCGATTATGGACGAAGCCAAAAAGTATCCGGGACAGGAAAAGGCCGTATTTGATTATTATCTTAAAAATAAGGAAGCTATTGAAGCTCTGAAAGCTCCGGTTTTTGAAGAAAAAATCGTCGACCATATCCTGAGCAAAGCCAAAGTTAACGAAAAGGTCGTTTCCATCGAGGAGCTGTACAATTTTGACGAAGGCAAAAAGCCGGCCAAAAAAGCGGCGGCCAAGAAGGAAACCAAGTCTGAAGGCAAAAAGGACGAGAAAAAAGAAACTGCCAAAAAGACAGCCAAAAAATCGGCTTAAGACCTTTTCTTAAGGCAAAAGTTGAAAAAAACACCCCGAAACGGGGTGTTTTTTTTCAGTTGCGGAAAGAATAGTTTTTGTGCAGCAGAAAGATAACAATCGTTGAAACGACGATATATATTCCCTGGCTTATGACAGCGTCGATGCCGGCGGTGTCGATGAGCAGAAACAAAGCGACATAGTTGAAACCAAGCATGAAAAGATAAACACCCCAGGCGCGAAAATATTCATCCTTTGGATTCCCTGCCGAGCGAAAGACGTAATAACGCATGGAAAAAATCGAAATATTGACGGTAAGAATATACTGAATGATCAGGCTGAGCCGGTAGGGAATTTGCAGTATGGCGACGAAAAGGACAAACAGCAGATAAGCCAGGAACGTGTTGAAACCGCCGACAAGCAGAAAGCGGATTTTCTGCGGCAGCCCAAACCAGCGGTTTTCGATTTGACGGTAAAGTTTAATCATCTGATTTTATAAATCCTGAACAGCTTGTTTTCGAAAACCAGGTCGTGCGGGATGTCTGCGATGACGGAAAAGTCTGTGTTTAAGGCATTGGTGCTGACAACGTAATAATCTCCGGAAACGGGAATTCTGCCTCCTTTAATGGAGGACAAATATTTTTTATATTTGGCATATTGGTGCCGGCTGAATTTGTTAACGACATTGTCGTCTGTTAAGGACGGCATCTTGAGCGTAATGTCTGTGCCGGGATGGTAATAGGTCAGGGCCGCGTTCCATGTTTCCTTTACCCAGTCTGTTTCTTCGGTATGGGCGGAAAGCATATAGCTGAGGCGTTTTTCATTTTGAAGCACGGAGGAAAGGAAATTGGCTGCTTCGTGTCTGGCATGACCGATTTCGTGCTTGGCGATAGTTATATTGGCTGAGCCGGCATAGAATAAAAAGAGGCCGCACAGGCAGGTCAGCAGTCCGGTATTTTTCAGGTTACGGGCAATATAGACGATTCCGAAGACGGCGGTTAGCAGAGCGTAGTAGCTTTTAAGCCGCACATGTTCAAGGTCGGGAGCAATATGCAGATGGAAAATAAGAATCGCCAGCAGAAAAGAGGCGCCAAAAAGTGTTCCTTCGTTAAACAGCGGGTTGTCGAACTTTTCACGGCAAATGAGTTTTTTTGCAGCAATGAGCCAAGCCAAAGTGACCGTGATTATTTCAAATTTGTATAAATTCAAAAGATGGCGGCTGTCGGCTTGGCGGAAGGCAATATAAACATTTTCTTTCAATTCAACCATGATGAACAAATAAAAGAGTGCGAAACTTAAACAGCATAAAAAGAGCATGGTTTCTACCGGCAGCCGTCCGGCCAAACGGAAAGGGTGAAGAAAATCGCTGAGATTGATTTTTTCTTTGTAAACGTCATATAAAACGGCAAAGATAAGTATTCCGCCGTAAAAAAGAACGGTTGTTTCTTTGCTGTAAACGGCCAGAAGCGTAAAGGCGCCAAAGCCCCACAGACCGGAACGTTTTCCGGCAGAAAACCTTTTGAGGCAAAGCAGTGAGGCCAGAATGAAAATTAAGATATTCTGTTCGGGAAAGATGATGCCGTTGAGCCAGAAAACAGCGGGAACCAGCTGGATTGTGCCAAGAGTGAAAAGACGTTTTGCCGGGCTTAAAAAATTAAGAAAACAATAGAGTAACCATAAGATAAGAGCCTGTTTTAACATAATATAGACACTGATAATGTAAAAATTGTGCGTTATGGCGTACAAGGCATTAAGGTCGAAAAACGAAACCGGACACATTCGTGCCGGACCATAAGAAGCAGCCAGTCCGCGATGAAAAATGAAAATTGTGTTTAAGCTCATCAGGTCGGGATTGTTAAACAGGGAATTGTCCTGCAAAAGCATGGTAACGGCATAGATTGAAAATGAAAGAAACAGAAATAGCAATGCGGCAAGCTCTTTGCGGTTATGGAAGTTAAAACCGGCAGCCGGGGAAGGAAACAGGTCCGGGCAGGGCGTGCAGCTTCCTTTGCAGAGCAGCCGATAAGCCATGTATATTGATATTCCGAGCAGAACGGCGTAAATATACCAAGTCTGTCCGAAAAAGTAGAAGGTAAAGTTCCTGAATATTGTCGAAACAATGTTTTCTTCAAAAAACGGTTCGTTAATCATTGCAGTTCCTCGGAAACTTTTTCAGGCGCAGCTTTTGCAGCATGACCAGAAAATAGGGGCAGAAGGAGCGTTTCCGACCGAGCAGTCTGAGAATGTCGTTTTTGACTTTGCGGTCGGCGCGGCGCATGGCTTTCTTATGGGTAAGCGAATAGTTGCGGCCGTGATAGTGGTAGCAGAAAAGCACTTCGGGAAGGTTGGCCAGCTGCCAGCCGGCAGCCAGAAGCTGCCGGCAGAGGTCGTAGTCTTCGGCGGGCGAATAGTCCGGGTTGTAAGTGATGTTGTCCCGAATGAGTGCCGAGCGGCGGAGCATGGCTGACGAGTGCATGACCGGGTTGCCGCAGAGCGCGTCATGAATGTCGGGGTGTTCCGGTTGGCACCAAACCCAGCCGAGGTTGACAAAGGCCTGTTTGATTCTGCCGAAAAGCCCGGGAAAGGGCGGCCGGGCGCAAAACAGCCGTCCCCAGCTGCCGACCATGGCAACTTCGGGATTGTTGTCCAGCCAGGCGGCCTGTTTTTCGAGCCGCCGGGGGGCGGACAGGTCATCATGATCCATAACCGCCAGATATTCGCCCGCGGCCAGCTCCATAAGCCGGTTTCTGGTTTCGGATATGCCCAGATTGGCGTCGCTGCGGAAGCGACGGATGCGGGAATCGGCAAAACTGTTGATGATTTCAGGCGAAGCGTCGGTCGAGGCGTCGTCAAACAGCAGCAGCTCAAAATCGGCAAAAGTCTGATTTAAAATGCTGGCGACGGTTTCCGCGAGCGTGTCGGCGCCGTTGTGCACGGGAATCAGGACGGAAATTTTGGGTTTTTTGACGGACATTGGCTGCCTTTCCGGATAAGTTGGGTTTAATTATAAAACGGCGGAAATGTTTGGCTAAGAAAAAGTGACGGTTATCAACAGTTGACAAATTTTGCAGCACGGTTAAGCTTAGAAAAAAATTAAACCGGAAAGTCAAACAGATGCTTTATGTCCGCAAAATTAATCTGAAAAACAGAAACGACAGCAATGTCCTGCTTTATGAAATGACTGAGGCCGGGAGCCGGGTGCTTGACGTCGGTTGTGCCTGCGGCGATTTGTCTGCGCTGCTGGCAGAGCGGAAGAACTGCCGCTGTGTCGGACTTGAAGCCGATAAGGAAGGTGTTGAAGTTTGTCGAAAACGCCGGGTTTTCGACGAAGTGCTGCAAATTGACCTGAATAATTTCGCCGCGGCCGACTATCCGCAGTTTCGGCAGTCTTTTGACGTTATTGTCTGCGGCGACGTGCTGGAACATCTGCGGCAGCCCGCCGCGGTTCTGTCCGAGTTGAAACTTCTGTTGAAGCCGGGCGGATATTTTCTGGTTTCGCTGCCGAATGCGGCGCATGCCAGCATTAAAGCCGGGCTTTTGCTTAACGACTGGAGCTATACCGAGCTGGGGATTCTGGACAAGACGCATTTGCGCTTTTTTACCGCGGCATCGATTGCCGGAATATTTGCCGATGCCGAATTGAAAATTACGGCCTCCGGGCGGACGTTTCTGCCGCCGGACGGTTTTCAGAAGCATAAGGTCGGCGAGCTTCCGCCCGAAACGGCCGCCTTTATTCTCAATGATCCGCAGTCGCACGTCTTTCAGTATGTTTTCAAAGCGGTGCCGGCGTCCGGCCGTTTGCGGCAGGAAAACCTGAAAGTGTTGCTTCCCAGCGAATGTGGAAGGGCACCCAGCGGGTTTATGTTCAAAATTAAAAGATTTTTACTGCTTAAAATTCCGGGAATGATAAGATATATTCAAAAGATACGTTCGCGTTAACCACAAAGGAGCCGGCGATGTCCGATGATTTGAAAAAACTGCTGATTGTCATGCCCTGTTACAACGAAGAGGCGGTGCTGCCGCAGACGATAAAGGTCATCGGCGCGTTGCTGAAAAAGCTGATAAAAGGCAAAAAAGTGCATGCGGACAGCAAAGTCTGTTTTGTAAACGACGGAAGCAGCGACAAAACCTGGGCGCTGATAAAAAAAGCCGCCGCCGGGGAGCGGATTTTTTCGGGCATCAGCCTGTCGCGCAACTTTGGTCATCAGAAAGCGATTATTGCCGGCATGTATGATACCGACGCCGACCTGTATGTGACGATTGACGCCGATTTGCAGGACGACTGCGGCGTCATTGAAACCATGCTCGACAAGATAAATGACGGCTGCGAAATCGTTTACGGCGTGCGGGACAGCCGCGATACGGATACCCGGTTCAAGAAATATTCGGCGCTGGCCTTTTATAAACTGATGAAACTTCTCGGCGTGAACATCGTCTATAACCATGCCGATTTTCGTATGATGACGCGGCGCGCCGTAAATACGCTGAAGCAGTTTCCCGAACGAAACCTGTTTTTGCGTGCAATGATGCCGCTGGTCGGGTTTAAGTCGGACAAGGTTTATTATGACCGCAAGGCTCGTCCGGCCGGCGAAACGAAGTATCCGCTGATGAAAATGATGGGTTTTGCCTGGAGCGGCATTTCAAGTTTTTCGATTGTGCCGCTCAGACTGGTAACGTTTATGGGTTTTTTCATCTGCTTCCTGAGCCTTTGTTTTCTCTGTTTCGTCATTTACCGCTGGTCGGTGCGGGGCACAATTGTCGGCTGGGCTTCGCTGGTAACGATCATTACGATTTTTTCCGGCGTGCAGCTGGTGTCTCTGGGGATTATAGGGGAATATCTGGCCAAGATTTTCGTAGAAGTCAAGCAGCGGCCGCTGTATATTGTCGATGAAAAGACCGGTTTTGACGATTAAGGGCGCTGTTATTAACATTTTGTTGAATATATTGGTATAGAGTGCTATAAAAAGTTAATCTGCCAATGATAAGGAAAACAAAATGGTTGCAAGAAGTTCTATTGAGATATTTGACAATACGCTGGTGCCGATGGTCATTGAACAGACGTCCAAGGGCGAGCGCTCGTTCGACATCTTTTCGCGCCTGCTGAAAGAAAGGATTATTTTTCTGACCGGAGAGGTTAACGACGAAGTTTCATCACTGGTTTGCGCTCAGCTTCTGTTTTTGGAATCCGAGAATCCCAAAAAGGACATTTTTCTGTACATTAACTCGCCCGGCGGCGTCATTACGTCCGGCATGGCAATGTACGATACCATGCAGTACATCAGCTGCGATGTAGCGACCATGTGCATCGGACAGGCCTGCTCGATGGGGTCTTTCCTGTTGGCCGGCGGCGCTAAAGGCAAAAGATTTTCGCTGCCGAATTCGCAGATTATGATTCATCAGCCTTCCGGCGGTGCCAAGGGACAGGCGGCAGACATTGAAATTCAGGCCAGGCTGATTTTGGACATGCGCAAGCGCCTGAACGCGATTTATGCCAAAAATACCGGACAGAAGCTTTCGGTTATCGAGAAGGCGATGGATCGCGATAATTTCATGACGCCGGAGGAGGCCAAGAAATTCGGCCTGATTGACCATATTGTTACCAACCGCGACGAGATTGTAAAATAGGTGAAAAAAATGAGTGATAAAGACGATAAGAACGGTGAGGTTTTGTGCTGTTCCTTCTGCGGAAAGAGCCAGAACGAAGTAAAGAAGCTGGTGGCCGGCCGCGGCGTGTACATCTGTGACGAATGCATAGAAGTCTGCATTAACATTGTTGCCGACGAGATGAACGAAATTGCCAAGGCCGAAGGCGGCAATACGGCCGAGAAACTGCCGACGCCGTCAAAGATAAAGGAATTTCTGGATCAGTACGTTATCGGCCAGGATCAGGCCAAAAAGGTGTTGTCGGTGGCGGTGTATAACCATTACAAGCGGTTGAACTGTCAGAAAACTTCCAAGGATATCGAAGTTTCGAAGTCGAACGTGATTCTTATCGGTTCGACAGGCTCCGGCAAAACGCTGCTGGCGCAGACGCTGGCCAAGATTTTGGACGTGCCGTTTGCGATTGCGGACGCGACGACTTTGACCGAGGCCGGTTATGTCGGCGAAGACGTTGAAAACATTATTCTGAAACTGGTGCAGGCGGCGAATTATGATATTGAAAAGGCGCAGCGCGGCATCGTTTATATTGATGAAATAGACAAGATTACCCGCAAGACCGACGGTCCGTCGATTACGCGCGACGTTTCGGGCGAGGGTGTGCAGCAGGCGCTGCTGAAAATCATTGAAGGTACGGTTGCCAATGTTCCGCCGCAGGGCGGGCGCAAACATCCGCAGCAGGAATTTCTGCATGTCGATACGACCAATATTCTGTTTATCTGCGGCGGCGCTTTTGCCGGTTTGGAAAAAATCGTCAGCCGCCGCGGCAACGAAACGTCGATTGGTTTCGAGGCAAAAGTTGCTTCCAAGGAGGAGCGCGGCATCGGTGAAATCCTGAAAGACGTACAGCCGGAAGATTTGCTCAAATACGGATTGATTCCGGAATTTGTCGGGCGTCTGCCGGTCATCGCCACGCTGGAGGATTTGAACGAAGACGCTCTGGTTAAGGTTTTGACCGAACCGAAAAATGCGCTGGTTAAGCAATATGCAACATTGTTCGAAATGGAAGGCGTCAAACTGACGATTACCGAAGGCGCTTTGCGCGCGATTGCCAAAAAGGCGATTGAACGCAAGACCGGCGCCCGCGGCCTGCGTGCGATTATGGAAGATAATCTGCTGGAACTGATGTATGACATTCCGGATAAGAAGGATGTTTCGGAAATCGTTATCAATGAAGACGTTATCGACGAACACAAGGAACCGGTTTGTGTCTACAAAAAAGAAGAACACGGTGAGAAGTCAGCATGAATTAAATTCATAAAAACAGCCCTCTCAGATGAGAGGGCTGTTTTTGTATGACAAAAATAAAGATAGTTCCATCATTGGTAGACAGAAAAATTTGTACTTTCATTAATAGTTGACTCTT
>OGOV01003056.1_pt1 | contig 11677 bp, 8 predicted proteins | sample 1552711 | NCBI WGS metagenome assembly OGOV01 (sample SAMEA2580216, study PRJEB22360) | human gut metagenome | biome: human gut; feature: human-associated habitat; material: faeces | place: Denmark | collected 2008/2010 | reverse complement strand
GGGGATGCAGGACGGACGGAGCGTGTTCGAAGATGTCGAGGACGGAGGTGTTGCTGGCTATCAGGGCCGACGGGGACACGACGCAGGCCAGTTCCTCGTAAAAACGGCGCTTGATGTCCACCCGTTCCGAAATGACTTCGACGACGAGCTCGGCCCCAGCCGCCGCTCCGAATCCGTCCTCCGCAAACCTCAGCCGGGCCATGACGCTTTCCGGCGCTTCTCCTCCCAGCTGCTCGGACTGCGTGCCCGCAAGTCGGCGGATGGACCGTTCCGCGCGATCCAAAGCGTCCCGGTCGACGTCGGTGAGGGTGACGGCATGTCCGCCGCGCGCGAACCGCAACGCAATGGCATGGCCCATCGTACCGGCTCCGAAAATGACCACGTTCCGAAAAAGCATACGGCATTCCCCTGTTCCCGATTTCCGAAAGGGACGGAGCAGCCTTTGCCCGCTCCTGTCGACAGCCTTATGAGCAAAGCCTGTGCCATGCCGTATCGTGAGAATAACGTCATAGGGGAAAAGGGGATGCGTTCTTTCGTTTCCGGGGGGCGGCCTCCGTTTTGTTCAAATAATGGACGGTATCCATATATTGAACATTCCATCCATATGCAGGACGGTCAGAATCGAATGTTGTATTGTTTCAGCCTGAGATAGAGCGTCGAGCGTTTCATGCCCAGAATGCGCAGCGCCCCCCGGTTTCCGGTGATGCGCCCGTTGGTGATCTTGAGCACATGCTGAATATACCGGCTCTGCAATTCGTCGAGCGTCGGAAGGTTCTTGAAGAGCTCCTCGCAGGGTTCCTGGCGGGGAGTTCCGTCCGCTTTGCTTTCGGCGTGGGAGCTGAGGTCAAAGGAGAGGCGGCCCCCCTGATGCAGGATGACCGTACGTTCGAGCACGCTTTTCAATTCCCGGATGTTCCCGGGCCAGTCATACTGCAAGAGCGCCTCCAGCTCCCTCTCGCTGGGCTGCTGGATATCCCGGTGATACCGCCTCGAATAGCGATCCAGAAAGAACCGGACAAGCAGCCGGATGTCTTCCTTGCGCGACCGCAGCGGCGGAATGGTCAGGGGGACGACGGACAGGCGATAGTACAGGTCCTCGCGGAAGTGCCCGCTCTTCACCTCGGCCCACAAATCCTTGTTGGTAGCGCAGATCAGGCGGAAATCCGAATGCCGTTCCTCCTCTCCGCCAACGCGCATGAACCGATGATCCTGAAAGACGCGCAGCAGCTTGATCTGCATGGGGGCCGGAATATCTCCGGCCTCGTCGATGAACAGCGTCCCTTGATGCGCCATTTCGGCCAGACCTATTTTCTGCCGGATGGCCCCGGTGAACGCGCCTTTTTCGTGGCCGAAGAACTCGCTCTCGAACAGGCCGTCGGGGATGCTGGCAGGGTGCACCGGGACAAAGGGGCCGGTCCTGCCGCTGCAATCGTGGATGTAATGGGCCAGCAGTTCCTTGCCCACGCCGGTTTCCCCGAGGATCAGCACCGGGGCGTCGGTCGCGCCTATCTGGCGGCCGTGCGACAGCAGGCGGCGCATGATGGCACTGCCGTGCAGCAGGATTTCCGGCGTATCCCGGTAGGGCTCGGCCTGCGCCTGTTCCTGTTCCCCGGCGGCAAGGCGGGCCGGTTTCGGCTTTCCGGCTTCGATTTTTCGGAGTTCGGACTCAAACAGCAAGGTAAACGCCGCCTGATCGGCGTTGGAGATGCCGCGCAGCGTTTCCAGCGCATACTCGCTTTCCAGCCACAGTACCCATCTGGCCTTGGCCGTCTCCAGCGGAAGGCTCAAGAACACATGCCGCTCCTCGTCCAAGAGCAGGGGCTTGTTCTGCTGCACTGCGTAGATCTGTGAGACTTTGGAAGATATCTTGCCTGTGTTCAGTTCTACGGCGCTGATGTTGCACGCGGCCCGGCACGTCAGCAGCCCGCCGCTGGAAACCTCCAGCAAGGCGGCGCGTTCGGCTCCCAGCTCGCAACCGGCGATGTGCGTCATCTGATTGATGTATTGCGAAAAATCCGTGAGATTGCGTATGGATTCCAGGGCTATCCGGCAGTTCTCGAGCAGCGTTCCACCGATGCGCGCCGTACTTTCAGGTTCATACGGCGATGCGCCGCTTTCCGGTGCAAGCCCCCTTTCAGCGGCCCGAGCGGGGAGATCATGAAGACGGGCAATGCGCCGCTGCGTAACGGCGATTTCCGTCGGGTTGCCTATCGCCGTAAAACCGCGCAGGCTCTCCGCCAGCAAGCTTCCGGCCGCTTCCTTGTCGCCGCTTTCCGCGAACAGGCGCGTCGCTTTGGCACGGAGCGCCCCCGCCCTCAGATGCTCGTTGTAGCTTTCGATCGCCCGCTGGATTTCCTCATCGAGATCAAGCCCCCGGACGGGCGGCAGCCCAGCCTGCTCGTAAGCCGCCAGCACGTCGAACATCCACGGATAGGAATAGATGGGGCGGCGGAAACCATACCGCAGCGCGATGTCCATCGTCCGCTGCATCGCCGCGTGCGACGCTTTGATGTTCCCCTGCGTGTAATGGTAGAACGCGAGCCCGCGCATACCCCATACGGCGATTTTGGTTTCCGTTTCGGGATTGACCATGCTGAGCACGTGGTCGATGAGCTCCAACGCCTCCTCATGCCGCCGCATGTACAGGAGCACCATCGCCAGCTGCCCTTCCCACCACAGGATCTTGAAACGGTTCTGGCCGAGCTCCGCTGCCCTTTTGGCCGCCTCGAGGATGCCTACCGCCTGATGGAAACGCCCCAGATACACGGCGGACGAACTTGTGTACAGCGAGAACATTTCCGTCTGGAACCGGCATTCCCACAACTGCGGGTACTGCAAGGCCACCTCAAACGCGGCGAGGGCTTCCCGGAAATGGCCGTGCCAGAAGTGGAACATGCCCACAAAATACTCCGCCTGCCCCCGGGCCCCGGCCTTGTCCAGCTCAAGCAACGACGTCTCGCATTGGGCGTGCAGCTCATGCATACGCTGCGCCGAGCATTCCGCCGCCATGTTTTCAAGGCTGGACTCCACCAGATGCAGCAAGGCCGTCATGCGGGCGTCCCCCTGCTCCTTGGCTGTCTCAAGGGCTCTGGCGGCGATCTCCCTTGCCTGACGATGGCTTTTGGAGAGATACATGGAAATGTCGCAAGCCGCGAGCGCCAGCTTCATGAAGGCCTGTTTCTGACCGGAGGCGGCACCCGCAGGGCTCCATCGGCCCAGCAGCCGCAAGACAAGGCCATAGCAGGCGACGGCCCCGCTCGACTGGGAACTGTTCAACAGCGTGTTGATGAATCCCAACAGAAGGGTACAGGCTTCGAGGTTCTGCCCTTCGTCAAGGGCGGAGGCCACATCAGCGATCTCGGCGCACACCTCCCGCCATGCGTTCCGTATCTGCAATTCCGCAACGCCCCGGGACGTTATCATGATCCGGGCGGGGCGATCCGGGTCGGACTGGAGCAGGCCGCCCTCCTTCAGCTCCGCGATGATCGGCTCAAGCTCCTCCAAGGGAACTTTCAGGATCTGGGCACAGGCCTCCGCGCCGAGGCCGCCGGTGATCAACGAAAACACTTTCACGACGAGCAGGGAGAAGGGAGAGAAGTCCATTGCAGCCTCCTGTGATGCGCCTACACTATCCAACATATGGACAGTCTGTCTATCATACAGATTTATCTATATATTGGATGGAAAAACAGCGGGGCTTTCCTACATCCCGGCGGGACTTCTCACGAATCTTTTTGGAGCCGTTTTTGCAAGGAGAAAATACGGCCTTTCCGGCTGCGCCAGAAATATTCCAAGGATACCCAAGCCCAAACAAGGAGTCCAACATGTCCGAACAGCGTCCCGTCGCCATCGTCACCGGAGCGGCAAGCAACATTGGTCTGGCCTGTGCGCAACGCTTTGCGGCGACGCATACGGTCATCATGGCCGACATAGCCGACGCGACACAGCAGGCGGCGTCCCTGCCCTATGCCGTCGCCGTGCGGGTCAACGTCGGAGAGTTTGATTCATGCCTTAATCTGGTTGCGGAAGCCAGGAAATACGGGCGGATCGATGCCGTCGTGCACAGCGCGGGCATCACACGCCCCGCCTGCTCCATTCTGGATATGCCCGTGGAAGAATGGGAGAACGTCATCAAGGTCAATCTGACCGGGGCCTTCTTTCTGGCCAAGGCCTGCATCCCTCCGATGCTGGAAGCCGGGCAGGGCGCCATGGTGCTCTTTTCTTCCCGGGCCGCCAAAACGGGCTTTGCCGCCCTCGGCAGCAACGGCGCGAAAACCAAAGCGCATTACTGCGCATCCAAAGCGGGGGTCATCTCGCTCGTCAAGTCGCTGGCAATGGAGCTTGCCCCCTACGGAATCCGGGTAAACGGCGTAGCCCCCGGCCCTGTGCAAGGAACCATGATCCCCAAGGAATCATGGCCGGTTATCGCTGAGAAAGTGCCCTTGAACCGTCTCGGGACGCCTGAGGAAATGGCCGAGGGCGCGTGGTTCCTGTGCTCGCCGCAAGCCGCGTTCATTACTGGGCACATCTTGGACATAAACGGCGGCCCGCTCCTGGACTAGCCGCCCGCCGCGCGCCGCTCGGAAGGCGCACAGGCCACACCCAAAAACGGATTCAGGTCCGCTCCCGTTTCCTCCGAACAGCCGACACCCCGCTTGTACGCAAAAAGAGCGGTCCCTTCGTCTTTCAATCTTGGGGCCGCTCTTCCCATATGCAGATCCATATACCCCTTTCTTCGCTCGAAAGATAAATAGAGAGTGAAAAGTCAATAAGCTAGAAAGATTCCTTCGCTGAGAAAGCCGAAATCCTCATCAAATCTATTGATCCGCGCCCGGAAAACTGAGACGATGCCTTTGCTTTTCAATGTAGGCACATCCTTTGAGCCGCCATCTCATAACTATGGCGTAAAATCGCATAGTGGAATACAGTTATGGAGTTGGAAGCGCGACACATATACTGTCCCGAGGCGAGGTTATTTCTATCCTCGCCTTGTTTAGTCTACACTGTATTTGATTTTCGTTAAATAAAGCCATCCCGTTGTATACGGCAATAAATTATTGGAACACCTATTTTACTTTTTGTATAAAAACAACATATTTCTTTTATCCGTTATCAAAAACACTTTTTGTTAATAAGGTAAAAAAACAGATCATAAAAAATATAATTCAAGTCAACGATTAACACACAACACACTAGTTTTATTAAAGCATACTTGCTCAGAGAATAAAAACATTACTTATCGCCATATTGGAGTTCTTTTGCTGCCCCTTTGATTTGTGGTTATCTGGGTGATACCGGTGATCCGCATGACTTTAAATGGGGATTTCTTGCAGCCGGAATCATGACACTGTTCACTGTTGTACTTTTTGAAACTCAAAAGAATAAATATCTTTTATCCTGACAGAATCGTATGAGAGAAAAAAGATTTTTTAAAAATATATTACCTATATTCATGGTTTTTATAAATCTTGCACTATCTATCTCGGTAGTCTTTCTCATGCGTTATGTCCAAAATTTGCTGAATTCGGACGTAAAAATCAATTTGGTGGAGATTGTGACCCAGAACAAGGACGCCATCACCAGCAGGTTGATGATGAACGTCAACTCGCTGGATATCACCGCAAACAAACTTTCCGATAGGTTGAAGGCCGAGGAATCTTCCGGCAAGCTCAAGACACAGGACCTCATCGAACAATACGCCAAAGAAAACAACACGGATGATCTGTTCACTGCGAACAGGGACGGCATGGCCTTGTTTGATGGCGGCCGGAAGCTGGATATCTCGGGGCGGCATTATTTCCGCCTCGCCATCGACGGCATCCCCAATATTTCAGACAAGCTTATTTCACGCATCAACGGGGATGAGGTTTTCGTCATCAGCGTGCCGCTCTCGTATAACGGGGAAATCGTGGGGACCATACAAAAGGTCATTACATTCGAGGAAATGTACAAGATATGTTCCCTCTCCATCTTTTCCTCGCAGGGCTATATGTATGTAATCAACCGTGAAGGATACGTTATCCTTCACTCGGCGCATCCCAAGTGTGAGCAGAAGTCCGACAATTACTTCCGCGATCTCTATGGGGCGGGCAACCCTAAAGCTTCAGAGCAGATGAAACGGGATATCCGGAACAACCGCAACGGGTTCATCGAGACGACGATAGCCGGGAGGGAAATCTTCTCGGCATATACTCCCATAGAAAAAATCCACGACTGGTATTTGATTACAAGCGTACCGAACAATGCCGTTTCTCCCAACGGCAATACCGTCATCAGTATTTTCTATTTCATTCTGTTCGTCATCGTAGTTATCTTTACCTCAAGCCTTACGTATTTCTTGTGGTACAAGAACAAGCAGCGCGCGCAATTGGAAAAAATTGCCTTTGTCGATACGGTTACTCTGGGTGACACATACAATAAATTTCTTGTCGATGCGCAAGGGATACTGACCCAATGTCCCCATAAGAAATTCCATATTATCAAATTTGATATCGACAATTTCAAATACATAAACAATTTTTACGGATTTGAATTCGGCGATCGCATTTTACGCAAAATCAATGAAAGCATCAGCCAGCAGCTGAATGCCCACGAACTGATCGCAAGGATTTACAGCGACCATTTTGTGATCCTGCTTGAAAACGCCGCGGAAGGACGGCTGAACGCCCTGCTCTCTTCCATCGAGAATGAAGAGATAACCCTCTATTTTTCAGCGGGTATTTATTCCGTCACGGACAGCACCGAAAGCATCAACCTCATGGTGGATAAGGCAGGGACGGCCGCCCGCTCAATCAAGGGTGTGCTGAATAAAAAATTCGCCTATTACACAAACAAATTCGAACAGATAACGATCCATAACGAGCAGTTGAAACGCGCCGTGAAGCAAGCGCTGAAGAACGATGAATTCATCCCGTACTACCAGCCCAAGGTGGACATCAACAGCGGCATCCTCGTGGGCGGCGAAGCGCTGGTGCGCTGGAAGACCCGCGAGGGCAAATTCATCTTCCCCAACGAATTCATTCCCATGTGCGAACAGACGGGCCTTATCGTCGAACTCGACATGATCATGTACGAAAAGGTCCTCAAGTTCCTGAAATCCTTCCTTGAGCAGGGCCTGGCGTGTGTTCCCATCTCGGTGAACTTCTCGCGCCTCCACCTGATGGACAGCGACTTCCTCAGCAAAATCGTCAAGAAACAATGTGAATACGGCGTGCCCGCTCATCTTATTGAAATAGAACTGACTGAAAGCGCCATATTCGACAATATCGACACCATCTATGCCTTTACACGGAAAATGCACGCCAACGGATTTGCAATCGCTATGGACGATTTCGGTTCCGGCTATTCCTCGCTCAATATGCTCAAGGACATCCCCATCGATGTCCTCAAAATCGACAAAGGCTTCCTGAGCGAAGCGATGGACAACAACAGGCGAAACATCATCTTCTCGTCGATTGCCGATATGGCGAGAAAACTGAATATCAAGGTTGTCGTCGAGGGCGTGGAGCACCTTGAGAACGTGCGCTTGATGAAGGAGTGCGGCTGCTCCATCGCACAGGGCTACTACTTCGCAAAGCCTATGGATGAGGAAAGCTTCCGTAACGTATTCAAAGAAGGTCGGATATGCTGAAGAAATGGCTGTCCTGCATATGTGCGGCGATTCTGCTTTTAGGCTTGGGCGGTTGCGAGGACAACAGCCGCAAGGTGAAAATCGGCGTTTCCATCGGTGCCGGAGGCGCGGCGCGCTGGCAGAAGGACATGGCGTTCATGCAGGAACGCGCCAAAGCGCTTGGGGCGGACATCGAACTGCGGCTCAATCTGCCGGACAGCTCCAAGACGCAGGCCGAAGACTGCCTTGAAATGCTCTCCGACGGCATCGACGTTTTGATCATCACGCCGAACAACACCCGCAAGGTCGACGATGTCCTGATGTACGCCAAACAGAAGAACACCAAAGTGGTTTCCTACGCGCGGGCCGTCATGGGGGGCAACGTCGACCTTTTCGTCGGGTACGACTGCTATAAGATCGGGCAGAACATGGGGCAGCACCTGACTGAAAAAGTCTACCACGGGGACATCATTGTCCTCAAAGGCGACGTGAACGACTTCAACACGCCGTTTTTGTATTATGGAGCCATGAAATACATCAAGCCTCTGATCGAAAACGGCAAACTCAATATGGTTCTGGATGCGTACGTGCCCAAATGGTCCCCTGCTGAAGCCAAGAAGCTGGTCAAGGAAGCCGTCGCCGCAAACGGCAACCGTATCGATGCGATCTTCGCCTCCAATGATCGCCTCGCCGGGGCCGCCGCCGAAGCGCTCGAGGAGCTCCACGTCACCAACCATGCCGTCATCACCGGCATGGACGCTGAACTCGCCGCCATCAAAAGAATCCTCGCGGGCACGCAGGACGCGACCATCTACATGGACCTGAGGGAACTGGCGTATGCCGCCGTGGACGAGGCATACAACCTTGCCACGAAGAAAAAGGTCAACGTCAATTCTGAACTGGGCAACGACGGTAGTAATAAAATCAACGCGTTCCTGATCAACGGTAAAGTCGTGACCAGAGAAAACATCAATAAGGTGCTGATCGAACCCGGCCATTTTACGAAGGAAGACATTTACTCGGAGTAAAAAGCCTCCCGGTGCGGTGCGCCTATCCAGAACCGTCCTTTCTCTTTTGCACGAGAGCGGAAACTCTTGTAGGCCTATTCCTCCGTGCGCCTATGATTGGGGCGGGCCCAGGAGCGAACCCGCCCCTTTCACACATGTTTCCCTCCGCGTATTCACCGATACGTTTCCGTCAGGAAGCGGGGATGCCGCCAGCGAACGGCCTTCCTCCCCTGGCAGCGTGCCGACACGGTTTTCATGCCCTGCTTCCGAGGGCATTGGGGAGGATTGTGAGTATCCCCTGATGATAAACCATACGGGAACATCCACCCCCAATGGTGCATCGCCTCCTCATCGCTCAAGATGATTTCCCGTCTCAACATGTCCCACGCGCTTGACCAAGAGGCCGTGGGCGAGCGACAACGGAAACCGCCGAAGCGCCGCATAGGTTAACCTGCGGCAGCGCACAGCCGTAAGAAGGAAGCCCGCTTTCCCGTATACGCCCTCATATGGCGAGGCTTGCGGCTTTTCCGGTGGACATTGCAAGGAGTTTTTGATGCAGCTTTCCGCGTTCCCTTTCTCGACCATTCTCTTTGACCTTGACGGCACGCTTGTGGATAGCGCGCCGGACGTTCTCGAAGCCATTGCCGCCGTCCTGCGTGACGCGGGCGATCCGGTCCCTCGGATGGAGCTCTCCATCATCGGCCCTCCGCTGGAAGGTATTTTCCGTGAAGTCTGCCCGGACGCCGACGAAGCGAAAATCGCCCGGCATGTGGCCGCATTCCGTGACCTCTATTTTGACGGCACCTTCCCCAAAAGCACTCCTTACCCCGGCATCTTCGCGTTGCTTGAGCGTTTGCGGGCCAAAGGCTGCCGCCTGTTCGTCGCCACGCATAAACCGGAGGCCGCCGCGCAAAGGATGCTTACGCTCAAGGGGTTCATGCCCTTCCTCGAAGGCGTCGGCTGCACGGATTCCCTGCCGGACCGGCAACTCTGCAAAAAGGATATCATCCGTCTCCTTATGGAGCGCCATGCCCTCGATCCCGCTTCAATGGTCATGGTGGGAGACACGGCCCTTGATATCAGAGGCGGCAACGAACAGGGCATAGCCACCATCGCGGCCCTGTACGGCTATGGCGACAAGGCAAAGCTCCTCGCTGAGCGCCCGCGCTATCTGACCGACGATCCAGAATGGCGCACGCTCCGCAAGGCGGAGTAGCCCATACAAAATAAAGAAGCCGTCCTTTTTCCGTTCAGAGAAAGGACGGCTTTTCGTTGTTACGATGTATGACCCTGCCCTGTTCCAGCGGGCGTCGGTTTTGGAGGAGGAGAGGGATTTTCCGTGAAGGATATGATACCCGGAGCCACTACCGGCCCTTCGGCATCCTCTGCTACCGATGCAACACCCCCGCATGGAACGCTACATGTAGGGGAAGCTCGTCAAGCCAATACGTCCAGTCGTGGAGGCCGGGCGCCTCGCGGTACTGATAGGAGAACCCGCCCCGGCGGAGCGTATCCCGAAAGGCGCGGTTCTCAGGCACGACATACGCGTCCTGCTGCCCTGTGGTGATGAGCATGGCGGGCATCCCGGCGGCCTTCGACCGTTTCAGCAGATCTTCGGCGGAATACGACTGCCACAACGCCTTGTTGGCGTTCATAGGGCCGAGCACGTCGCGGATCTTCCATTGATCGGGATGCCGGGTAATGTCCATAACGCCGCTCATGGAGCTGACCGAGGCAAAGGAGCCGGGATGCCGCAGCGCAAGGACAAAGGAACCGTGCCCCCCCATCGACATGCCCATGACGCCGCGCTTCGGCAGCACAGGGAAAGCCCGCTCCACATACGGCATCAACTCGCGCGCGAAAAAGCTCTCAATGCGGCTTTTCTTCAAATAGGGGCTGTCCGCATACCAGCGGTGCGGCCGCATGACGGCGCGATGAACACCAGCCGCTCGCGGGTCGCCAGCTTCGACAGCAGCGCTCCGGCCCGCGTGTTCCAGACGCCCGCATCCTCGAATGCACCATGCAGCAGATACACGACGGGGAAACGCTCGCCCGGCTTGCGGTCGGCGGGAAGGAACGCGTAGCAAGGAATCTTCCCTCCACGGAACATGGAGTCCACAGTGAACGGAATGCCGCCCTGTTCCGCGGAGGCCTCAGCGACGGCGGGCAAAGGGGACTCCGCCGGTAGGGGAGAAGAAGATGCGGAGGAAGGCAGAGCCTGAGGCGCGGGACGTTCCGCCGCCTTGTTCCTGCCAAGAAGAAGTTCCTTTTCGACAACAGGTTCCACTGCGGCGGACAGCATGGCTCCACCGTCCTCGGTCACATGCACCATATCCTTATACCGCAGCCGGATGTGGCGTCCCTTGTCGTCGACCTTGAATGTCGTGTAGTTGCCCTGAGCGTCGGCCAGCACCTTGACCGTATCCACGAAGGCGGCATGATACGTCTCGCAGGCTTCCTTTTGCAGCTCGCTCAAGCGGCGGACGCGGGTCGAATACGGTTCCTTGCCCATGACGGGCAGACCGACCCATACGGCCTTGGCACCCTTGGCCGTGGCCACGGCAAGCAGGCGTTCGGCGCGGCTCCGGTAAATCGTCTTCCACGATTCACTGTCGGCGTGATGGCGCTTGCGGTTCTCGTCGATGATGTCCTGCGGGTCATTGGCCCCCATGCAGATCACGACCATATCCGGGTTGTACTTCTCCACCAGCTTCTCAAGCTGCGCGGGCCAATCGAAATAGTCCTGACGGCTGAGACCGGTCGAATATTTGCCTTCGCGCACCACGTCCAGATCCGGGCGCTTGCGCAGAGTACGCTGGAGCACGGGCCCGAACCCTTCCATCATCATGGAGTCGCCCACGAGCAGCACCAGCGGCTTGCGTTCCGTTTCCGCCCGAACCGGAGGCGGCGGAATCCCTGTTTCCGGCTTCGCCCCCGGAGTCCGCACGGCCTGTTCAGGTACGGCGGCGGGAGGGACGGAAGCGGGAACCTCTTCGACCGGGGGCTCCGGCTGTGCGGGAGAAGCCGCCTCACGGGAAAAATCCGCCAGCGCATCGGCTAC
>OGOV01003054.1_pt1 | contig 11680 bp, 13 predicted proteins | sample 1552711 | NCBI WGS metagenome assembly OGOV01 (sample SAMEA2580216, study PRJEB22360) | human gut metagenome | biome: human gut; feature: human-associated habitat; material: faeces | place: Denmark | collected 2008/2010 | reverse complement strand
CCCTTCCATCGCACCAAACCATGAAAATCCGAACCTTTTCTCGATAGGAGAAGGGTTCGGATTTTTTGTTTTCTTTGGAAAGCAAGATGAAGGCTCCTTCCCGACGGCTGTGTGTCCAAAACCTTATCAGAAGAACCGTATAACAAAAGTCACAACTGTAAAGGTGCCGTAAGGCAGAAAGGACACGATTATGAAGTACGATGAAAGAACTTGCAAATTCAACATGGATACCGGCTGCGTGGAGCTGCTGCTCCGGGATGGGAGAATGATCTCCATTGACTGCACCGGGGTCGAGGATGAATTGGACGTGACCATGGCGCAGAGGACGGAACTGGACTACCTCATCTACAACGATCCGTTGGGCTATGCGGATTTGATTCTGAACGGTGACCCGGAGAAATATTTGAAGAATGTGGCTGGAAGCCATGGGCTAGAAGATTAAGGGCAAAACAAAAAACAGGGTGCGCCCCTGAATAGGACGCACCCTGCCAAAGACCACAGACGATAACGATATGTACAACAGGGCGTTCCCCGTCGGGAACGCTCTGTTTCTCTTTGCTGGTAAAGCAAAAAGCTCTAGGCTTAACCCCTCTTCTTTGCGGATCTTTCTGATCCGTTCTCCAACAAGGGATGCTAGTTCGGCTGGTTCAGATTCAGGCTGATCTTTCGCTTTTTTCACAGAGAACACCTCATTTGCGGGCAATCATCAGATGCCACGGAACGTAAAGGTGAACTCCACAGGCTTGGTTACATCAGGAATATACTCCGGGTGGACATTGGCACCCCAGCTGTCATCACCGCCGACGCCCATCTGCTCGCCGATGGCACGAATCACCGTGTAATGGACCGGGGGCAGCTCGTAGGGATGCTTGGCACTCTCCATTTCATGGGGAGTGTAGGGCAGCGCAGAGAAGAACATGGGCTTTGCGGCATCTGCGGTAAACAGCAGCCCGCGACCCTTGCGGTCCACTACCTTTGCCCAGCGCACAGCGGTCTTTGCACCGCACTCCTGCGGCACAAGGTACTGTGCCATGTTGTCTGCGACCTTGTTCTGGTAAATGCCCAGCTTTGCACCATGCTGACGATCCCAGTAGGTCTCCGCAGGGCCGTTTCCGTACCACTCCACCGTGTCGTAGTCAGCGTCGATCTTGAACAGTACGCCGAACTCCGGCATTGCTGCAAGTCCTTCCACCGGGTCATAGTGCAGGGTGGTCTGGATGCGGCCATCACCGAACACACGGTACTGCAGGCTGCACTCTGCTGCGGGGCTGGTCTGGAGGTTATAGAGATAGGTCACGACCACGCTGTCGGCTTCCACCTCGCAGGTGGGGTTCTGGAGGATGGTGCCGCCATGAACAGACGGGATCTCCTTGCCGATGCCCTTGGCGGTAGCGTACAGGCTTGCCAGCTTCCACTGACCGCGAACGCCGCCCATGTTGTTGCCGCAGTCGTTGTCGGTGGGAGCGCGCCAGAAGTTGGGACGGGGAATCTCCTGAATCATCTCCTTGCCGGCATAGCGGTAGGAAGTCAGACCGCCGTTCAGATCGGAGAACAAAACATCGAAATTCTCGCCCCGGACACCGATGTTGTGTGTACCGTGCGTAACGGTAAACGGCGTGACCTTCTTGCTGGGAATGGAACGGACCACAGCGATCACACCCTGTCCAAAGGCGACTTCATGGCCCTTCTTTGCCCAGCTGGTGTCCTCCTTCAAACGGAAGCTGATGGTCACTGCATATTCACCGGGGAGCGCAGGGACCATAAACGGCAGCGGGAAGCTGGAACGCTCTTCGGGAGCAACATCAATATTGGTCAGTTCCTGTTGCTGATACAACTTTCCATCACGATGCAGCAGAGCAACGCAGTCGAAAGCATCCGTAGAGGTGAACAGGTTCTTGTTCCAGACTTCAAAGCCAGAGTTGTCGATGGAAACGGCGATGTTCTGATAGCAGAACTTGACCTCCTGCATCTTGGGAGAAGGAGCACGATCACCACCGTAGGCAATGCCGTTTCCGCTGAAATTATAGTCGGTAGGACGCTCACCGAAGTCGCCGCCGTAGGCTTGGAACCACTTGCCGTAGCGGTCTTTTTTCCAGATGGACTGGTCGATGTAATCCCAGATAAAGCCGCCCTGATAGCCGCAGTCCTTCTGGTCGGCAAGTTCCGTGTACTTGTGCAAAGCACCGTTGGAGTTGCCCATAGCATGAGAATATTCGCACTCGATATAAGGCCGCTTATCGCCCTGTGCCAGATACTCTTTAATGTCCTTGACAGTGCTGTACATATGGCTCTCGATATCGGTGGTTTCGAGGAAGCGGGGATCATTGACCACACCTTCGTAATGCACCAGACGGGTGTCATCAAAGCGGCGGACCATCTCTGCCATCTGGAGCAGGGTCTCACCGCCAAACGATTCGTTGCCCAGAGACCAGATCAGAACAGCAGGATGGTTTTTGTCACGCTGGTAAGTGGAATTCATGCGGTCAAACAAGACAGCTTTCCACTCCGGCTTATCATTGGGCAAAACGCCCTCGATGCCGCGAATGCCCGCCTGATGGATGTCCCATGTGCCATGGGATTCCAGATTGTTCTCTGCGATCAGATACAGACCATACTCGTCGCACAGGTCGTACAGTGCATCCTGATTCTGGTAATGGCTGGTGCGGATGGCATTGATGTTGTTCTGCTTCATGGTGATGATATCCCGAAGCAGTTCCTCATGGGTGTGTACGCCCACAGCACGACCCGTAATGGAGCTGAACTCATGACGGTTGGCACCCTTGAACACGATGCGCTTGCCGTTGAGCAGCATCCGATTGTTCTTCAACTCGAACTTGCGGAAACCGACTTTCTGCCCAGTCACCTCTACCAGATGGCCTGCATCGTCCAGCAGCTCAATTTCCAGTTCATACAGAGCCGGGTCCTCTGCACTCCACAGGTGGGGGTTCTCCACCGCATGGCTGAACAGAGCAGAGCCGCCGTTCAGTGCGATTTTTTCGGAGAACACTTCCAGTTCACTGCGGCGCAGGGTCAGACGGGCTGCGCCCTTACCCTCCACCTGCAATGCAACTTCCAGCGTGGAATGAGTAAAATCATCCCCGGCAAACAGCGTTTTGACGGATACATCTTCCAGATGCACGGTGGGGATGGCGTACAGCCACACGCTGCGGAAGATGCCGGAGAAGCGGAAGAAGTCCTGATCTTCGCACCAGCTGGAGGAAGTCCACTTGAACACCTGCACAGCAAGTTTGTTCACGCCCGGCTGGAGATAGGGAGTCAGATCGAATGCGTGTGCGGAGAAGCTGTCCTCGGTGTAACCCACATAAGACCCGTTCAGCCAAAGAGCCATGCCGCTTTCCACACCCTCGAACTCGATGTGGACGGGCTTGCCCTGCATGGATTCCGGCAGCTCGAAGTATTTTACATAGCTTGCCACCGGATTGAACCGCTGCGGGATCTCACCCGGCTGTACTTCTTCACGGCCATCCCACGGATACTGAACATTCGCGTACTGGGGAATGTCGTAGCCCTCCATCTGGATGTGTGCCGGAACATGAATGTCATCCCAGCCGCTGCAATCGTAATCTGTCTTTTCAAAGCCGGGGATGGCACTGGTGTAGTTCTTTGCGTAGGCGAATTTCCAGATACCGTCCAGCTTCAGCGCCAAAGAAGAGGAGCCTGTCCGATATTCTTCGCGGGAAGCGTAAGTACGGAAACTTGCATGAGCATTCAGCACGTTTTCCTTGAAAAAGGTGGGGTCTTTTACTTTTGCAAAATCAAATGCAGCCATAGTATTTCCTCATTTACCTTTTATAATTTTATAATATTTCTCCAGCCTCCCCGGAGGAATCGCTGGATTCCTCCGGGGAACAGCAGATGAAGGAGAAATGATAATGGCTTGTTATCAGACTGCTGCACGCAGTTTTTCATTTGCTTCTTCGACCTTCATACGAGAGAGAATGAAGGTGATGATGGCATCCAGAGCAAACGGAATCACCAGATACATGATCTTCAGCATATTGATGCAGGAATCCGGCTGAACGGTCAGAGCGCTGTCAAAATGGCTTGCTGCCAGCAGCCAGCCGGTGATGGCAGTACCCAGACCGCCGCCCAGCTTCACACCGAGAGAAGTGCAGGAGTACATCGTGCCATCCACGCGCTTATGCTTCGTCAGCCAAGTATATTCAGAGCAAGCAGCAATCGCAGCGTTCATATCGCCCTGCCAAGGACCCTGACCAAGAGCTGCGATTGCAGTAAAGAGCAGCATCAAGGTCACATTGCCGCTGCCCATGTAACCAGCTACAGCAACCAGTGCACGAGAAATCGTTGCCAGAGTATAGCTCATTACATTCAGCTTATACATTCCATTCCACTTTGCAACCAAGGTCGGGGTGAACACCAGTGCGATGATCAGAGGAATGTTGATTGCCCAAGAGAATACACCGAACAGATTCTGGTTGCCAAGGATGTAGGTTGCATAGTAGGTGCCCATGCTGATCATGGCACCGTAGATCTGCTGCAAAATGTAGGTGACGCAAATCATCATATAATATTTGTTACCAGCAAGCAGCTTTGCAGCCTGAACCAGATTGTACTTTTCGTCCTGCTCGATTTCCTTTTTGTTGGTGGTATCCACCAATTCGCCTTCCGGCAGTTCCTTCACGGAGAAAACGGAGAGGGTGTTGACAAGCAGACCGATGATGGCGTAGATGATTGCAACAGTGCGCCAACCGGCAGCACCACCGCCCAATGCCGTAACAGCACCCAGCGTGATGGACTGGATGAGCAGGCTGGTGGCAAAGGCGAACATGAAACGCCAAGAACCCATCTCGACCTGTTCGGCACTGTTCTTCGTGACGAGAGCAGTCAGTGCAGAGTAAGCAATGTTGTTGGCAGTGTAGAATACAGCGTTCAGCAGAGTATATGCGATCAGGAACCATGCGTACTGTGCAAACTGTCCCAGATTGGTCGGGATGGCGAAAATTGCCACCAGCGTAATGGCACAGCCAATGTAGCCGTACAGCATCCAAGGACGGGCTTTGCCCATCTTAGAATGCGTTTTGTCAATCAAAGAACCAAAGAAAATGTCCGTCACACCGTCCAGCAGTTTGGAAACTGCAATCAGAGTGCCGACAATACCGGGGTTCAGGCCAACGGTGTTGGTCAGATAGATCATGACGAAGGAGGACAGGAATGCATACACCACGTTGCCTGCAATATCGCCTGAACCATAGCCGACTTTATTATACCACTTTAGATAACGTTTCTCAGTCATTGTGCTTTCTCCCATCTTGCTTGTTTTGTGTGGGCGCGACCAATCTGCTGCGCACTTCAGACTGGAATTCTCATTACGCAAGTTGCCCAAATCTCTTGCGTTTCGTCTGAAAATATTATAGAATCTAATGGAACGAAAAGATATAGACAAGATGGAACAAAATATGCACAAAATCAAAGAGTTTGTAATTTTTTGATAGAACATTTCCCAAATCACTGTAAAATCTCTGAAGATGAGGAGGACGCAGGGATGTATTTCAACTCAGGATATTTGAACAACTCCCGTTTGGATTTCAAAGACTACTCAAAGCCGCTGGTCGTAGGCAGCTGCGGCACTTATCGCTTGAAAAAACGCCCTAAGCTACCTACTTTTTGGGCAAAGGGTCGCAGAGACTATCAAATCCTCTATGTGGCATCTGGTAAAGCACACTTCTGGTTCGATGGTGTTGAGGAAGTGGTGACTTCTGGACACATGGTGCTTTATCAGCCGAAAGAAATCCAGAAGTATGTCTACTATGTAGAAGATCATCCAGAGGTGTTCTGGATTCACTTTACAGGATATGATGTCAAAAACATCCTGAACTATCACGGAATACCATTGGACAAGCACGTTTTTTACAGCGGCACACTGCCGGATTACAAAATGCTGTTCCGAAAGATCATCCGGGAACTGCAACAATGTGAATATGGCTATGAAGACTATATTGCTTCTCTCTTCAACATCATTCTGCTTTTAGTAAGCAGGCAACAGCAGGAAAGCGAGAAAACAACTACAAGCATCCCCGAAGAAATCGAAGCCGCCGTTGCCTACTTTAACGAGAATTATAATACAAAGGTCAGTGTGGACGATTACGCAGAATCGCTGCATATCAGTACGAACTGGTTTATCCGTAATTTTAAGCAGTACATGAAAATAAGCCCTGCACAATACATCCTGTCCCTTCGGATGGTAAATGCACAAAGCTTATTGGAGAACACCGAATACAATATTGGAGAAATTGCAGAGATCGTAGGGTATGATAACCCACTCTATTTTAGCCGGGTATTCAAGAAAGAGTATGGTGTCAGTCCGGCACAGTACCGAAAGAATCTGGAAGAATCTACTGAAAAATGAGAAAGATTCCTTATAAATAAGGAGAGTAGAACCGTGCCGATAAAAAATGCGATCCACAGCCAACAAGTCTACGACCCAACGGATGAATCCATCATGGCAGAGCAGGAACTTTGCATGGAGCGGCTGGATGCTTATAATCATACCCGCCCTTCCGAACACGCAAAACGGGAGCAGCTTTTGAAAGAAATGCTTGCAGAGTGCGGCGCAGGCTGCTGGATCGAGCCGCCGTTTCACGCCAATTGGGGCGGAAAGCACAAACACTTGGGCGATTTTTTGTTAAGATAGATAAAAACAGAAAATCTTGCAACAAACCAGTGATTTGCTGCGTTATCTGGATAAAAGGGTTTATAGAAAGGAGCCGAAGATAGTGAAAAAACTGGTAGTAGACGTTGGTAGTATGCTAATTGTGCAGTATTTGATATTTTACTTTGTTGAAATAAGATTAGGGGAACAAGCGACCTTTACAAAGTTTATAACTAACAATTATATCCTTACTTTTTGGATAATTTATCTTGCAAGTCGGATTGTGAATTGCAAAATTAAAAAGCTCCGCAATAAGAAATAAATCTAAAAAGGAGCGTTTCGGATGAGAGTCGGAAAAATTGTGTTAATGTTTGCGGTAATAGCGGTGCTACTAATTATAATATTGGGCAGGCCAATAACGACTGATGCTCCACAAATTATGGGCAGTAAAGAAATTGAAGATGCACTTAGTGCAGCATCCGAATTAGATGAGCAAAATGTTGTTCGTGTTGATATTCCAGACGGAAATGGCGGGTATAAAACGTTACAAGGAGAGGAAGCTAGAGAACATTATAGCAAAGCAGTAGAGCAAACACAAAAAGAGCTTTTAGATGATTTATACAAAGAAAACTCAAAGGAATCGATTAAATGAATGATAGAGGACTGTTGTTTTACCTTGGATATTTTAATTAAAGGTCAATTTTCTACTCTGCCATGGTTGAAGCCGAGCGAGAGATGATGCTCAATCTCACTACCCAGCACAAGCTGGGCATATTCCAAAGGCTTATCACATAATAGCCAGTCCCCAGCTCCAAAACTACTTTTAGAGGGTATACAAGGAGGTCTCTTTATGTTAGAGCATTTTTTCAAATCGCTAGTTGCAACAGTTTCTGACCCTTACCAATGCAATCGCATCACGGATGCGTTGGCGGCAGCTGGAATTAAATTCTATTGCAAATCCAAAGATGTCAATCGGCATAACACATTTGACCAAGCGAGAATTGGAACTCTCGGCATAAAACCGAGGTATGTCACAGAGGTGTTTGTGGACAAAGAAAATGCTGATATGGCTCTGCACATTATACATACCTTGTCATAAGCCCAGAGTTCCCCTGCGAACAAAAACATTCAAATATAAAAAGGACGCTGCCGCCTCTGGGTGAGAGGTTGCAGCGTCCTTTTGACATCAGAGGGCGAATGATTTGTCAGACCGAACGGTTCTCAGTAAATTGGATGCTTTTAGCTTGCGTTTTCCTGTTCGTCAAGAATGCGCCAGCCGTCCATCAGGTCTGAATTTTCCATAATAAAGGTGTGGGCGGTATCCTGTCCCCACGAGTTGTCGTATTTCAGCATCAGATAATCGCTCAACTCGGTTCGATTTTTGAACTTCAACAAGCGATACGGCTCCTGAAAAGCGACCTTTTCGACGAAATATACTGCATCCGATGTGGGAAGCATAACGCCGACATGACCGATCATAAGAGAATTGTCCGTTTCAGAGAACTGATCGTGCAGGACTACGGAGACGAGACGGATCTTATCATCTTCCACGAAGGAGAGACCGCGTTTCTTCCATTCCTGCTGAATCGTTTTCAAATGGGTAGGAATATCGGTCGTATTGGTGGTTTTAACCGGGGCGAACAGCGCATCAAACTTTTGCCGTTCGTCGCCGCAAAGGGATTCCGGGTCAGAATCCAGTGTTTCATAGTCCATAAACAGGGTGTCCTCGGCTGAGTCAAGGTCTGCCTTGCCCGTGACAGTGATAAAATCACCGAACAGCCCACAAGCGGTAATCCGACAGTTCCAGCCGGGGAAGGTGTCATATTTTTCCGTCCATGCGTCCTGCATGGAGTAAGGATCGTATTTCAGATCCGAAGGCTTGGCATTTTCAAACCCTGTGGTGAGCCATGCCGGGTCCACAGCATTGTTGAACTTTTGCACATGATCAAAGAAGGTCTGTATCCGTAGGTCGGATACGCCGGCATCCTGCAAAAGCTTGGAAAGAAGAGCTTGTGTATCCGAATCTGCCAAATTGGAGTATTCAATTTGCTGAAGGACGGGCTGAGAAGTTTTTTGAGTGCAGCCTCCTGCCAGAAGCGCACCGCAAAAAAGTGCAGCGGTGCAGACAAGAAAAGTTCGACGTTTCAAAAATGGTCACCTCGTTGTGTTTTTCGGAAAGTTTCTTTGAGTGCCGGAGTCTCAACCATAAGCGAAGAGAGCAACGCCGTTGGTCTCGTAACGAATGGTATCACAGATAAACAAAGAAAATCAATGACTTCTGTCGTATTTGACCATATATAATGTTGCAGTGTCCATATCCCATACGGCTAACGTCCATGTGAGGAAAGACAATGCGGCAGTTTTCTGAACGATTTTCTTCATGTCGGACACAACAGGAGTATACCCAAGTTGGAATAAGAATTTTCCGTTTTTTCCGAATGGAAGGTTCAAATCGCTTTCCAGATAGACGGAGGATACCAACTTGCGAAGCGCGGCACGGCAATCCCATAGATTCCCCCATGCTGCAGTGGAAGCTTGAAGAAAAGCCTCGCCCACATTATAATAGGCCGTAATCTTGATGTGCGTGAGGCTTTCCTCTGTATAAGATTTGTAGAGCCAGGAAGATCCATATGGCATCTTTTCCAGACCGATTTCACAGAGATAATGCTGCTCTTCTGAGATGTGTTTCTTCTTTTTCATACATTCTTTCGCTTGTATAATGCCGGGCAGATGTTCTTCGGCGGGGCTTCTTCCAAGAAAAATCACTCGTGAAGATTGAAACGGGAGTTTTACGGTACGCAGTGCCAGCAAGCAATGTTTTCGTCTATACAAAAACACTTTTTGCGTTGCAAAATGCTTGTTAGGAAAGTGCCCCAAACCCCTTTGTTCTGCATTTTTCAATGCAGGCTGCGCGTCCCGGCGGGACACTTTTTATCCGATGATACGTTCAGGGTCATTGAGAACTTGCATAAGGTGCGATACAGCTTCTGCCAGAGAAGCATACTTCATCTGTTTATTACAAGTGACCTCTACGAGTATACCTTCCAGATTCTTCAAAGAATCGATTACCGGTCTATGAGTCGAGGCTCAACTCAGCCGCTGATCACTCAAGGCGATATGAATAAAGTATCAATTTTATTACCGGATAAAAAGACTCTTTTAAATTTTGAGTCTATTGTCGGGCAACTCATGGAACAGTATCAGGCAAATTTACTTGAAAACGATAAACTTTCTGAATTGAGGGACACCCTTTTAGCGCAAACTATAAGATGATTCTGAAAAAGAACGGTGTCCACCTGATCTCCGTTATGGAACCCATTGCCGAGGGCTCACAGGGCATTCTGGTGGAAACGCTGCTGGAAGGTATGGCAGAATACTATTCGGCAGAGCTGTCCGAAAAGGTGATTCGTGGCCAGACGGAGAATGCTTTGAAGGGAAAGTGCACTGGCGGTACGGGAACCATCGGCTATAAAATCGACGATGACAAGTTCTATCATCTTGACCCGCTGACCTCGCCGCTGGTGCTGGAAGCCTTTCAGCGGTATAGCAACGGCGATAAAATGGTGGAGATCGTAAACTTTCTCAACGACAAGGGTGTCCGCAATATGCTGGGAGGCAAAATGACCCACAGCAGTGTGAACACCATGCTGAAGAACCGTCGGTACATTGGCGAACTGTCTTTCCGGGATATCGTTGTGCCGGATGCAATTCCGGTTATTGTTCCGAAAGACCTGTTTGACCGGGTGCAGAAGCGTTTGGATAAGAACAAGCGTGCCCCTGCCTGTGGCAAGGCAGACGAGGAATATCTGCTGACCACCAAGCTGTTCTGCGGCAAGTGTGGTGCGCTGATGTTCGGCGAAAGCGGAACCAGTGCCACCGGACGCACCTACTATTATTATAAATGCGCCAACGTCAAGCGCCGCAAGGGCTGCAATAAAAAGACCGTGCAGAAGGACTGGCTGGAAGATCTGGTCGTCCGGGAGACCATGAAGCTGATTCAGGACGATGCGGTGATCGACAAGATCGTTCAACTGGTCATGGATGTCCAGAATCAGGAGAACACCACGATCCCGCTGCTGGAAAAGCAACTGCGAGAGGTCAACAAAAAGCTGGACAACCTGATGAAGGCAATCGAGGACGGCTTGTACACCCGGACAACGAAAGAGCGTCTGGAAGCGCTGGAAATCCAGAAAGATGAGCTGACTGTAAAAATCGCAGATGAAAAATTGAAGAAGCCCAGCTTCAATGAGGATTTCATCCGATTCTGGCTGATGAAATTTAGAAAGTTCGATATTTCGCAGAAAAAACAGAGAAAAGCGCTGATCGAAATTTTTGTAAATGCCATTTTTCTGTACGATGACCGGATGCTGATTACGTTCAACTACAAGGATGGCACCCAAACTGTCCGGTTTGAGGACACTTTGACCGCTAACTCAGCGGAGGAAAAAAGTTTGGATTTGTTCAGCTCTGCTGGACCAGAGCTCTTCAGTCGAGAGACTGAAGAGCTTTTTGTTTTATCTTGAACTTTTGCAAACAATAGAGCCGCAGTCTTTTGGGAGACTGCGGCTCTGTTTTATACTGCTTTATTTGCCCTCTGCGCGGAGTTTCGCGTCCTTTTCCAGCAGGGGCTTGAGGTACTGGCCGGTAAAGCTGCCCGGCACCTCGGCCACCTGCTCCGGCGTACCCTCGGCGACGATGAGGCCGCCGGCACTGCCGCCCTCGGGGCCGAGATCGATGATATGGTCGGCGCACTTGATGAGGTCGAGGTTGTGTTCGATGACGATGACGGTGTTGCCTGCATCCACCAGCTTCTGCAGCACCTCGATGAGGCGGTGGACATCAGCCATGTGGAGGCCGGTAGTCGGCTCGTCGAGGATATACACGGTCTTACCCGTGCTGCGACGGGCCAGCTCGTTGGCCAGCTTGACACGCTGCGCCTCGCCGCCCGAAAGGGTCGTGGCGCTCTGCCCCAGCGTGACATACCCCAGGCCCACGTCCAACAGCGTCTGCAGCTTGCGGGCGATCTTCGGCTGGTTGGCGAAGAAGACG
>OGOV01003045.1_pt1 | contig 11713 bp, 9 predicted proteins | sample 1552711 | NCBI WGS metagenome assembly OGOV01 (sample SAMEA2580216, study PRJEB22360) | human gut metagenome | biome: human gut; feature: human-associated habitat; material: faeces | place: Denmark | collected 2008/2010 | reverse complement strand
ATGGAGTCGGTTGTGGGGTTGGGAGTCACCTTGTCGTACAGGGAGATGCGTATGCCGTGCTTGGCGCAGGCTGCGGTGACGTAATCCCATGCGCCGGTAAGCTTGTAGGAATGCCCGCCGGTCACGCAAAGGATGGAGTCGATGCCTCTGGCCTTCAAATCGGCGGCGATGTCATCAATCTTGGCGATGGCTCCGACTCCAAGATAGGTCGTTGTCTTTGTGCGGATTTCCTTAACATCACGCTCATCGAATCGAGTATCCCACATGGCGGTCTCCTTTATGGAAAACAGATTAGATTGAGTAATCAAACAAATTATTCTTTTATTCACAATTAAACCCGAATACAATGCCTGTCAAGAGGGATACTGTATTCTCAGCTCGAAAATCATGAAAAAGGCAACAACCGAGAATTCGCTCATGAGGAAACTGTCATATACTCAACATGTTGGAGAGTGTATTGCGGCTGGAAAGAGGCGCTGAAAGACTCCTTTTCTGGTTAAAGGATTCCCTTCCGTTCTCGATCCAGCCGATCGAGCCAGCGTCTTAGGCCCGTTACGCGCAAGAGCACTTGATGATCATCTTTATTCCTCAATAAACGGAACACTCGGCAAGGTGTATGATACGGCCAGTATAGGGGGATAATTGGAGGATGCTCTTATAATTTCACTATATTAAAACGATATGTGAATCCAAGTGACAAAACAGGGTACCACGTCTACTTACGAACTTTGCTTTTAATATTGTCTTCCTCTGCTTGTATTCTCCCAACGTAACGCTTGGGGATGGGGACATCCGGAAGCTGGAAAGAGACACGAGCTTTCCCCATATATAAGGCCCCAAGAGAGGCATGCCATCCTAAAGACGATTCGGATTGTTGAGTACTTTCCCAACCAAGGCCAATATAAGGTGCGAGCCTTTCCCATGTCGCCTTTCCACTCGTCTGATTGATCAGCTCTTCATAAATGGGATTGATCGCATCTACCGACGTGGAAAGCGCGGTATCCAGCTTGAAATAATAAGCGCCAGCGGATATCCGGAAAGCATTTTCAAAGGGGAAGATATCCAATAGTAAACCGACGCTGTGGCTGGAGTCTTCAGTCTTATACTGAATGCCTTTGAGTTTTATTTTTGTATCGAATGGTTGAGTAAAAGCACTTAACCTATAGGCTATGAAACTGTTTTGTGGATAGCTGATGTCAACTCCAACCCCAAGTGTGCTCACAGAAGGTTGGATGGAAAGCGGAGATGCCGAAGCGACACATGGAAATAAAAGGACACAGCATAAGAGAAGAGAACGAATGGACATGATACACCTCACGAAAACGCCTTTCTCGCCATATAGGCATATCAAGAAATGAGTTGGCAACTATGAATTGTTTGAGCCGAGTGAGTATTTTGCGATGCCAGTGTAGATACGCGGGTATATGCTGATATTGTGTAGAGTCCATAAGAATAAGTGCGTATGATTTACGAGTGATGAAAGGCTGTTGTGCCTTAACGGGGGTGCACAGGGGATAATTCCGTTAGGAATGAACGGAAAAGGGTAAATATGGTAGAGGGAATCTATTGCCAAGTATGGGGCGCAGGACTTTCAGAACCATGCCATCGCACAGAAAAAGGTCGTTTTCCATCTGGGTGGGTGGTGAGCCCTCTCCAAAGATAAGGTTTTAGATTGTAAAATCAATAAAAGCAGTACATAGGTGCTGAGAGGGTTGTCATTGCCCAATGTGAAACGGCTTCCAAGAGGGGAAAGGTGTGGTGAGGCATTTTTGGATCAGGGGAAACGGCAAGATTTGAAACAAGAGGTACGCGCCTATGGCGTTCTCCCTCTTTTCCCTCATGCTGAAACCGGGGCAGACTGGTACGGCGGTATGGGGAAGGGGTGAATTGTTTCCCCTCGGAGTGTTCTATGCCGCAGCGTGTAAGGGGATTGGGGAAACGGATTTATGCCTTGTGGGGAGGACGAAGGGGGAATCTGCGCTCGCCTCCTATCGCTGCGCTGAAGCAGTTTTCCCTGTTGCCGGCATGGTCCGGCGGATACCCTACACGAAAGGAGGGCTTTCTATGGTGAGGTCTTGCGCGTCGGCTTCCGGCCTAATATGGTGGGCGTCTGACTGGCTATGGGCCTTATGGGCGGAACATGAAACCGCTCTTGAGCGGAGAGGGAGACAGTGGGCGGCTGTGTTGGCTTGGGTCATCGTGTTGATTGGTTCGTGGACGTGGAACCGGTGGGAGGCGAAGAGGGGCCCGCTGCCCCATGATATTTCGAGGACTACCCGAGCAGATTTATGTGTTTTGGGAGCCAACGCCCTTTTTCCGGACAACGTTACCCATATTCAGAACGCCAGGCGCAATACGCTTGGTGCCTCGCCGTCAGCCAAAGGCGGGCGGTTCTCCCTTCAACGCCGTTTCAACTGTTCCGGTGGGCCGTCAGGCGATGCCCGGTGATGCTCGAAAAGGTGGTACTACTATGAACGTAATCGCATCTATCCGTAATGACTTTCAGGAAAAATTTGGTATTCCCCGGCAAAGCGGCGTCGTGGAGACGGCTCTGTCTGAGATTATTTTTGAACCGGACTACCGGAGTGCGGAGGCGTTGCGGGGGTTGGAAGGTTTTTCCCATATCTGGCTGATCTGGGCGTTTTCCGCATCCGCAGGCAAAGGCTGGTCGCCCACGGTCCGGCCTCCGCGTTTGGGCGGCAATGCGCGGGTGGGCGTTTTTGCCTCGCGCTCGCCGTTCCGTCCAAATCCGCTGGGGCTGTCGGCGGTGAAGCTGGAAGATATTGTGCTTCAGTCCCCGGAAGGCCCGTTGTTACGGGTTTCTGGGGCCGATCTGCTGCACGGAACGCCGATTTTGGATATAAAACCCTACCTTCCCTACGCCGACTGTATCCCTCAGGCGACAGGCGGTTTTGCGGGAACGAAGCCGGAACCCCGGCTTGAGGTGAGTGCCGCGCGGGAAGCCCTGCAAGGACTTCCCGCAGGCAAATGGAAGACGCTGCGTGAGGTTCTGGCCCTTGATCCGCGCCCGTCCTATCAGGATGATCCCGAACGGATTTACGGATTTGCCTTTGCCGGACGCAATGTCAGGTTCCGGGTGAACGGTTCGACGCTTGAAGTCCTTTCCATTGATGCGGCAGGAGAAAAATTTCGTGATGGGGAAATCCCGACGGGAAGTTGCACAACCGCAAATAAAAGCCCCCGTCCATGAAGACCGGGAACAATGGAACCGGTGGAAAGTGAAGAGGTCATGGCGGTCGGGGGCGGCTGTACGGCGGGCGGTCTTGCCATGAGGAGAAGGGCTGTACATTGTACTAGGCGTGGACCGGCGCTTCCAGGCGGAGATTACGATTTCAGTGGGCACTTCACCCTCCATATGGAAAAAGCAGGACAGGAGTGGAGCTGAACGGCCATGACGAAAAAGCCCTTCCGGCTGTTCACCGAAAGGGCTTGATTTCTTATGGAGCCTTTGTCCAGAATTGAACTGGAGACCTCATCCTTACCAAGGATGCGCTCTACCAACTGAGCTACAAAGGCATCTCTATGTGTCGCGCTTGTCGCTGTCGACGAAGAAGCTTTTAGCTTTATACAGCGTCGTCGTCAAGTTTTTTTTCAACATTTTTTTCGGCGGGGCAGAGCCCGCGTTCGCTGCTGCGGACAAAATCCACAAACTCCATCACTTGAGGCAGATTCGCGTAGTCGTTCGCAAGCAGATCCAAGGCTTCGGAGCGGGGCATCTCACTGCGCCAAATGAGGCGGAAGGCCTGTTTGAAAGCGGAGATCGTCTCGCGGGAAGCCCCGGCGCGGCGCAGTCCCACAAGATTGGGGCCATGCACAAGCGCACGGCTGCCCGCTGCCAGCATCCACGGGGGAAGATCCTGCGCAACGCCCGTCATGCCGCCCACGAAAGCGTGGGTACCGACATGGCCGAACTGGTGCACTGCGGAAAGGCCGCCGATGATCGCAAAGTCGTCCACGCGTACATGCCCGCCGAGAGTGGCTCCGTTGGACATGACGATGTCATTGCCGAGCTGGCAGTCATGGGCGATGTGCGTGTAGGCCATGCACAGGTTGCGGCTGCCGATACGGGTAATGCCGCCTCCGCCTTCCGTGCCCCGGTGGAGCGTGGCGAATTCACGGATACGGTTATCGTCGCCGAGCTCCAGCCACGTCACTTCGCCCTGGAACTTGAGATCCTGCGGTTCGCCGCCGACCAGCGCGTGGGAATGGATATGGTTGCCCACGCCCATCCTCGTGTAATCTTTGATGACGGCGTGGGCGTCGATGCGGCAGCGATCCCCGATGACGACATGCTCTTCGATGATCGCATAGGGGCCTATTTCCACATCCTTGCCGATCTGCGCATTGGCGTGCACGATAGCAGTGGGGTGGACTTGTTGAGAAGCCATACTGCAACCCATATTACATGTCTCCACGATCGGTCACGGCAGCGGTGATTTCCGCTTCGGCGGCGAGCACGCCGTCAACGTAAGCCCGACCTTCCATCTTCCACAGTTTCAGCTTGTGGCGGATGAGGCGGCATTCCAGATCCAGACGGTCGCCGGGGAAGACCGGACGCCGGAAGCGGACCTTTTCGAGCCCGGAGAAGAGGAAGAGCTTCCCGGCGGTCTCGCTCGGATCGAAACCATGCAGCACCAGCAGGCCGCCAGCCTGCGCCAGAGCTTCAATGATCAGCACGCCGGGCATCACCGGGACGCCGGGGAAATGCCCCTGAAAGAACGGTTCATTGAAGCTGACGCACTTATGCGCCTTGATGTATTCCCCGTCCACGATCTCGTTGACCCTGTCCACGAGCAGGAATGGATAACGGTGGGGGAGAAACTCCAGAATCTTGCGGATGTCAAACGAGGTAGGCTGGTCCATGCTGTGTATTCCTTGAGTCTGAATTGCAAAGAGCTAGGCGTCCGGCTTGCCGCCCTTGAGTTCTTCCAGTTCCTTTTCAAGCTTGGACAGGCGCTTGAAGAGTTCGGGGAAGCGGGGCATAAGGGCCAGCGTGCGCATGTAGGTACGCTGATCCACGGTGGGCGTGCCGCCCACGACGACGTCGCTGGGGATATCTTTGGCGACCCCCGACTGGGGGCCAATGGTGACGTTGTCGCCGATGTGCAGGTGCCCGGCGATACCGACCTGTCCGGCGAACGTGCAGTTGTCCCCGACCGTGGTGGAACCGGAAATGCCCACTTGTGAGACGACGAAGCCGTTACGGCCTATCTGCACATTATGCCCGATCTGAGCGAGATTGTCGATTTTTGTGCCGTCACCTATGCGGGTGGCATCGAGCACGGCCCGGTCAATGGCGGCGTTGGCCCCCACCTCGACGGCGTTGCCGATGGTGACTTTGCCGACTTGCGGGATTTTCTGGATGCCCGCAGGGGTCCGTGCGAAGCCGAAGCCGTCCGCGCCGAGCACGGAACCCGGATGCAGGATGCAGCCTTCGCCGACGTGCGTTCCGGCCATGAGCACGGCATTAGGATAGACGGTGGTGCCCTTGCCTATGCGGACGTTCTCGCCCACGTAGACGCCGGGGAAGAGCTTGACGCCGCTTCCCACCGTGGCATGAGGACCGATGTAAACGAAGGGGTAAACGGTCACCCCGTCGCCGAGTTCGGCATCGGGATGAATGAAGGCCAACGGGCTGATTCCGGAAAAGCTGCCCTGCGGTGCGGCGAACAGCTCCAGAACGCGGCCGAAGTCCTGGTAGGGATTTTCGCTGATCAGGGCGCGTCTGACATCCCCGGCGTGTTCGGGACGGACTATGACGGCGCCAGCCCGCGTTGCCGCGAGCTGGTCAGCGTATTTGGGGTTTGCCAGAAAGCTCACTTCATCGGGCCCGGCCCCCTCCAAGGTGTTGACGCCGATGACTTCGGCATCGTCGCCTTGCAGGATCAAGCCAAGCTGGGCCGCGATTTCGGAGAGTTTACGGGCAACCATTTACTTCTTACCGGTATTGGGTTCCGGGAACTTGCTGCCGCCGGCCTTCCACAAACGGTTGACTTCAGCAAGGACGGGCTTGGTGATGTCGAGGGTGGGCGTGGCGTACATCACGCTGCCGGCAGCGGCGTCGAGGATAAGATCAAGCTTCTGCTGCTTGGCGATCGTGGTGGCGGCGTCGTAGATCTGCTGAGCCATGCTCTGGCGGATCTGGTTTTCGGTGTTTTCCACCTTGCGGGCGAAGTTGCGGGACTTTTCTTCAAAGGCGCGGCGCAGGCGGAGGAATTCCATCTGCTTGTCTTCACGTTCCTTGGCGGACATTTTAGCGACCTGAGCCTGAAGGGCTTCACCCTTGGACTGCAGATCCTTGGCCTGCTTTTCAAGCTGCGTCTTCTCGGCGCCGAACTGCGACTGCAGCTTCTGCTGGGCGGCCTTGGCTGCGTCCACAAAGTCGTTGCGGATTTTTTCCCGATCCGCCGCGGTGATCTCCGTGGTTTCCATTTCGTTGGGGGCTTTCATGCCGCCGGAGGGGGCCAGCAGCTAACAAGCCACAAGAGCGAGGGACAATACTCTGAACATATTCTTCTCCTTGGATGTACAGACACTAGCGGGAACCCGGCCCGCAGATCGAAATGGATAGCCTTCAACGCGTGAGTCGTCAAGACATGTTCCGTTATGGGCATGAAAGCGGATAGAGAGCCCGGATTTCTGAAAAGATTTTTATATCCAGTTATTCCGGAAGATAAAGAAAGTTAGGATCCTTCAGGGATATTCCCGGTGCGGAGAAGGCTGAGTTTTTTTCTTTCGGCGGGTTTGTTTTACCGCAAAATATACTTTGCGAGGAGAGCGCTGTGAGCAGATAACTGTCCTCTGGACAGCTCCCCTTGCAGGTTTGTTACTCAAGGAGAACAGAGCAGCGTTTTCTCTTTTTCCGAAGAGCACATGAAAGAGGCAGAGGGGCACAGGGCTGGGAAGAAAATTGCCAGACGGGGAAGAACGCGTAGGGGAACGGGATCAGCGCTTGTTCCCGTCGAGGCTGCCCAAATGGGCAAGGATGCCGGAAGCGATCCCTTCCGCCAACGCCTGCCGATACGTGGGTATCGCAAGGTTGGCGGCTTCCTGTGCGTTTGAGCAATAACCGACTTCAACCAAGATACCCGGAATATTCGCGCCGAGCAAGACCTTGAAGGGGCCGGATTTGACCCCTCCGTCCCGGACGGTGAAGGTCTTTTCCTTCATGACGGAGAGGGTACATTTTTGGACCGTGTCGGCGAGGCGGCGGGATTCCTGACTGCGAACCGACGACGAGGCGGCAGGGGATCCCGTATCTCCCTTATGGCCTCCGTTGGCGTTTTCCAGCCCGGCAAGCTTGCCCGCATCCGCACTGCTTGAGGCTGTATCCGGGAAATACGTTTCCAGGCCGCAGGCGTTTTCATTGGGGCTGGCGTTGACGTGGATGGACAGCAGCACATCGGCGCGGGCCTGATTCGCCATATAGGAACGGGTGGACAACGAAACCCATGTATTGTCCGTTCGGGTGTAGTGCACCTGGATGCCTTTGCCCGCGAGGATGCTGCCCACACGTTTGGCGATGTCCAGCGTCACTTCACGTTCGATGACGCCGTTGTGCACGGTTCCGGGATCTTTGCCGCCGTGGCCGGGATCGATCATGATGGATCGGGTGGCGAACCGGAAAAGCGGATCGCTCGATTGCAGCCCTTGGCCGAACGAGATGCCGCGAGGCATGGCGGCGTCCGTGGCCGAGGTCGTGATGACGATACGGAACGGCGAGGATTCCGTTTTGACCATGAAGCGTTTGACCTGCCTGAAATCGAGCAAAAGCCGGGTTTTATCGGGAGCGGACAAGTCAAGGCGCATACGGCGGAGGGAACTGCCCTGCACTTTGATGCCGGGGCGGATCGTCGAAGCCGGATTGACGCCCATGAGATCCACAACCATCCTGTTGGGGATGTCGTTTTTCTTGCTGCCGCTTTGCGTGTCGATGGACCAGATGATGGGGCGATCGAACTCCAGCGTGATGACGGCCAGATTCTTCTGGTTTTCCCATTTCATGTCGGTCAGAAGCGCCGCCGTCTTTTTGCCCGGGGTGCTGCTCTTGGCCGCTTCCAGCGCCGCCTTGAGGCGCTGGGCGTAGAGCTTGGCTTCCGGTGCGACATCACCCCGGGGATATTGATTTTGGATGGTGTTGAGCGCTTCCTGCGCTCCTGAAAAATCGTTGAATCGTTCCGCCTTGATACGCGCAATGCCAAACAGCGCGTCGTCGGCCAGCACATGGCTGGCGTAGCTTTTGAGGAACACCCCATACCGATCGACAGCGGCTTGAGCGTCCTGCCGCAGCATGGAACGCTTGGCGAGCTCCTCCATCGCCAACGCCGAACGGAAGAGCGCCGCAGGGCGGTTCCGCCAGCGGGGATATTTTTCGTGGAGGTCGAAAAACGACTGGGCGAGTTTTTCCCACGGCTCACGCCAGCCGCCGCGTTTGGAGTCGCTCTTGAGGAACTCCATATCCTGCTTGGCCTTCTCGTACTGCTGTTCAAAGGAGGGAGCCGCGTGCGCGTCGGAAAAAGCGTTCACGAACAGGGCGAGGGCAAAGGCGACCAAAAGGGGTCTGAACAGACGCCCAATGGCGGGGGATGATCTGTGCGGAGGCTGAGAACCGATAAGAATCATGAAGGGGAAGCTGTCCTGATGGGCGGTCGTGCCGCGTCAAAGAAGCCCGCCCGCACAGAAGCGGGCAAAGCGGAAGGGGTGCGGGAAAGGTATTCTTTCCCGCACCATTGTTTTTTAGAAGAACTGACCCATGGAGAACTCGAACCGTCCGCCGGGGCGGTCACCCTTGACGTTCTTGTCCAGCGGGAAGCCGTAGGCGAAGCGCAGGTCGCCCATGGGCGAACGCCAGCGCAGTTCGAGGCCGACCGACTTCTTCAGGTCGCTGAAGGGATCGGAAGTCTGCTTGGAGTCGATGTTGTAGCCGATGTCGAAGAACGGCACGAGGGCGATGCCCATTTCCGGATGGAACGTCCAGATGTATTCGAAATTCAGGAAGCCCATGCGGTCGCCGCCGATTTCGTCGTGGTACTTGGGATCGCGCGGGGCAAGGTCTTCCGAGTCATAACCACGGATGGAGTCGATGCCGCCGATGAAGAAGCGGTCGAATACGGGGACCGGCTTGTTGGAGTTTTCGAACACGCCGCCGACGCGACCACGCCAATGGAAGATGTGGTTCGGGTTGCGGAACAGGGTGTGGAACGACTGCAATTCACCGATAGGCTTGAAGAAGTTGTCGTTACCGCCGATACCGCCGCCGCCGTATTCCATAGAGACGCGGCCCACCACACCGGACGTGGGACGTTCGCGCGAGTCGGTGGAGTCGTAGGTGATGCTGGTGCTTACGACGCTCGAGAGGTTCTTGCCCTCGTACTCCTTGTAGGCGCGGGAGGCCGTGTCGGGAATGTCGAACAGGGTGTAGCGGTCGAGACGGTAGCCAACGGACACCGAGGTGTACTCGCCAATGGGATGGAAGAGGCGGATGGTATTACCGATGGTCTTCTTCTTGAAGTCATCCCATTCTTCCCAGATGGCGTAGCTGTTGTTGCTGAAACCGAAATCGGTATCGTAGATGCGCGGGTTGACGAAAGACAGGTCCAGATACGAGGACTTGCCGGACACGAAACCCTGCAGGCCGAGCGAGTAGCCGCGGCCGAACAGGTTGCGCTCCTGGATGCTGCCGCTCACGCCGAACTGGTAGAAGGTCGAGTAGCCCACGCCGCCCATGATGGCGCCGGTGCGGTCTTCCTTCAGGTTGACGCGGAGATCGACCTCATCATCCTTGTCCGTGGGAACGATGGTGGTGTCGGCCTGCGTAAAGTAGCGGAGGCGGTTCAGGCGCTCGTTGGAGCGGCGCAGCTTGGAGCCGTCGAACTGGTCCCCGTCGGCAAGGCGCAATTCACGGAAGATGACGTTGTCGCGGGTACGGGTGTTGCCCTGCGTGACCACGCGGCGGATATGCACCTTCTGCTTCTTGTGCGGCACATAGAAGACGTTGATGATGCCTTCCTCATCGTTCTTCGGGGTGTCCACATCGACTTCGGCAAAGGCGTAGCCGTAATTGCCGTAGAAGTCGGTGAGGGCCTTGATGTCGTCCTGCAGGACGGTGAGGGAGAAATACCCGTTGGAATCTTTGTAGTCGTCAAGCTTGATCACTTCTTTCAGGCGCTCGTCGCTGTCGATGAGATCGCCTTTGAAGCCGATTTCGCCGAGTTTGTAGCGTTTGCCTTCATTGACGGTGAACGTGACGGTGATTCCGTCTTCGGAGTAGTCCACCTGCGGCGCGGCGACCTGAATGTCCACGTAGCCATGGTTCATGGCGTAGGCCGTAATCGCGGCGGAGTCGCGCTCAAGGTATTCTTCGCGGAGCACGCCCGTTCCGGTGACCCATGACAGGATGCCGTGTTCTTGGAGCGCGAGTTCCTTCTTGAGATCTCCGGCGTCGATGCCTTGGAGCCCTTCGATCTTGATTTCCTTGATGTAGAGCTTCTTGCCTTCCTTCACGTCGAAGACCAGCACGGCGGAGGCGCTGTTGGCCTTCTGCTCGATGCGGTAGTTCACTTCGGCGAGGTAGAAGCCTTCCTTGCGGTACAGCTCGGTGACCTTCTGGATGTCTTCGGCAAGCAGGCGGTCGTTGAGGACGGAGCCCGTCTTGGAGCTCATGGCCGCCAGAATGTCTTCTTTTTTGACTTCGTCGGAACCGTTGACGATTACGTCGTCGATGCGGGGCTTTTCCTTGACCGTGAACACGAGCACGCGGCCCTGTCCGCCCTGTTCGATGTCGGCGTTCACGTCGCTGAAGTAGCCGAGATCCCAGATTCGCTTGATTTCTTCATTGAGCGTGGAGGGATCAACCACATCACCCTTGCGGGTGGACAGGCGCATCAGCACCACGTCGGGGTCGAGCACCTTGACGCCGCGGATCTGGATGTCCGTGATGGCGTCGCCCTTGACCGCGCCGCCGCCCATCTTGTCGACAAGTTCGTCGACGGCGGGAAGCAGTTCGATCATGTTTTGCTTCTGGGCGAAATAGGGCTGCGCCCCCTGCTGCCCAGCGGCATCCACCATGCGGGCGTCGATGCTGAACGCGTCGCCGGTCTTGCTGAAGCTGCCGTACACGGCGTAGTTCGCCCCGGCCTGCCTGGCGATGGAGCGCGCGGTCGCCAGATTGAGCTGGCTGATCTGCTGCTTCTTGAGCAGGCGCAACATATCCTTTGCCGGAATGACCTTGAATCCCTTTTGGGCCAGCCGCTGCTCAAACAGCTTGGGCAGCTCGTCGTTCAGGTAGTTGAGATCCGCCCCTCCATTGATCTGGAAGGGGAGCACAGCCACACGGACAGCATCCGAGGCCGCCTGTTTGGGCGCCGCCTGAGCCGTACCGTGGAACAACAGGTTACACAGCGCCAGCGCCAGCAGCGCGAGTACGCATCTCTTCATACAGTTCTCCAGATCGTAATTCGAGGCAGCGCCCGAGGGTTCCCGCCATTTCACGGTTATGGGTGACAATGACGAGGGTCATGCCGAGTGTGCGGTTCAGTTCCAGAAGCAATTCGGCGACGGAATCGCCGGTCCGCTGGTCCAAGTTGCCGGTCGGCTCGTCGGCCAGCAGCACGCGGGGCTCCAGCAGGATGGCCCGCGCAATGGCGGCGCGCTGACGCTCGCCGCCGGAAAGGGTGGTTACCCTGTGATCCTT
>OGOV01003044.1_pt1 | contig 11713 bp, 10 predicted proteins | sample 1552711 | NCBI WGS metagenome assembly OGOV01 (sample SAMEA2580216, study PRJEB22360) | human gut metagenome | biome: human gut; feature: human-associated habitat; material: faeces | place: Denmark | collected 2008/2010 | reverse complement strand
CCTACAAGACGCGGACGGATTATATCGTGTTCGGGCGGCCGAGTGTTTTCAACGGACGAATCAACATCGCTCATCCTGATGTGGACAAGGCCGATGAATTGCGTTTGAACACCATGGGACTTCAGCCTTATTACACGACCACGGACAAGATGAAACGGGCCGGACTGAATTCCCGTTCCATAGAACATTTTACGGCGACTTTGTTTGAACGTTTGGATGCCGGAATTCCGGAAACCTTGCCACCTTATTTAGTAAGCTCGTTGAATCTGGTGTCTTTGGATGAAGCGCTCCGGCATGTGCATTATCCGACTTCTGCGGAAGATTTGCGGAAGGCGCAATTCCGTTTGAAGTTCGAAGAGCTTTTCTATATTCAGTTGAATATAATAAAGTATGCGCGTGAGCGTCGTCAGAAATACCGTGGTTATGTGTTTGCCCGTGTAGGCGAGCTGTTTCATACGTTTTATGAAAAGAATCTGCCGTTTGAGCTGACCGGAGCGCAGAAAAGAGTCATTCGTGAGATTCGTCAGGATATGGGGAGCGGGCGACAAATGAACCGTTTGTTGCAAGGCGATGTAGGCAGCGGGAAGACACTGGTGGCTTTGATGAGCATCTTGATTGCATTGGACAATGGTTTTCAGGCTTGTATCATGGCGCCTACCGAGATTTTGGCGGAGCAGCATTATGTGACTTTCCAGAACTTGTTGTTCGGGATGCCCGTAAGGGTGGAACTGCTGACGGGGACGGTGAAAGGAAAGCGGCGACAGGCTGTTTTGGACGGATTGAAAGACGGCGAGGTACGGATTTTGGTCGGGACGCATGCCGTGTTGGAAGACACGGTGCTTTTTAAGTCTTTGGGCATGGTCGTGATAGACGAGCAGCATCGTTTCGGTGTGGCTCAGCGCGCCCGTTTGTGGACTAAAAACAGCAATCCTCCTCATGTGTTGGTGATGACGGCCACGCCGATACCCCGTACCTTGGCCATGACCTTGTATGGCGACCTCGATGTGTCGGTTATCGACGAGCTGCCTCCCGGGCGCAAGCCGATTCAGACGATTCACCAGTTTGACAACCGTCGGGAGAGCCTGTACCGGGGATTGCGTTCGCAGTTGAACGAGGGGCGGCAGGCATACGTAGTGTACCCGTTGATTAAGGAAAGCGAGAAGATGGACATCAAGAACCTTGAAGAGGGGTATGAGCAGTTGTGCCGCGATTTGCCGGAATATAAGATAAGCCGGGTGCATGGTAAAATGAAAGCTGCAGAGAAGGAGGCCGAGATGCAAGATTTCATTTCAGGGAAGACCCAGATACTGGTGGCGACCACTGTGATAGAGGTCGGAGTGAACGTGCCGAACGCTTCGGTCATGGTGATAGAGAATGCCGAACGTTTCGGACTGGCGCAGTTGCACCAGTTACGTGGACGGGTGGGACGTGGAGCCGACCAGTCCTATTGCATTTTGGTCACCAAATATCAGCTTTCGGCTGATACCCGCAAGCGTATTCAAATCATGACGGAGACGAACGACGGGTTTGAAATAGCCGAAGCGGATTTGAAGTTGCGCGGTCCGGGCGATTTGGAAGGTACGCAGCAAAGCGGGGTTTCGTTTACGTTGAGGCTGGCCAATTTGGCACGTGACGGACAAGTACTGCAGTTGGCGCGGGAAACGGCCGAAAAAGTGTTGGACGACGACCCGCATTGCGCTGCTTCAAAGAATGATATTCTATGGAAACAGTTAAATAAATTAAGAGATAGGACGGTGAATTGGGGGGTGATTTCTTGAAAAAACGGCCTTTTGAGGAAAAATACTGTTAATTTTCTTGGGCTTTTGTTATGGAAAGATTATCTTTGCCGCTGTTAGTGTTTAGAATACGCTAATTAATATGTTTAATTCAAAAAGTCTATATTCATGGAGAAAACCTTGGTCTTGTTAAAACCTTGTACATTACAGAGAGGGCTTGTAGGAGAAGTTATCAACCGTTTCGAGAAGAGAGGACTGAGGTTGGCCGGAATGAAAATGATGCAATTGACAGATGCGATATTGGATGAACATTATGCTCATTTGCGCGAGAAATCATTCTTTCGGATTTTAAAGGATTCCATGATGTCAACTCCCGTGATTGCATGTTGCTTCGAAGGTATTGAGGCCGTAAATGTAGTGCGGGCGATGGCAGGGGCTACAAATGGCAGGAATGCCCTTCCGGGCACGATTCGCGGTGACTATTGTATGAGTAACCAACAAAATATCGTCCACACGTCCGATTCATTAGAGAATGCGAAAATAGAATTGGCGCGTTTCTTCAAGCCGGAGGAGATTTTTGAGTATGAATCTTCCAACTTGGGTTATTTGTATGCTTTAGACGAATTATAAAATAAGATAAGCGAACTTTATAATAATAATTAAATGTTTTTTAACTTCAGAAGACTTAAGACAGGAGCGGTCGTTGTGTTGGCCATGTTGAGTATGCCGGTTGCAGGGCAGGACTTGTTGGCTCGCCAAGCACCGATCGACAAAAAGATGAGAGCTGTGGATTCGGTTGCCTTGCAACGTTTGATTGGTGACGAACAGCTTGAAAATCCCGCGTTTGGTCTTTATCCCGATTGGAACAACCAATATGCCCATCGTTATGATGTAGAATTGCCGGAAGAATACAAGATAGACTTGCGGCATTTCTGCATGCCGACGCCGAGTACGAGAATTACTTCTAATTACGGTTATCGTGCAAGTTTTCGTCGTCAGCATAAAGGGCTTGACATCAAGGTGTACATTGGGGATACCATACGTTCGGCGTTTAGTGGAAAAGTACGTATCGTGGATTACGAAAGAAAAGGTTACGGTAACTATGTCGTAATTCGTCATCCGAACGGACTTGAAACCATTTACGGGCATTTGTCCAAGCACCTTGTGCGTGAGAACCAAGTTGTAAAGGCTGGCGAACCCATCGGTTTGGGAGGCAATACCGGGCGTTCAACAGGCTCTCATTTGCATTTTGAAACGCGTTTCTTGGGACAGGCTATCAATCCGGCCGAAATGTTCGATTTCGTAGCGCAAGATGTGACAGGAGACTATTATATCTTCCGCTCCAATAAGAGCAAGGGGCAGACCGAGGTGGCTAAGAATACGGTGAGTGCTCGTCCGAAGCCGACAGCTAAGCCCCGTTCTAAAGTGCATCGCGTGAAATCGGGTGAGAATCTTTCCGTAATAGCATCGAAATATGGTACGACGGTTGCTAAGTTGTGCAAGTTGAATGGAATATCCCGTAAGACTATGCTTCGTCCGGGGCAAATCATCAAATATTCATAAGCATAAGTTTGTAGTTACAATAAGGGAGATGTTTCCGTACGGTCGGGAGCATCTCTTTTTTACTATTTATCAGGGAGAAAGGACGTCTGTGGCAAGCGGGTTTCCAATCTCCTGAGAATGATTTTTCAATCTCCTGCAAACGATTTTTCGTTCTGCTGTGAATGATTTTTCATTCTGCTGCGAATGATTTTCCACCTTGAGCCGTGCGAAGAGTCAGGTGTTGTGGGGAGTGTGCAGGTTCGCCCTGCTTACAATATGAAAAATGCAGGAATAGGTTCGCATCTTTCAGACTTATTCTGTTTCAGCTACTTATGGTGAACTTTCTTATTCAGCAGCCTTCACCTTGTTTTCACCGTTAGCCTTCTTTCTTCTTCGGAAGGATTTGATGTTCAATGTGTTATGGTGAAAGAACATGAAAAGGACGTCTCCGCTAGCGTATTCTACGGTCTCTTTTTGTTTTATTCGATGATTTGTACTACCTTTGCACATTGCATGTTGTGGTATGCCTAAACGGTAAAATATGGATACACAAGGACAATTTGAGCAAATAATGAAGGAGTGTCGGGAACTGTTCGCCAAAAAGTTGCATGATTACGGTGCGGCGTGGCGTATTATGCGTCCGGCTTCGGTGACAGATCAGATATTTATTAAGGCCAATCGTATCCGTAGTTTGGAGGTGAAAGGGGTCTCGTTGGTCGGTGAGGGCATTCGCCCGGAGTTCATGGCTATCGTGAATTACAGTATTGTCGGCCTGATACAGTTGGAGCTGGGCTATGCCGACGCGGAAGACATGACGGCTGAACGTGCCTTGGAATATTACGATAAATACGCGGGGCTTTCGCTCGCTTTGATGTTGAAGAAAAACCACGATTACGATGAGGCTTGGCGCGGCATGCGCATCAGTTCTTATACAGACCTTATCTTGATGAAGCTTTACCGGACCAAGCAGATTGAGGCTTTGGCGGGGCAGACTTTGGTGTCGGAGGGAGTGGATGCCAATTACATGGACATGATGAATTATGCCGTATTCGGGTTGATAAAATTGACGTTCGGTGAATAGATTGGGATATAAATTACGTTGGGTTGCCGTGAATGTCAGCCGTTTGTTGCTGGCTGTGACTTTCGTCTTCTCCGGATTGGTGAAAGTGGTTGACCCGCGTGGTACCCAATACAAATTCGATGACTATTTTCAGGCATTCGGTTGGTCGGAATGGATTCCCGGCTTTTTGCCGCTCTGGCTGGCTGTTCTTTTGGCGGTTTTTGAATTTTGTATAGGGATATATCTGTTCTTTGGGATACGTCGGCGTACGACTTCCTGGTTTTTTTTGCTGTTCATGAGTGTGATGACGCCTCTGACGTTTTATCTGGCTTTGGCCGATCCTGTGTCGGATTGCGGATGTTTCGGAGATGCCGTGTCGTTGACGAACTGGGAGACGTTCGGCAAGAATGTCGTGTTGTTGGGCTTGTCTGTGCTCGTTTTTCGTTACCGTCGGTTGATGGTGCGCTTTGTTTCCGAACGAAACCAGTGGATGATTTCCCTCTATTCTATCTTTTTTGCCTTTGTTCTGGCGGGTTTCTGTATCTATTATCTTCCGGTTTTCGATTTCCGTCCTTATCATATCGGAGTAAATCTTCCCCGAGCGATGGTGGTTCCGGAAGGAGAGGAGGAGCCGGAGTATCTTACGACATTCGTACTTGAAAAGGATGGAGTAAAGAAAGAATTCACTACGGAAGATTATCCCGAGGACACGGCCTGGCATTTTGTGGAGAGCCGGACGGTGTTGGTGAAAGAAGGATATGTGCCCCCCGTACATGATTTTTCGATTATGACGTGGCCTGATGGAGAGGATATCACGGAGCAGGTTTTGTCGGACAAAGGATATACTTTCTTATTAATCTCTCCTTATCTGGAGTTTGCGGACGACAGCAATATAGACCGTATCAATGAACTTTATGACTATTGCGGCGAACATGGGTATGCCTTTTATTGTCTGACGGCATCCGGTGATGACGTGATTGGGCGATGGCAGGACCTGACGGGGGCGGATTATCCTTTTGGCATAACGGATGAAATCACGTTGAAAACCATTGTGCGCTCCAATCCCGGGCTGGTATTGTTGAAAGAGGGTACAGTGTATAATAAATGGAGTTGTAATAACCTTCCGAAAGAAGAGGACCTGAATGTGCCGTTGGAAGACGGTGAATTGGGGCGTTTGCAGTCGGCATCGCGGATGATGACGACGTTGCGTGTCGTCCTGTGGTTCCTTGTCCCCCTGTTTGTGCTGGTGTTTGCCGACCGGATATGGGTGGGGAGTAAGATGTACAGACGAATGAAACATAAAAATAGAATTATCAACCTTTTAAAAAGAAAAGAAATGAGAAAGAAAATTGTTGCAGGTAACTGGAAGATGAACCTGAATTTGCAGGAAGGTGTAGCTTTGGCTACAGAGTTGAATGCGGCTTTGGCTGCCGACAAACCGAATTGTGATGTAGTCATCTGTACGCCGTTCATCCACTTGGCTTCCGTAGCCGCTGTATTGGATGCCCAGACTATCGGTTTAGGTGCAGAGAACTGTGCAGACAAGGAAAAAGGCGCATACACAGGCGAGGTGTCTGCCGAGATGGTAAAATCTACCGGTGCGCAGTATGTCATTCTGGGACATTCGGAGCGTCGTGCTTACTACGGCGAGACTGCCGAAATCCTGAAAGAGAAAGTAAACTTGGCTTTGGCAAACGGCCTGAAGGTCATCTTCTGTATCGGTGAGGTTTTGGAAGAGCGCGAGGCTGACAAGCAGAACGAAGTGGTGAAGGCACAGTTGGCCGGTTCTTTGTTCGATTTGACGGCAGAACAGTTCTCCAACATTATTCTGGCATACGAACCGGTATGGGCTATCGGCACGGGAAAGACGGCTACGGCTGAGCAGGCAGAAGAGATGCATGCTTTCATCCGTACGACCATTGCCGAGAAGTTCGGTGCAGAGGCTGCCGAGAATGTTTCCATCCTTTACGGCGGAAGCTGTAAGCCTTCGAACGCAAAAGAGATTTTTGCAAAGCCCGATGTTGACGGCGGTTTGATTGGCGGTGCCGCTTTGAAGTGCGCAGACTTCAAGGGTATCATCGACGCTTGGAAAGCTTAATTAGAGTAGATAAACGGAGTCATTCCGAGGGCGTCTTCGTGTCTCGGAATGGCTCTCTTTTATGGTTTTATATTCAAATGACTATATGATGAAAAGACTCTTCTTATCGTTGTTTTGGTGTGCCGTAAGTTGGCTTCAGGTTTCAGCACAACAGAAGTTTGTGGACAAGCTGGTGAAGCCTGTGAACGGGCAAGGGACGGTACGTGTGATTCAGGATGCCGAGATTACCCGGATGGTAAATGGCGGAGGGGCAGAGAAGGAATCTTCTGCTTCGCTTGCAGATTCCGGACGTACATCCCAGTCGATAACGGAGAGCGGCAATTCATCTGTAGGTACTAAGCCCGTACGTAAGATGAAGGCCAACGGTTATCGGATTCAGGTTTATGCCGGAGGAAATTCCAGAACGGCTCGTCAGGAGGCACAACGGATGGCTGGAAAGGTGAAGAGCTACTTCAGTGACATGGCTACTTATACGCATTTTCAGAGTCCGCGTTGGATTTGCAGGGTGGGGGATTTCCGGACGTACGAGGAAGCTAATCAGGCTTTGCACGAATTGCGCGCCACTAAGCAATTCGATGAGGCGTTGATTGTAAAATCTGTAATTCAAATACCTTATTAAGCGGATGGAACGTCAGGTTTATAACGAAACGGTACAGCGGGAATTAGAAACCCACTATAAGGCTGTTTTGGCTTTGTTGGGGGAAGATACCGAACGTGAAGGATTGCAAAAGACGCCTTATAGGGTGGCTAAGGCGATGCAAACGTTGACGCGGGGATACGCCGAAGACCCGAAAGAAATTCTGAATTCGGCCAAGTTCAAGGAAGACTACCGCCACATGGTGATAGTGAAAGACATTGATTTTTTTTCTTTGTGCGAACATCACATGTTGCCTTTTTACGGGAAAGCACATGTAGCTTATATACCTAATGGATATATTACGGGTTTGAGCAAGATCGCCCGTGTGGTGGACTGCTTTTCCCATCGTCTTCAGGTACAGGAAAGGATGACGCTGCAGATTCGGGATTGCATACAAGAGGCGTTGGATCCGTTGGGCGTGATGGTTGTAGTGGAAGCCCGGCACATGTGTATGCAGATGCGTGGAGTGGAAAAGCAAAACTCGGTGACTACGACCAGTGATTTTACGGGAGCGTTCAATCAGGCCAAGACGCGGGAGGAGTTTCTCAACCTTATTCATCGAGATTCTCTATAACAATCCGTAAAATTAAGAATAAATAGCTGACATGATGATGAAATCAGATGTTTTGGCACTGTAGTTGTAGTTTACTATAATAAAGTGAAGTTGTTTAATTTTTAATATATACGAATATGATTTCAGACAAATTGCAGAAAGCTATTAACGAACAAATCGTGGCCGAGATGTGGTCGGCTAACTTGTATTTATCCATGTCTTTCTATTTGCAGAGAGAAGGTTACGACGGCTGTGCCACATGGATGAAGAAACAGTCTCAGGAAGAATTGGAGCACGCTTACGATATGGCGAATTACGTCATCAAACGTGGCGGAGTGGCTAAGGTAGACAAGATAGATGTGGTTCCACAGGAGTGGAACGGCGTACTGGGTGTTTTTGAGAATGTGTACGAGCATGAATGCCAAGTATCCAAGCTGATTGAAAATGTTGTGAAAGTGGCTTCCGAAGAGAAAGACATGGCTTCTCAGGATTTCTTGTGGGGATATGTGCGCGAACAAGTGGAAGAAGAAGCTACGGCGCAAGGTATTTTGGAAAAAATCCGTAAAGCCGACAAGGCTGCTTTGTTGTTCATTGACGATAAGTTAGGACAGCGGGTATAATTAAAACATAAGATTAGTAAGATTAAAGGCCGTTTCTGTAAGTTTGCAGGGCGGCCTCTTTTCGTGGGGTGAATTTGCCGGTAAGGCGTTTTCGGGATGGCCTTTTTAAGGAATAGGGTGCCCGTCGGCAATTCCTTCGTGTTAAATTTGGTTATATTCTTCTCGCGATATAACTTTTATTAAACTTCTTTGTTTACATTTGCAATACCCAGTTGGCCCGAAGGGGTTAGCGGGAGGTTTATTTAATAAGAAGGCGTTTTCAAGCGTCTATCTTCGGCTCGTCAAATCTCGCAAATTTGAACTGTCTGTCGGAAGATGGAGCAACGGGAATGTCTGCGTGGTATGTTTATACTATGCGTGCCGCAACCATACGTCAGAGTGTGGGTGTGTGTCGTGTTTTATATATGTACCGGCGTGGGCTAACTGCGTTGCTTATCTTGGCAGATGGGCAATGCGAGAGCCTGACGAGCGAGATAAGCAAGAACAGCTCCCCACGCTTTTTTGTTATATAGGCTGGAATAAGAGACGTTTTTAAAATATTTTAAACCAACCTGATTTGGGGGAGTCAAGGTAAGTATATTGAAGAGGAGATGAAACGTAATTTACTTTTTCCGTTGGCTGTTTTGCTGTTTTTTTCGACCAATGTTAAGGCACAGGAAATCCATGAGGCAAGTGTGTTGCCATATGTGCCTAATTTTATTCCCACAGCTTACACGCAAGGTGGAAAGGTGCTATTTTTCACGGTAGAGGGGGGAAGGTATGACAATGAAAGTCTTTCAAACGGAGATTTTACAGTCTATGATGCCGATTTTGAGGAAGTGAAGAAAATTTCCGTTCCGGAGGAAACGTGTAAAACATATACTTTGGTAAGTAGGCGTGCGGCTGTGACTGATCCGTTTACGGGAGTTGTAACTTATACAGGAGAATGGGAGACTACACGAGAAGAAGATGATTATCAGTGGCGCTGTTGCAGGTCTTTGGGCTTGTGTACGGAAGTTGATCATGGTATTGCCGAGGCTTTCGAAAACCAACGGTTGTTCTTGACTCAAACTTTGTTTAATGAGGATGACAAGTTCGAGTATTTGTTTGAGACGATAGAGGTGAAGGAAACCTCCAAATATGAAAGGGACAGGGACGGTGACGGGGTGACAGATGAAGTTACAAGGTCCTATTCGGCTGTGGAATCCGGTTTGGAAATCCGGCAAGATGATGGGACGGTGTTGTTCCGGCATGATTATGCAGATTTGAATAATGTCATGGGTACGGAGGCCATGCTTTACCGTGTAGGTGGGAAAACGTATTTGGTAATCGAAGAAAATGGCTATATGGACGGCTCGGAAGAAAGATTTCGTTCATATACTATCTATCTTATAGATTCAAAGGCCAATACGATAAAGGAACTCAAGCGTTCAAGTTGTGTGCGTGCTTATCCTAATCTGGCTCGGAAGGGGGAGGTGGTTACGATGGAAATTCCTATCGCGGAAGATAAGGCAAGCCAGCGTGAGGTGTGTGTGACTTCGGTGGACGGGCGTACGGTGACACGGATGTCTGTGGAGGCCGGAGTGCGCACCGTTCAAATTCCCATACAGCGGATACCATCAGGAGTATATAACTTCACGCTGACCGAGAAGGGGCGTGTGGTGGAAAATAGCCGCATTATTGTGCGTTAAGTTTGGGCATCGTGTCTCAAACTGGTTTTGGCATTCCACTCGTGTTTTGGGTGGAATGCTTTTTTTCAAGAGTGTAAGTCCTATTGTTTATTATTTATGGATGGTTTGTGAAAAAGGATAAGGCTTGTGTGGCATAAAAATGGATAAAAATATTGCACCAGAATGATATTCTTTCCCTTTTTTGTGTATCTTTGCTCACGTAAAGACAAAGGGGTGCCCGGAAAGGGGCTGAGATTATACCCTCGAACCTGATGCAGTTCGTACTGCCGTAGGGATTGGATTTTATTTTCTTTCCATACCGCCGTTTGCGGTGCTTCTTTGTACTTGTCTTTTTCAGTAATAATTAAAAGTAGATGAAATGAAAATTTCGGTGAATAACAAAGAAGTGGAGACAGCAGCCGTTTCGATTTCTGCATTGGTGGAAGAGCTATCGCTTCCGCTTCAGGGGATAGCCGTGGCTGTAGAGAACCGTTTGGTGCCCCGTACCGCGTGGGACGGTTATGCGTTGGCCGAGGGGATGAACATTGTCATCATCAAAGCGGCGTGCGGCGGATAGCATTTAGTCATTCAATCCAATAAGACAGCAAAAATATGGAAAAATTAGTCATAGCAGGACGGGAGTTTACGTCCCGTTTGTTTTTAGGTACAGGTAAGTTTGATTCCAACGACCTGATGGCCCGTTCCATCATGGCTTCCGGAACGGAAATGGTGACGGTAGCCATGAAGCGTATCGAACTGGAAGACAAGGAGGACGACATGCTGAAGCATATCGTGCGTCCCGAGATACAATTATTGCCGAACACGTCGGGTGTCCGGAATGCCGAAGAAGCCGTGTTCGCCGCCCAGATGGCACGCGAGGCATTCGGTACGAATTGGTTGAAGTTGGAAATTCATCCCGACCCGCGTTATTTGTTGCCCGATTCCACGGAGACCCTGAAGGCCACGGAGCAGTTGGTGAAGTTGGGCTTTGTCGTATTGCCTTATTGTCAGGCCGACCCTACGCTTTGCAAACATCTGGAAGAAGCCGGAGCGGCTACCGTAATGCCGCTGGCTGCCCCCATCGGTACGAACAAGGGATTGCAGACACGCGACTTCCTGCGTATCATCATCGAGCAGAGCAATGTACCGGTTGTTGTCGATGCAGGTATCGGTGCTCCAAGCCATGCTGCTGAAGCAATGGAAATGGGTGCATCAGCTTGTCTGGTCAATACAGCCATCGCTGTAGCCGGAAATCCGGTTGAAATGGCAAAAGCTTTCAAGGAAGCTGTCATTGCCGGCAGACGCGCCTACGAAGCAGGACTGGGTATCCAGTCAGAAAATCTGGTAGCTTCTGCTTCCTCTCCGCTAACATCATTTTTAAACGAATAACCATCTATTTCATGGATAAAGAAAAAGACAAAAGAGCATACGCACATGCTGAAAAGGCCTACATGCAAGGAACACTTTTCCCCTTCATCAAGGTGGGAATGCAGAAAGTAAACCTTACTCCTACCGTAACTGTAGTCAACGGAGAAAAGGTTACAACTCCCAATGCACCGGTTTATGTTTACGACACAAGTGGTCCGTTCAGTGACCCGAATATCGAAATCGACCTGAAGAAAGGTCTTCCCCGTATGCGCGAAAGCTGGATTCTGGAACGTGGCGATGTGGAACAATTGCCTTCCATCACTTCAGAATATGGCAAGATGCGCCGCGACGACCATTCACTCGACCATCTGCGTTTCGAGCATATCGCTTTGCCTTACCGCGCTAAAGCTGGAAAATGTTGTACGCAGATGTATTATGCCAAGCAAGGTA
>OGOV01003040.1_pt1 | contig 11722 bp, 9 predicted proteins | sample 1552711 | NCBI WGS metagenome assembly OGOV01 (sample SAMEA2580216, study PRJEB22360) | human gut metagenome | biome: human gut; feature: human-associated habitat; material: faeces | place: Denmark | collected 2008/2010 | reverse complement strand
TAGCACCGATGGTGTTGGAAGGGATCATGCCCTTGATAGCGTAGGTCATAGCCAGGTCGCTGTTCTCAGCCATCAGCTTGCTGTACTGGACCTTCTTCAGGCCGCCAATGTACTTGCTGTGGGTGATGTGGAACTTCTGCTCAGCCTTCTTGCCGGTCAGAACTGCCTTGTCGCAGTTGACGACAACGACGTAATCGCCGCAATCGACATTGGGGGTGTAGTTGACCTTCTGCTTGCCGCGCAGCAGAACAGCGGCCTCAGCAGCGACGTGACCCAGGCTCTTGCCGGTTGCGTCGAGCAGATACCACTTGCGCTCGACTTCAGCGGGCTTTACGAGAGTAGTGCTCATATCTATTTCCTCCTGATAAGTGTTTGGTACGATTCAGGCGCCTTTGGGGCGCGAGTGTCAGTATACAACACAAAAAAGCGCCTGTCAACATCTTTTTGCGATTTTTTCAGTGGAAATTTTTATACCTCCCAAAATCTCTTGAATCCTCTTGAAATCTCGTGTTTTCTAAAATCGTATTTTCAAAAAGTTTTTCAGCCTCCGGGGGGCAAAATTGTCCCGGCGGCGCTACAATTTTGCCGCCGAGTGTGTTATACTATATAAGATATTGTAAAAAGGAGTTTTTTTCCATGCCGAAAGACATTCACACGCAGGATTCCTCCCAGCAGCGAGCCTCCAGGCTGCTGCTCGCCATGGGCGTGATCGTGCTTTTGGGTGCGCTGGCCTACTTTGGGCTGACGCTGGCCGTCAACCGCCGCACTCCTGCCAACCCCGACACCCACTTTGATGCGGAGAACGGCATCTCGGTGGATTACGAAAGTGCCGTCTGGCCCGTCTGTCAGATGACCGAGGATGCTGCGCTGGGTCATGCGCTGCAGCTGGCTTCCGGTGAGGACAGCGCCAACACCAACTACCAGGTGGTGCTGTTCCAGCGGGGAGACAAAGCCACTTACGAAGATTTCATCGGCCAGTCGGAAGCCGACCTGAAAGCAGCCTACGGTGTCATCAGCCCCCGCAAGGTCAAGCTGCAGGTGGAGGGTGCCACTGTCACTGCCGTGCGCTGTGATATCCAGGCCTACTACGCCGTGCTGGCCACCATTGAATACGACAGCGGCGATGTGGTCTATGTCTCCGGCCTGACCAAGCTGGCCTCTATCAGCGATATCGTCAATCTGGTGGAAAGCGTGAGCCTGACATGAGCGATCCACACGCCATGCAGCGGCTCTGCGGCCTGATGCGCAAGGCCGTGCAGGATTATGAGATGATCTCCCCCGGTGATAAGATCATGGTGGGCGTTTCGGGCGGTAAGGACAGCGTGGCCCTGACCATCGGGTTGGCCCAGCTGCGCCGGTACCTCGGCTTTGATTATGAGGTCGTGGCCGTCACCCTTGACCCGCAGTTTGACCACCAGGCTGTGGATTACAGCCCGCTGGCGGCGCTGTTCGCCCGGTATGGGGTCCCCTACGAGGTGCGCCGCACCGAGATCGGCCCCATTGTGTTTGAATACCGGCAGGAAAAGAACCCCTGTTCCCTCTGCGCCAGGCTGCGCCGGGGCGCGCTGCACACGGCGGCGCAGGAGCTGGGCTGCAATAAAGTGGCGCTGGGCCACCACCTCGATGATGCTGTCGAGACCTTTTACATGAATCTCTGGCGGGAGGGCCGCATTGGCTGCTTCTCCCCGGTCACCCAGCTGGACCGCCGGGGCCTGACCCTGATCCGCCCCATGCTGCTGGCCACCGAGCACGAGGTGCGCTGTGCGGTAAAGGAGGAGGACTTCCCCATCGTCAAGAGCCGCTGCCCCGCCGACGGCGTGACCGTGCGGGAGCAGACCAAGGATTTTGTCCGGGAGCGCTGCCGCACCGACCACGCCTTCCGGCAAAAAACGCTCCATGCTCTGCAGGAGAGCGGCATCGATGGCTGGCGGCCGGTCCATACAGGCCGCACATCCAATCCATCCCCAAAGGAGGGAATGCATCATGCAGATGCAGAACTTTGAAAAACACGTCTGGGCTGAGATCGACCTCGATGCCCTGCGGGCCAATTTCCGCACCGTAAAGCAGCGGGCAGGCAGCCTGCCCCTGTGTGCCGTGGTCAAGGCCGACAGCTACGGCCACGGTGCCGTCCAGTGCGCCCGGGTCTTTGCGCAGGAGGGCGCTTCCTGGCTGGCTGTCAGCTGCCTGGCTGAGGCCCTGCAGCTGCGCAGGAGCGGCCAGACCCTGCCCATCCTCATTCTGGGCCATGTGCAGCCCACATACGCTGCTGCCCTCATCCGGGACGATATCACCGCGGCCTGCTATTCCCTGCCCCAGGCCAAAGCCCTGAGCGAGGCCGCACAGGCCGCCGGGGGCCGGGTCAAAGTGCATCTGGCTGTGGATACCGGCATGGGCCGCATCGGCTTTGCTCTGCGCACCGATTTTGATGCCGCCATTGCCGAGGCCATCGCCGCCTGCACCCTGCCCGGCCTGGAAATGACCGGCCTGTTCCAGCACTTCTCGGTGGCCGATGACACCGCTGAGGAAAACATTGCCTACACCGCCGAGCAGCACCGGCTCTTTGTGCAGGCCTGCAGCGCCCTGACGGCTGCCGGGCACGAGCCCGGCATCGTCCACTGCGACAACTCAGCCGGTGTGATGCTCCACCCGGACTGGCCCGAGGGCCTGCCCCGGGCACATTGCATGGCCCGCCCCGGCATCATCCTGTACGGATTTGACCCCAGCGATGAAGTCCGCTTCGGGCTGTTCCGCCCGGTGATGAAGCTCAAGACCGTGGTCAGCATGGTCAAGGTGCTGCAGCCGGGCCAGTCCACCAGCTATGGCCGCCGGTTTACAGCAGAGCGGCCCACGCCGGTGGCCACCCTCTGCACCGGCTACGCCGATGGCTACCCCCGCCAGCTCAGCTGCGGCAAGGGCATCGTGGAGATCCACGGCACGCCCTGCCCGGTGCTGGGCCGGGTCTGCATGGATCAGATGATGGTGGATCTCTCCGCTGTGCCGGGCACGGTGCAGGAGGGGGACGAAGCCATCCTGTGGGGCGGCACTGTCAGCGACAGTGCGGAGGACATTGCCCGCAAGACCGATACCATCACCTACGAGGTGCTCTGCGGCGTTTCCCGCCGGGTGCCCCGTGTTTATCTGGAACACGGCACGACCGCTGCCGTGGAGGACTGGATCCTGAACGACTAACACACTCTCCCGGAGGAATTACATGGCAAGAGACAACATCCGAAATTTCTGCATCATTGCACACATCGACCACGGCAAGTCCACCCTGTCGGACCGCATTCTGGAGCTGACCAAGAGCGTGGACGAGCGCACCATGGAGGATCAGATCCTCGATAACATGGACATCGAGCGGGAGCGCGGCATCACCATCAAAGCCCGCGCCGTTACCCTGAACTACACTGCCAAGGACGGCAAGACCTACGAGTTCAACCTCATCGACACCCCGGGCCATGTGGACTTTGCCTACGAGGTCAGCCGCAGTCTGGCCGCCTGTGAGGGTGCCATTCTGGTGGTGGATGCCACCCAGGGTGTGGAGGCCCAGACGCTGGCCAACACCTACATGGCGCTGGAGCATGATCTGGAGCTGGTGCCCATCCTGAACAAGATCGACCTGCCCAGCGCCCACCCGGACGAAGTAGCCCAGGAGGTGGAGGATGTGATCGGCCTGCCCTGCATGGATGCGCCCCGCGTCTCTGCCAAGACCGGCCTGAACGTCGATCAGGTGCTGGAGCGGGTGGTCAGCGATATCCCCGCCCCCACCGGTGACCCGGACGCTCCCCTCAAGGCGCTGATCTTCGACAGCATCTACGACAGCTACAAGGGCGTTATCGTCTACATCCGCGTGTTCGAGGGCACCGTCAAGCCCGGCGACACCATCAAGATGATGGCCACCGGGGCTGAGTTCACGCTGGTGGAGGTGGGCCACATGGGTGCCACCAGCCTGACCCCCTGCAGCCAGCTGCAGGCCGGCGAGGTCGGCTACCTGACCGCCAGCATCAAGACCGTGCAGGACACCCGCGTGGGCGATACCGTCACACTGGCAGACCGCCCCACCTCCGAGGCCCTGCCCGGCTACCGCCAGGTCAAGCCCATGGTGTTCTGCGGCATCTACCCCGCCGACGGTGCCAAGTACCCCGACCTGAAGGACGCGCTGGAAAAACTGCAGCTGAACGACGCTTCCCTGACCTTTGAGCTTGAGACCAGTGCCGCGCTGGGCTTTGGCTTCCGCTGCGGCTTCCTGGGCCTGCTCCACATGGAGATCATCACCGAGCGTCTCGAGCGGGAGTTCGACCTGGACATCATCACCACGACCCCCAGCGTCCGCTACCGCCTGACCATGACGGACGGCACTGTGGAGATGATCGACAACCCGTCCAGCTACCCGGACCCCTCCAACATCGTCAAGCAGGAGGAGCCTTTTGTGGATGTCCACCTCTACACCCCCAACGATTACGTGGGTGCCCTGATGGATCTGTGCCAGCAGAAGCGCGGCGTGCTCATCGACATGAAGTATCTGGACGATGTCCGCGTGGACCTGCACTACGCCCTGCCTCTGGGCGAGATCGTCTACGACTTCTTTGATGCCATCAAGAGCCGCAGCCGCGGTTACGCCAGCTACGACTACGAGTTCAAGGAGTATCGCGAGAGCGATCTGGTCAAGCTGGACTTCCTGCTGAACGGCGACCCCGTGGACGCGCTCTCCATGATCGTGTTCCGGGACAACGCCTACGCCAAGGGCCGCCGCATCTGCGAAAAGCTGCGGGACAACATTCCCCGCACCCTGTTCGATATCCCGGTGCAGGCCGCCATCGGCGGCAAGATCATCGCCCGTGAGACCGTCAAGGCCATGCGCAAGGACGTGCTGGCCAAGTGCTACGGCGGCGATATCTCCCGTAAAAAGAAGCTGCTGGAAAAGCAGAAGGAAGGCAAAAAGAAGATGCGTCAGCTGGGCAGCGTTTCCCTGCCCAGCGAGGCCTTTACCGCCGTGCTCAAGCTGGACAGCGACGACGATTGATCTGCAAATATACAAAAGGGATGCTGCGTGCGCGGCATCCCTTTTTTGATGGGAACTCCCAAATGTGAAATCCGCTCACGACAGTGATGCACTCTTTGCTTTTCACTATAAATATGTTATAATTTCTTTATATATCAATTCTTGTATTCGTTTTTGGAGAGATGAGCTGCGGCCTTGTGCTGCGCGCGTCTTCATGCAACGTTCCCCCCACAGAAAGGATGTGGCTTTTATCAAAGCAAAGCACGGAAAAGGCGCAGTGCAAAATAGCAGACACACACACAGCGGCGGCGCACAGAGGGCCGCATCTCTCTGGAAGCAGGTACTGCTGACGCTGCTGATCTTTATTGCTCTGCTCGCTCTGATCGGCGGGGCACTGTGGCAGAATATCTGCTATAACCGTACCCACTATACCGCAGAGTTTTATCAGATCCATTCCCGCAAGCTGACCCAGAGCTGCCGGGTCGTTTTTCTCACCGATGTACATCTGCGGGAGTACGGGCAGGATAATTGCGATCTGGTGCAGGATATCCGCAGCCTTGCCCCGGATCTGATTTTGCTGGGCGGCGACCTTGTGACCTACGGCGAAGGTTCCAGCTATGATAATATGCTTTCCCTGTGCAGTCAGCTGAACCAGATCGCGCCGGTGTGCGGCGTGCTGGGCAACCACGAGGACGAGCTGTATTTTCTGAACGGCGATCAGGCTCTGGTGGAAAAGTTCACCGCCGCCGGGGTGACCATCCTGCGCAATGAAGAGGCGCGCTATACCGTCCACGACAATGTCATCAGCATTCTGGGCGTGGAGGGCAGCCCGAAGGACTTTTACAACTACGGTGCCAGTACCTTTATGGACGCCGCAGAGCAGCAGACGGACTACGACCTGCGCATCTGTCTGGCGCATGTGCCCACCTACTTTACCGAGCATCTGGAAAATTATTCCTTTGAGCTGGGTCTTGCCGGGCACACCCACGGCGGCATCGTGCGGCTGCCAAAGGTCGGTCCGCTTTACAGTGCCGAGGAGGGCTTTTTCCCCGACTATGCCGGGGGCAGCTATGGGCTTGCCAACAACGCCACCCTCATTGTAAGCCGGGGACTGGGCGATTCCAGCTGGGCACCCCGCATCAATAACGTGCCGGAGCTTTCGGTCATTGATATCGACTAAGCAGTCTGCACCGCGCGTGCAGGCCGCTGCAAAAGGGTAGAATGCCATGGATGACATCAAAGAAAAGATTAAACAGGCGCTGCGCCATATCTGGACAAATAAATACCGCCTGTTTCTCTGCCTGCTGACCTTGTGCTGTCTGTTCGGGCTGGTTCACTATTTCAAAAGTGCGGACAGCGCCACCGCCAGCATCTCCTTCAATTACTCTGAGGCCGCGCTGGGCATGAACCCCAACAAGACCCGCTTCAACGCCTACGAGATCGTTTCAGACAAGGTGATGGAACGCGCCATCCGGCGGGTGGGCTTGCAGGACAGCCTGACTGCCTCCCAGCTGGCCCAGTGCCTTTATCTCAGCCCGGAAGGCACCGGCAGCGCCAACGGCAGCGAATATATCAGCACCAACTACTATCTTTCCATCAACGCCCGCAAACTGGAGCTTGGCAGCCGCAAGGCTACGGATCTTTTGCAGAGCGTATGCGAATCCTACCGGGAGATCTTTCAGAGCAACTACTGCGACAACCAGAGCCTGCTGAAGGAAAAGCTGGAAGTGACCTCTGCGTGTGAGCCTTATCTGCGGCTGAACGAGCTGGAGGTGCGCGCTGAGGGGCTGAACCGCTACCTGAACGCTCGTCTGCAGGAGAACAAAAGCTTTACGGACGAGGCAAACCCCGACTCTGCCACCAACAACTTTACCACGCTGGGTAAAAAGATCAACAATCTGGTGGATTACGATCTACCCAATGCTATGGCCTTTGTCATTGAGGGCGGCGTTGCCCGCGACCCGTCCATGCTGACCAGCATTCTGGAATACAAGAACAAGATCGACGATCTTGCCATGCGCACCCAGCAGGCTTATTATGACGCCGATAAAAAGGGCATTTCCATCTACGAAAAATCCATGACCTCCATCATGATGATCCCCACCGTGGATGAGGACAGCGAATACTATATGTCCCGCACCAAGACCGCCATGGACGCGCTGGCGCGGGCGGCAGATTCTTCTCTGTCCGATGCCACCGATTACCAGTCCGAGATCGTGAGCACCAATTATGTGATCCAGAAGATCCGGGAGCTGGACGCCGGGCAGCCGCGCTTGGCCGAGGCACAGGCCATGGTAAACAAGCTGGAAGCTGCCATCAACGAGATCTCGGAGCAGCTGTTCGTGCTGGACAAAGCCTACGTCAAGTATAAATCCCAGAACTATATCACATTTGCCTACGGTTCATCCTCCTTTATCCAGCGGCTGAGCCTGAAAAAGACTCTGATGGAGTCTGTTGCCGTGATGCTGGGCGGCGCATGGCTGCTCCACGAACGGAAACGCAGAAAGGTAAGGCACCACAAATGAAAAAGTTTGAGATCCTGCGCTATCTGAAGCGTTTCAGCATCCTGATCTTTCTGGTCGCGCTGGCAGGTGCAGCCGCCATCTACCTGTATGCAGACGGGCGGCAGATGTACACAGCCTCTGTCATCATCCGCTATACCAACGACGGCATCTCGGACGGCTACACTCCGGACGGCAGCGAGCTGGATGTCAACGAGATCTATTCCTCCACGGTCATTTCGCAAGCCATGGATGCGCTGGGCACTTCCGGGCGGCTGAGCACCATCCGTTCCAACATTTCGGTGACCCCGGTGATTTCAGAGGATCAGCAGACCATCAATGATGCCTTACTGGATAAGGGCGAAGAGGTGACCTACTTCCCCGACACCTACAAGGTGAGCCTCGTGGTAGACGGAGCGCTGGGCGCGGGCTATGCCCGCAATATGCTGGATGCTATCATCCAGAGCTACTGCACCTATTATACGGAAAAATATGTGGAGCAGAAGCTCTCGCTCAATCCTTCGTCCGGTCTGCTGGACAACGGCTACGACTACTACGAGTGCATCCGCATTCTGGAAAACGATACCACCGAGATGCAGAACTACCTGCTGAGCAAGCGGGAACATTACCCAGACTTCCGCTCCTCCCGCACCGGCTACACCTATGCAGATTTGTGCGATATCTATTCCGATTTCAAAAAATACACCATCCCGGCGCTGTACGCCTATGTGCTCAACGGCCCGCAGGTGCGGGACGGCACGGTGCTGCAGGAATATTTGGCCAACAGCATCGAAACAGCAAAGCAGGACGAGCAGATCACCACCGAGCAGCGGGACAGCCTGTGGAACCTGACCGACCAGTATGTGTACAAGAACGCCGACCTGCTGAAAAACTACTTTACCGACCAGGGCGAGGTGGTGTCCGCAGAATACATCCTGAACAACATCGAGCTGGAGGGCTCGGGCGATAAGGCACAGACCACCTATGACGGTCTGGTGCTGAAGCTGGTGTCTCTGGAACAGCAGGTGGCTGCCAGCCAGATCGACCGGCAGTTTCAGGAGGAGATCCTGCAAAGCTTCCGCAACGTGGATTTTGGCGGTACAGACGAACAGCACGCCAAGATGGAAAGCATGATCAACGACTACGAGGCGCAGCTGAAAAGCTACTACGAGATCATCAATACCAGCAGCAAGGAGCTGAACCTGTACATCAGCGCGGATTATCTGAAGATGATCAGCTCGGTGCAGGTGGCTGCCGCCATCAATGTCAAGCTGTATCTGATGCTGGCGCTGGTGCTGTTGTGATCGGCTGCTGCGGTGCCGTTCTGCTGGGACGCCTCTCGGATGTGGTGGATTATCTGCTGTATGTGGACAAAAAGACCGGCCTGCCCAACCGCGAAAAGCTCAATGTGTACATCACCGGCATGGCCGGCCGCATCCTGCCGGAGGACTATACCTGCTTTGCCTTGCAGCTGGACAATCTGACCGAGATGAGCCGCCGCTTCGGCTACACCGTGGGCGACGGCATCCTGAAGGATTTTTCCGGTCTGGTGCAGCTGATGGGCGACACTGACGGCACGGTGGGCTACAACGGCGCGGGCAAGTTCCTTGCCTTCTTTGATGAATGCAGCAGCCGGAAGGCAGAAGTCATGATCCGCATCCTGCAAAGTCAGGTGGACGAGTACAACAAGCTGAACCCGGAGTACCCCATCCTGTTCACCGCCGCATGGGCCACCACCTCGGAGGAGGAGCTCTACCATGTGCGCGACCTTGTGCGCTGCGCACAGAAAAAAATGGCCCTGACCGCAGAGGAGGGCGGCGCTATCCTTGGAATTTCTGAAACCTGAAAAAGCCGGAGAACTTAGATGAAACAATTGCTGAAAAAGCTGACCCATGGGAAACGGCGCACCGGCGCTGCTCCGTCTGCGCTGGCGTTTCCCGATGCAGCTGCCGCAGAGAACTACCTGAAAGCTCTTGCACCGATCCCCACAGGGACGATACAGGCCGACAACCGTATAACCCCGCAGTACGATCTGCACATTATTGTACCGTGCTACAATGTTGCGCGCACCATTGTCCGCTGTGTGGACTCAATTCTTTCACAAAAGACCGGCTATACATTTTTTGTGTCACTGGTCAACGATGGCTCTACCGATAAAACACCGGAGCTGCTGGAGCGATACCGCGCTGACCCCCGGGTAGAGCTCCTCACACAATCTAACCGCGGGCTTTCCGGGGCACGGAACCGCGCACTGGAGCATATCCGGGGAAAGTACATCCTGTTTGTGGACTCAGACGACACGCTGCGCAAAGGTGCCGTAGAGGCGCTGCTGTCCAAAGCGGTGGAAACGAACGCCGACATTGTGCAGGGCGGCTTTGTCAACATTACCGGGCACGGCCTTGTCTTTGGCCGGACGGGCTACCGGGAGGGATCTGCGGCCGAAACCGGGCAGACCCCCTATGGCATGGCATGGGGCAAGGTGATCCGCAGCAGCATTTTCGCCCATCTGAAATTCCCGGAGGGCTACTGGTTCGAGGATACGATCTTTGCCTTCTGCATCGGCCCTTTCCGGCCTGCCCATTACCTGATTCCGGCGTATGTCTATAACTATACCCGGAACCCGCTGGGCATCACACTGCGCTCCCGCAAAAAGGCAAAGGCAGTGGATACCGTATGGATCATGCGGTATCTGATGGCAGATCTGGCACAGAAAAAAGAAGTGCACTCTGCGCAGGTGCAGCAGCTTTTGTTACAGCACATCGCACTGGCATGGTACCGGCTCTCCCGTTTGGACGAAACCGTCCAGCAGGCGGCATTTCTGGTGATGCAGCAGATGTATACTGCGTACTACGCCCCACAGGATATCTGCGTGCAGGACAGCCGTCTGCTGGCACTGCATCAGGCACTGGCGGCGAAAAGCTATGGACAGTATCTTGCTGCCGCAGAAAACCTGACATAAGGGCTGCAAACACAGATAAAGGGAGAAATTTATGATACGAGTGCTGCATTCGGTCAGCAATATGGACCGCGGCGGGATCGAGACCATGCTGATGAACTACTACCGGCATATCGACCGCAGCAAGGTTCAGTTTGATTTTATCGTCAACAAGAAAAAGCCCGGCGACTACGACGACGAGATCCACCGTCTGGGCGGGCATATCTACCAGAGTCCGGGATTAAACCCGCTGCACTACCCGGCGTATCTGCGCTTTGTGCAGCAGACCGTGGCCACAGACCCCCGCATCCGCATCCTGCACGCCCACAACGAGGCCATGCAGCTTTTTGCGCTGGAAGGCGCTAAAAAGGCGGGCCTGCCGGGGCGCCTCGCCCACGCCCACAACACCTGTCTGCCCAAGGACGCCAAGCTGCCGATCAAATGGTTCTGCAAACAGTTCATTCCCGGCGCGGCCACCGATTACTGGGCCTGCGGGCGGGAGGCCGGCATCTACTACTTTGGACAGAGCGCGTGGGATGCCCGGGGCGTGACCCTGCGCAACGCCATCGACCTGGACCGCTTTGGCTACCGGCCACAGGTGCGGGCAAAGCTGCGGGCAGAATATGGCCTGAACGATAAGCTGGTGGTGGGCTGTGTGGCCCGCCTGATGGCGCAGAAGAACCACACCCGCCTGCTGGACATCTTTGCGGCCCTGAAAAAGGTGCGGCCGGACAGCTGCCTGCTGTTGGTGGGCGAGGGCGAGCTGCGGGCCGAGCTGGAAGCCAAGGCCGCCCGGCTGGGCATTGCGCAGGATGTGAAGTTCCTGGGCGTGCAGAGCGACACCTCCGTCTGGTATCAGGCCATGGATGTGTTCGTGATGCCCTCGCTGTTTGAGGGCCTGCCCGTGGTGGGCATGGAAGCGCAGGCGTCCGGTCTGCCCTGCGTGTTCTCCACCGGCGTCACCGAGGAAGTCCTGCTGCGGCCGGACAGCTGCCGCATTTCGCTGGAACAGCCGGACGAAGCATGGGCCGCAGTGCTGAAGGATGCGGACCGCAATCTGCCGGCGGCACAGGTGCGGGCTGCCGGGTACGACATCCGGCAGGAGACCCTGCGCCTGCAGCAGCTGTACACCAGCCTGATCGCCAAAAGGGGTGCCACACATGCCTGAGATCAGTATGATTGTTCCGGTTTATAACGTAGAGCAATATCTCCCGGCGGCACTGGACTCTCTGCGGGCCCAGACCTGCCCGGACTGGGAGGCCATTCTGGTGGACGACGGCTCCC
>OGOV01003034.1_pt1 | contig 11737 bp, 7 predicted proteins | sample 1552711 | NCBI WGS metagenome assembly OGOV01 (sample SAMEA2580216, study PRJEB22360) | human gut metagenome | biome: human gut; feature: human-associated habitat; material: faeces | place: Denmark | collected 2008/2010 | reverse complement strand
CCATGCTTTGCAGCTCGTGTTCGCCGGTCATTTGGAGCAGTAGGTATTCTGCATGAGCTTCGCCGTAAATGCGGCAAGGTCTGTTCCCGATCAGCATTGTCTGTGCGCTCATTGCGGCAGCCTCCCAAAAAGATTTTGATAAATCCAGTATAGCAACCGAAAAATCATTTTGCAATTCAAAAAGCGTTCATAGCCGTAGCAAGCAGTGTCTTCGTATATACAAAGACCATTTTGCGTTGCAAAATGCTTGTTGGGAAATCCCAAACCCTCGAACTGCATCGTGCCGATGCAGGCTGCGCGTTTTTGCAAAACGCTCTTTCAGCACACCGCAGGAATGCGCAGCCATCACGGAACTGTGATGATTACAGGGATTGGGATTGCATCCCAACAAGCGAATGAACACAGCAGAATTTTAATTCTGCGTGCGAATTTAGCCTTTGTGCGCACAAAGGCTCTGCTTGCCACGGTTATGGTTCTGCGAATGCGATTGAGAAACTTTTCATTCGCATTGCAAACCGGGTGGCACTTTTGTATAATTGGTTCAATGAACACACGCATAAAATCGGAGGGGCTGTCCGATTAAAAAATCTAAAAATGCGCTATTGCAGGCCACTGGGAGGAATAGCATGAACAAGCAGCAACTCGCATCGAAAATCTGGGAATCTGCCAACAAGATGCGCTCTAAAATCGAAGCCAACGAGTACAAGGATTACATTCTGGGCTTCATGTTTTATAAATTTCTGTCGGACAAAGAAGTCAAATGGCTGAAAGAGAATGACTGGACAGACGAATATCTGCCGGATCTGACCGAAGACGATGTCGAAACGCTGGATACCGTTCGGAAGAATGTCGGCTATTTTATCGCCTATGAAAATCTGTTTTCCACATGGATCAGCAAAGGCAACGACTTCAAGGCTGACGACGTAACGGTGGCATTGCAGGCATTCAGTCGACTGATCGACCCGCACCACAAAAAGGTGTTTGACGGTGTCTTTGCTACGCTGCAAACCGGCCTGTCCAAACTGGGTGAAAGCTCCGGTGCGCGGACAAAGGCCATTCGCGACCTGATCTATCTCATCAAAGATATTCCCATGGACGGCAAGCAGGATTATGATGTTCTCGGCTTTATCTACGAATATCTGATCAGCAACTTTGCAGCAAACGCAGGCAAGAAGGCCGGCGAGTTCTACACGCCGCACGAAGTTTCGCTGCTCATGTCTGAAATCGTGGCGTACCACCTGAAAGACCGGGAAGAGATCAAAATTTACGATCCCACCAGCGGTTCCGGCTCACTGCTGATCAACATTGGTCAGTGTGCCGCACGGTATATGGGCAATGGCAACAACATCAAATACTACGCACAGGAGTTGAAGGAAAACACCTACAACCTGACCCGCATGAACCTTGTCATGCGCGGCATTCTGCCCGACAACATTGTAACGCGCAACGGCGATACGCTGGAGGAAGATTGGCCGTACTTTGAAGAAAACGACCCGGTCAACACCTACGACCCGCTGTTTGTGGATGCGGTGGTATCAAATCCCCCATATTCGCAGGCGTGGAATCCGAACGACAAAGAGAACAACCCGCGCTTTTCGGATTACGGCCTTGCCCCCAAAGGCAAGGCAGACTACGCCTTTTTGCTGCACGACCTGTATCATATCCGCAATGACGGCATTGTGACCATCGTTCTGCCCCACGGTGTTCTATTCCGTGGCGGTGAAGAAGGTACAATTCGCAAAAATCTGATTGACCACAACAACATTGATGCAATCATCGGTCTGCCCGCCAATATTTTCTTCGGCACAGGCATTCCCACCATCATCATGGTGCTGCGGAAGAATAAAAAGGATTCGGACGTTCTGATTATTGATGCGTCTAAGGGCTTTGAGAAGGACGGCAAAAACAACAAGCTGCGTGCCTGTGACATCAAACGCATTGTGGATGCTTACAAGGAACGCCCGGATAAAATCGAAAAATTCGCACGCAGAGTATCCCGTGCGGAGATCGTTCAGAACGATTACAACCTGAACATTCCCCGCTATGTGGACTCTTCCGAAAAGGCTGAGAGCTGGGACATTTACGCTTCTATGTTTGGCGGTATTCCCGAGGCCGAACTGCAAGATCTGTCTGCCTACTGGACAGCATTCCCGCACCTGAAAGCGACTCTGTTCAGCCCGGACAACGAAGCCTATTGCCGTCTGAATGTGGCCAATTTGAAGAACGCTGTTCTGTCCCACCCGGATGTGGTGGCGTTCAAGACCGCTTTCCAGAATGCTTTCGGTGACTTTGATGCCTACTTGAAGTCCGCACTCATCGACGGCATGACGCAGCTGAATGCTGCCGGCGAGGAAGAACGCCTGAGCCGGGAGATCTTTGCACGGCTGGCAGGAATTCCACTGGTTGACCGCTATGCAGCATACCAGCTTTTGGACGATGACTGGAAGAAAATCGCCATTGACCTTGAAATCATCCAGACCGAGGGTTTTGCTGCAACCAAGCAGGTAGACCCAAACATGGTGCTGAAAAAGGATGCCGAGGTGCAGGACGGCTGGGTGGGCCATGTGCTGCCCTTTGAGCTGGTGCAGAGCGTTAAAATGCACGAGGAAGTAGCAGCGCTGCGGGCAAAGGAAACCAGACTCTCCGAAATCGCCGGAGAATATGAAAGCCATCTGGACGAACTGAGCGAGGAGGACAAGGAGCAGAACTTTGTGAATGACGCAAAGGACGCCTTTGTTGCCGCTGAAGTGAAAAAGGCCATCAAAGCGCGGGAGGTAGAACCTGCCACCATGAGCATTCTGAAGGATGTGGACGTGCTGTTTGCCGAGGAAAAGACCCTGAAAAAGCAGGTCAAGGACGACAGCGCCGCCCTCCACCAGCGCACCAAGAGCGTGATCGAGCACCTGACCGATGAAGAAGTGCGTGACCTGCTGCATCGCAAGTGGATCCTGCCCCTGATGGAAAATCTGAACAGTCTGCCGGATGCCGTTCTGGACGATTTTGTGAAGCAGTTGGATGCCGTCTGCAAGAAATACGAAACCACCTTTGAGGACGTAGAGAGCCAGATTGCCGATACCGAGCACGAATTGCTGGGGCTGCTGGACGATCTGCAGGGAAATGAATTTGACATGAAGGGCATTGCAGAACTCAAAAAGTTGCTGGGAGGTGAATGATTATGCAGGATAACGAGAAGAAACCTGCCCTCCGGTTCAAGGGTTTCACTGACCCTTGGGAACAGCGTAAGCTGGGTGAAATTGCAAAAGAGGTAGTCAGAAATGACCCTGCATCTGATGCACCAATTATGATGATAACGGCGGGCAACGGATTTATAGAGCAGTCTGATAGGTATGCCTTTAATAATGCCGGCGAAAGCCTAAAGAAGTATATTCTTTTGGAACGTGGCGAGCTGGCATATAACCACGGAGCATCCAAGTTGCGTCCGTATGGTTCCTGCTTTGCATTGACAACAGTTGAAAAAGCGCGTATTCCCTTTGTTTATCATTGCTTCTCAGTAGAGAAAAGCAATCCGGAATTTTTATCTATTGAGCTGAACGGTGCAAATGTTGAAAATCAATTGCGAAAAATAGTATCTTCTGGTGCTCGAATGGACGGACTTCTTAATATTGCTTACAGCGAGTATACAGAAGTGACCGTTCAGCTCCCCAAAAAAGAAGAGCAAGACTGGATCGCAAAATTTTTTAAGCATCTCGACACCCTTATCACCCTTCATCAGCGTAAGTATGAGAAGTTAGTGAATATCAAAAAGTCCATGCTGGACAAGATGTTCCCCCCAAATGGGGCATCTGTACCGGAAATTCGCTTCAAGGGTTTTACTGACCCTTGGGAACAGCGTAAGGTTAGAGAAGTGACCGACAGATACGATAATTTACGTATTCCTGTTGCCGCAAGTTTACGAGTTGCGGGAACAACTCCTTATTATGGAGCAAACGGAATACAAGATTATGTTGAAGGATATACCCACGATGGCGAGTTTATTCTTGTCGCAGAGGACGGAGCAAATGACCTCAAAAATTATCCCGTAAAGTGCGTAAAAGGGCGTATTTGGGTAAATAATCACGCCCACGTTCTTCAAGGAAAGTGCGCTTGTGCAGATAATCAATTCCTTGCCTATGCAATAAGTCAGGCAGATATTGAATCACTTTTGGTAGGTGGAGGCCGTGCTAAACTCAACGCAGAAACACTAATGGACATTGAGTTGCTGTTGCCAAGCAAGAACGAGCAAATACAAATTGGGCATTATCTTGCTCGGCTCGACCACCTCATCACCCTTCATCAACGTAAGTTGGAAAAGCTGCAAAACATCAAGAAATCTTGTCTTGAAAAGATGTTTGTATAAAAACAAGTGGTGCAATTTGCCCGCAACCAGAAGATGGACGTACCGTCGTTTGTTGTTTGGCTAAGGAGCAACGCAATTTCTCTTGCCCGTTCAGAATATGCAAAACAGGCTGATGAATAAAAATCAAGGCAATGTCAAACGCTTGGAACTGCTGTGTTTTAAAGCTATCGGGAGTCAAAAATCAAAATTTGAGCCGAATACGCAAAACCGAGAGTGAAATTTTCAGCGAACATTCGGTAGGCGGTGGAAAATAGCTGCTGAAAGTGTGCACTTGCTCCTACTTGGGAACAGCGTAAGGTTGGAGAACTACTAACCGAACGTAATGAACAGGCTCCAATGAGTGATGAATACCCACTTATGGCATTCATTGCAAATGAAGGAGTTGCACCAAAAGGCGAACGATATGATAGAAGCGCTTTGGTCAATGACACAGCGAGCAAATTATATAAGGAAACAAAATTTGGTGATTTTATTTATAGTTCTAATAATCTGGAAACTGGATCAATTGGATTGAACAAGTACGGAAAAGCAAGTATTTCACCTGTCTACAGTATTTTTAAGCCAACAGGAATTGCCGATTCGGATTTTCTAGGACGACGGCTTATCAGGAAAGATTTCATCAATGAAATGGTCAAGTGGCGTCAAGGTGTAATTTATGGTCAGTGGCGTATACATGAATCCGATTTCATTAAAATCGAAGTTGCTGTTCCTACGGTTGAAGAACAATGTAAACTTGGATTATTGTTGGATAATCTCGACACCCTTATCACCCTTCATCAGCGTAAGCTGAAAAAGCTTGTACAAATTAGAAAAGCCTTCGCAGAGAGGTGCTTTTTGCAAAGTCGAAAGGAGTTCGTTATGGCGTTTACAAAAGAAGCCGATTTTGAAGAGGCGGTGGTAAAGCTCCTGATAGAACGTGGCTGGAAAGATGGTGTGCTGAAGAACTACACCGAACAGGAGCTGATACAGAACTGGGCGAACATCCTTTTTGAAAACAACCGTGGCATTGACCGACTGAACGATTATCCGCTGACGGATGGCGAGATGCAGCAGATCATGGAACAGGTCATGAACGCGAAAACGCCGATGAAGCTGAATAAATTTATCAACGGCAAAAGTGTGCTTATCAAGCGTGACAATCCTGACGATAAGCTGAATTTCGGCAAAGAAGTGTCCCTGAAAATCTATGATCGTCTGGAAATTGCAGCCGGACTTAGCCGCTACCAGATCGCAGAGCAGCCAAAGTTTCCCACCAAGTCCAAAATTTTGAATGACCGCCGCGGCGATTTGATGCTGCTCATCAATGGTATGCCGGTCATTCACATGGAACTGAAAAAGAGCGGTGTTTCCATCAAACGGGCTTGCAACCAGATTGAAAAATACGCGGCAGAGGGCATTTTTACGGGACTGTTCTCGCTGGTGCAGATTTTTGTGGCCATGAACCCGGAAGAAACGGTCTACTTTGCCAATCCCGGCCCGGAAGGACAATTCAACCCCAGCTACTATTTCCATTGGGCGGACTTCTACAACGAGCCGATGAACGACTGGAAAGACGTTACAACGGCACTTTTGTCTATCCCGATGGCGCATATGTTGGTGGGCTTTTATACCGTTGCCGATGGTTCCGATGGCATTTTGAAGGTGATGCGCAGCTATCAGTACTACGCTGCCAGCAAAATTTCGGATGCCGTTTCCAAGGCGAAATGGGAGAATGACCAGCAGCGCGGCGGCTACATCTGGCACACCACAGGTTCCGGCAAGACCATGACTTCTTTCAAGTCCGCTCAACTGATTGCATCTTCCAAGGATGCGGACAAAGTGATTTTTCTGATGGACCGAATCGAGTTGGGCACTCAGAGCCTGAAAGAATACCGCAACTTTGCAGGGGAAAACGAGGAGGTGCAGGCTACCGAGAACACGGATGTTCTTGTGGACAAGCTGAAAAGCACTTCGCCGTCCGATACGCTCATCGTGACTTCCATCCAGAAGATGAGCAACATCAAGGATGATGCACAAAACAAGCTGAACCCCAACGACATTGCGCTGATCAACGCAAAGCGGTTGGTTTTTATCGTGGACGAGTGCCACCGTTCTACCTTTGGCGATATGATGCAGACCATCAAGCATACATTCCCGAAAGCGCTGTTCTTTGGTTTTACCGGCACGCCAATCCAAGGCGAAAACCAGAAGAAAATGAGCACCACCGCCACCGTTTTCGGCAACGAGCTGCATCGGTACAGCATTGCAGACGGCATCCGGGATCACAACGTGCTGGGCTTTGACCCGTACAAGGTGCTGACCTTCAAGGACAGCGACTTGCGGAAAGCGGTCGCACTGGAAAAAGCAAAGGCATATTCTGTGGACGAAGCTCTGGCCGACCCACAGAAGAGCAAGGTGTTTTATAAGTATCTAAATCTGCCGATGACAGGCGGAAAAGATGCGCTCGGTGAGGAGATAAAGGGCATCGAGGATTATATTCCCAACACCCAGTATGAGGGCGAAGAACACCAGAAAGCCGTGGTGGAGGACATTTGCGAGAACTGGCAGACCCAGAGCCGCAACAGCAAATTTCATGCCATTTTTGCAACCTCCAGCATCCCGGAAGCCATCCAATATTACAAGAGGTTCAGAGAAGCCGCACCATGGCTGAAAGTCACCGCACTATTTGACCCCAACATTGACAACAACGGCAAAGGCATCACCAAAGAAGAAGGGCTAAAAGAGATCGTAGAAGACTATAACGCCCGCTATGGACAGGACTTCAGCATTCCGACTTTTGCCAAGATGAAAAAGGACATTGCGGCACGGCTGGCGCACAAATTGCCCTACCAGCGCATTGAGCGTACCCCGGAAAAACAGCTTGATCTGCTGATCGTGGTGGATCAGATGCTGACAGGCTTTGACTCCAAGTGGATCAATACGCTGTATCTGGATAAGGTGCTGCAATACGAAAATCTGATTCAGGCGTTCTCCCGCACCAACCGACTGTTTGGCGATGACAAACAGTTTGGCACCATCAAGTATTACCGCCGTCCGCACACGATGGAGAAAAATATCGCAGATGCGGTAAAAGAGTATTCCGGCGATAAACCGTTTGGCCTGTTTGTAGATAAACTGGACAAGAACGTGGAAAAACTGAATGCCCTCTATGCGGAGATCAAAGATCTGTTTGTGTCGGCGGGCATTGAAGAGTTTTCGCAGATCCCTGCGGATATGGCAGAGCGCAAAAAGTTTGCCGACCTGTTCCAGTCCTTCAACGAAAATCTGGAAGCAGCCAAAGTGCAGGGCTTCGAGTGGGATAAGCCCATTGTGATCATCAACGAGGATACAGATGAGAAAACGGAACTTCATGCGGACTTTGACGAGAGAACGTTCAAAGTGCTGGCACTCCGCTATAAAGAGCTGTTCACGCCGAATCCGGATGGCAGTGAAAATGACCCGGACGATGACGTTCCCTATGCGCTGAACAGCTATCTGACCACCATTGATACTGCTGACATCGACACGGACTATATGAACTCCCGCTTTGAAAAGTACCTGAAAATTTTCTATCAGGAGGGTGCAGAAGCAGAAGCCATCCATCAGGCCGAAACGGAGCTGCACAAGACCTTTGCCACCCTCTCGCAGGAAGAACAGAAATATGCGAATATTTTCCTGCACGACATTCAAAGCGGCGCAGTGGTTCCGCAGCCGGGAAAGACCTTGCGGGAGTACATTGCCGAGTACATCGCCCAAAAGCAGAACGACCAGATCCACAAAGTAGCTGAAGTTTTCGGCTTGGACGAAAAGAAGCTGCGGGCATTCATGCGTGCAAACATCACCGAAGCCAACATCAACGAGTTCGGACGTTTTGATGACTTGAAAGCCACTGTGGACAAGGCAAAAGCAAAGGCATATTTTGAGGCAATTGAGGGGACAAAACTCATTCCTCCCAAAGTGCCTGTCAAGTATGATAAACTCTTGCGCGAGTTCATCGTAAGTGGCGGATTTGACCTAAAAATGCCGAAAGAATCATAAAATGGGTGCAAAATCACCCTGCTGACCAAGAGCCGAGGCGCGTCCTCGGCTCTTTTTTCGCGCCAAAATCCCAAAACACACCTACTTGGGAACAGCGTAAGTTTGGCGAAGTTGTAGATAAATACGAAGACCCAGTGGAAACGCCGCATGATGGTTATTATCGATTGGGAATTAGAAGCCATGCCAAGGGAACATTCCACAGCTATGTTGAAAAAGGGCATGAACTGGAAACAGCTCAAATGTACCGGGTGGCCGCTGGAAATTTCATTGTGAATATTACGTTTGGATGGGAACACGCCGTTGCAATCACTAATGAAAGCGATGCAGGAAAGCTCGTTTCTCACAGATTTCCACAGTATTCGTTCCATGATGATATGCTTCCTGAGTTCTTCAAGTATGTTATTGCAGATGAGGATTTTCGGCATTGGCTGTGGCTTGCCTCACCGGGAGGAGCAGGCCGAAATAGAGTCCTTAAATTAGACGAAATGCTTAATTATGAGATGGTGCTACCATCGAAAGAAGAACAACAAAGGATTGCCGCAATTTTCCGCAATCTTGACACCCTTATCACCCTTCATCAGCGTGAGCATATAAAACCGATTTTGGAGGTAAAACGTGTTAAACGAAATGAATGAAAACAACCTGTTCTGCGATTATTATGAGCAGTGGGTTGCTGTATACAAAGAGGGTGCAGTTCGCCCGGTTACATTGGATAAGTACAAAATGACCCTTTCTTGGGTAAAAAAAATCGCTCCTACTTTGAAACTCTGTGAGGTTTCCAGAGTGACCTATCAGCAGCTTTTGAACGATTATGCCGTAGGCCACGAGCGTCAGACCACGATGGACTTCCACCATCAACTGAAAGGCGCCATCATGGATGCTGTGGATGATGGACTGATCGTGAAAGACCCAACCCGAAAAGCGATCATCAAAGGCAAGCCCCCGGTGCCTAAAAAGGTGAAATACCTGAACCAGTTTGAACTGCATCTTTTGTTGAGCGACTTGGATCTACAGGGAAAACTCAACTGGGACTGGATGATTTTGCTGATTGCCAAAACCGGCATCCGCTTTTCCGAAGCATTGGCGATCACTCCTGCGGATTTTGATTTTGCCCATCAGATGCTGTCCATCAACAAAACGTGGGATTATAAAGGAAACGGCGGATTTCTGCCAACAAAAAATAAATCGTCTGTACGTAAAATTCAAATTGACTGGCAGACGGTGATTCAGTTCGCAGCACTGGTAAAAGACGTTCCTGAAGATAAGCCGATTTTCGTGTTCAAGGAACACGCCTACAATTCCACTGTTAACGATGTTCTGGAACGGCACTGCGACCGGGCCAAGATCCCGGTCATCTCAGTACATGGTCTGCGGCATACCCACGCTTCGGTGCTTTTGTTTGCAGGGGTATCCATTGCAAGCGTAGCAAGGAGGCTGGGGCATTCCAGCATGACAACCACGCAGAAAACCTACCTGCATATCATTCAGGAACTTGAAAATCAGGACATCGACCTTGTAATGCGGTCACTCTCTGGATTAAGCTGATAAAATAATCAACCATCGCTCGCGCTGGTGAAGGATGATAAGAGAAAAGCCAAACCTCAAGCTGTACAGGATGTACGGCGAGGTTTGGCTTTTTGGTATCAGCTGCTCTTTTGATTTTCGTTCATAATTCTTCTGGCTCGTCCGCGCGTGGTGTCCTCAAAGGTTTCATCCTCGCTGAATCGCAGCCAATAGGGGTCTTCCATCAGGCAGGCGTTGGTGCGTTTGACGATTTCCCATGCATTGTAGTTCGGCAGACCCATCATTTTCAGAATTTCCTTGCAGTCCATCCGATTTTTCGGAAAGATTCGTTTCTTTGCCCAAACCACCACATCAACCAATGGAACTTCACGTTTGTCACCGATGAAAAGGTTCAGTGGGAGGCTGTACTGCGGCACGCCCTCATTTGCGCAAAGAGACTGCCCATCTTCGCTTAGGTGGGCAATTTCTTTTTCATCCATCATCAATTTCAGATAGGCCATTTTATCACCCCATGGCGGCTTTCAGGTAGTGCAGACGGTATTTCAGGTATTGACGGATCGCAGATGCTCTTTTTTCGCTCAACAATGCAAGAATAGGCGAGATGGACTGAATGATTTCACTATACAACTCGTCCAAGTCACGCGTTGGCAGCACAGGCTCATTGATCATCTTGATTTGCTGGGCATGGTGACTGCGGAACGGTTTGGCTTTGTCGAACTGATAACGGAGCTTCGTGTCAGTCAATTCTTCATCCGTTGCCCACGCAAGCAGACTACCGCCATTGTCATAAATAGGCGGAGCATAATTTTTTCCATCCCGGACGATCACATCAAAATTGTTTTCGTGGCGGTCTTCGTTGCCGATAAAGGCGTCAAATGCCAGCATTTGATAAAGCCACTTCTTACCATATAGTTCTATCGCATACTGGAACAATGCTTCCGGTGAAGCGGCTCGACCGCTGGCAAGGAAATGGGCATCAGCCAAGTCTGCAAAATGATACAGCTGTTCATCGTCCGTTGTGAACTTGGGGCAGACGCTGACCACATCGCAGGAATAGGTCTGAATGTCGGGAAAGAGTTTGGCAGGCATCAGGGCGTATTCCACATGAGGCAGACCCAGAACCTGCGCAATCAGCGATGCCATCACCTCAGAATATGGCTCATATCCAGCCGTTCCGGCCTCTGTGATGGAGTTGCCTTTGACCATAACAAGCTGATCATCTACATGATACCAGCCCTTTGAGAGCATTCCACGGCTCGTCCGTGTTTCACGCTTTTCAACCAACTGGATTTTTGCAGGGACTTCAATTGGGCTCATGGTATCACGCTCCTTTGCTCCATTATATCATGTTTGGATGGATAGACAAGGTAAACTATGGTCAATAGCAAAAATCAAAACATCAAATTGTTTTTGAAATTTGAAGTAGAAAAGTCAAATCAAATATGAAATTTCGATAGAAACATTAAATTTTTAGCTCAATAAGTGAAATGAACGCTCAAAAAAATGAAATCCAAACCCCAAAAGTGAAATTTGATGGTTGAATACTGAAAAAGTGTTAAAAAGATTTTAATATTCTAAATTCGACTTGAACTGTTTTTTGCATATCGTCCTTGCAGATAGCCCTTGGAGATGTTCTCACCTTTCCGGGGAGAAAACTCCGTCAGAGCGTAAATATCGGTCTGCATGGTCTTTTCGTCCTTTTCGGCAAACCAGATCTGATCGCGCCGCAGCAACGTCAGGTCGAGAAGTCCGGTATCGTGTGTTGTAAAGATGAGTTGTGCATGGTTTGTATTGATAGCGGCATCCTGCACCATCTCGATCAGATGCCTTGTCAGCAGC
>OGOV01003030.1_pt1 | contig 11751 bp, 13 predicted proteins | sample 1552711 | NCBI WGS metagenome assembly OGOV01 (sample SAMEA2580216, study PRJEB22360) | human gut metagenome | biome: human gut; feature: human-associated habitat; material: faeces | place: Denmark | collected 2008/2010 | reverse complement strand
TTTGACGTGACGCAAAGAATTATCTCCGGCAGCACAGAAGGTTTGGCGGTACAGGAGGTGCAGGCTGCTTATGGCAAGGTCAGGGTTACGCTTATCCGTGCGCTGCCGACGGCAGAGGGGCTATCTGCTGACGGAGCTGCTGTTGGGATTACTTCTGGCAATAGTGCTGGTGACGCTTGTTTTTAAAGCAACAGGCACCGCCGGTCGCAGCTTTGGCCGCCTGCAGGATGAGCTGCAGCTGCAGGAGGCCAGACGTCATATTCTGGCGCAGCTGGAAAAGACTGTCTGCTATGATGCGCAGAGCGTGCGTCTGCAGGCTGACGGCAAAATAAGCTGCAGGATGCTTGAGGGGTGTAAGCAGGTGACTGTTTACAGCGATAAGCAGGGCATATACCAGAGGACGCGTACCAATAAAGGCACGGGTGTGAATCCGGTGTCGCTGGAGGAGGTAGGCGTTTTTGCATGGCAGGTGCGACGCTGCTCGCCCCAAATGCTGTGCGTAAGCTTCAATCTTTACCGTAACGGCAGAAGCCTGCGGGTGACGCAGTATCTTATTTGTTATAGTGCGAGGATAACAGATGATGCATAGCGCAAAGGGAAGTATATCGCTTTCGTGCCTGCTGGCAGCGCTCTTGCTGGCACTCAGCGCCCAGCTTTGCCTGCTTTATGCAGTAAAGGGCTATGAGGCGGAAAAGGATTTTTTACGGGGGCAGCAGCTGCGGCTGTTTTGGGGCCCCGTATTTGAGGGTATAAGGCCTGTCAGTGTATTGCAGGCTATAGGTCAAAAACCGCAGCCTGCTGGTACGCAGCTTTGCTATGAGGGCGAGCTGCAGCCGGGAAGCGAACCGGTAACTGTGATAAGCGAAAGCAGTTACAGCTCGGATGGGCAGATAGATTACCTGAAGGTGTCTGCCGTAGCCGCTAATCATATTGGCGCAGTACAGCGGCTGCACAGGCTTAGGGTGAGCTTCAGTCCGGAGATGCGGAAGCTGGCAGCTAAGAGCGTTCTTGCGGGACGTTCACTGACAGGAGGAGAATATCTGCAGCAGGCAGCGTTATATACAAGCACAGAAGAAGTAAGGCTGCCGCAGATTAGCTTTCTGCAGAATAAATGCGCTGCTTCGCTGAACAAAAGGACTACGGAGGAAAACGGCCTCAGCGCCCGCTTTTATTATCTGAGGAGTAATGCTTCGCTGAGTCTTGGCAGCAAAGGCCTGCAGGGTGCAACATTGATAGCCAATAAGCTGTCGATAAATACCGCACCGGGTTCATATTACCCGGACCGCATAGTGCTTATCAGTGAAGAGGGCGATATTACGCTGGGTGACGGTACCAAAATGGCACAGGCGCTGCTGCTGGCGAAGGGAACGGTGACGATAGGTGCAAGCTGTCAGCTGAACGGCTTTGTTCTGGCAGACAAAATCGTGCTCAGGGGAACGGCAGACCTTACTCCTGATAAAGGTGCTGTTGAACCGATGCTGACACCGGCCTTCAATAAGCCGTAATTTTGTTGAATATATTGCATAACCAAAAAAAGAACTAGCCGGAGCTATGACTGCTCTTGCTAGTTCTTTTGCATTGCTTATTCAGCCGCAGGTTTTTCAGCCTTAGGCTTTTTCTTGTTGTGGGCCTGCATAACCTCTTCGATGTCGTCGGATTTAATCCATTCCTCCAGCGCTGTAGCCATTTCTGCTACTGCTGCTTCGATAGCGGTTTTGTCCTCGCCCTGGAAGGCATGCAGTACATGGTTGACAACTGCCTTATTATTGCGTGCAGGATGGCCGATGCCGATTTTAAAGCGCGGGTAAGCATCGGTGCCCAAATGCTCGGTAATGGATTTGATGCCGTTGTGGCCGCCGGCGCTGCCCTTGCGACGGATGCGCAGCTGACCTACGGGCATATCCATATCATCCTGGATAACAGCGATATCATCCGGGTCGATGTGATAGAAGTTGGCGTAGGCACCTACGGCAACGCCGCTGAGATTCATGTAGGTGGTAGGCTTGATGATGATGATTTTTTCGGGAGCGCGGTATTCTGCCATATAGGCACTGCGGTCCTCCTTACCGAAGCTTACACCAAGACGGCGAGCCAGCTCGTCAACTACCATAAAGCCGATGTTGTGACGGGTATTTTCGTATTCGCGGCCGATATTGCCAAGGCCGACAATTAGTTTCATATTGTTGCTCCTTTATTATTTATTAAGTTCTTCGATGGTGACAAATTCATATCCCTCTGCACGCAGACGGTCGATGATGAGGCCGACTGCCTCAATCGTCTGGTCACGCGGTGCCAGATTTTTGGGACTGTCGCCGTCATGCAGCAGGACAATAGCACCGGGGGCTGCGTTCTCGCAGACTCTGTCGGCGATTACCTGCACGCCTGGGTTTGTCCAGTCGCGGGGAATGATGCTCCAGTTTACTATCTGCATACCTGCATCATTGATAGCCTTGACGGTGCTCCAGTCCTTGAAGCCGTGCGGCGGACGCATATATTGCGGTGCAGTACCGGTGATGCTCTGCAGCGTTTCCTTGCCGTAGGCGATGTTGGAGGCAGCTTCGCTGCTGCTGAGCTTAAGCAAATCCTTGTGATAGCCTGCATGCAGAGCAATCAGGTGTCCTTGTGCCTGGACGAGCTTTACTGTTTCCGGATGCTTGGCAGCGTTTTCGCCAACCATAAAGAAGGTGGCATGCACATTTTTGGCAGCCAAAAGCTTGAGCAGCTTCTGGGTATAGGGCGGATAAGGGCCGTCATCAAAGGTGAGGGCAATGAGCTTGCGCCCATGGGTATTTTCCGCATGTGTTATAACCTTGCCGTAAAAGCTGTTGCCCGGAAGTACGGCGAGCAAGAGCAACGCGCCTGCAAGCGCAAGGCTGAGAGCAGCGCTTATAGCGGCAGTCTTTCTGCTGATTTTTTTGTATATCCCTAGCCACAGCAGCAGTACGCCGGCAAGGGAACAGATGATAAGAATATAAATAATACGCATAGTTACTCCAAATATTAAAGCCGGTAGTTTTGCCGGCTTTAATCATAACAAAAAGGCTTGCCAGAGGCAAGCCTTTTTATATTACGCTTAGTGTTTGGTATCGAATAATTGGCTTACAGACCAGTCATTGTAAATGCGCAGAATGGTTTCTGCCAGAATCGGCGCAATGGAGAGCACCTTAATTTTAGGGTGCTTTTTGGAAGGAGCCAGAGGAATGGTGTTGGTAACAACCAGCTCGGTGATATCGGATTGAGCAATGCGGGACAGTGCTGGATCGGTCAGGATCGGGTGAGTGCAGCATGCATATACTTCTTTAGCACCGAATTTCTTCAGAGCGCGTGCGCCTTCGGTCAGGGAGCCTGCGGTATCAACCATGTCGTCTACCATGATGCAGGTTTTGCCTTTAACGTCGCCAATCAGGTTCATAACCTCAGCAACGCCGGGTTCCGGACGACGTTTGTCGATGATAGCCAGCGGTGCATTCAGCATTTCAGCGAAATTGCGGGCACGGCTTACGCCACCAAGGTCCGGAGAGATGACAACCATGTCTTCCAGATTCTTGGATTTAATGTATTCTGCCATCAGCGGGCCGCCGGGCATATGGTCAAAGGGGATGTTGAAGAAGCCTTGAATTTGTGCAGCGTGCAGGTCGATGGTTACTACACGGGTAATGCCTGCAGTTTCCAGCAGGTCTGCCATCAGCTTAGCAGTGATAGGCTCACGGCCGCGTGCTTTGCGGTCTTGGCGTGCATAGCCATAGTAGGGGATAACAGCAGTGATGTGGTTAGCGCTGGCGCGTTTGAAGGCATCAGCCATAATCAAAAGCTCCATTACGTTATCGTTAACGATAGGGCCGCAGGTAGGTTGTACAATGAAGATATCCTTGCCGCGTACACTTTCGTTAATCATTACCTGAACTTCGCCGTTGTTGAAACGGTTAACTACGGAATCACCAACGGTGGTTCCGAGGTAAGCAGCGATTTCGCGTGCCAGATCAGGGTTTGCATTACCGGTAAATATTCTTAACTTATTCTCGTCAGACAACATGTCCAATCCCTCCAAAATTACCTTGTTTGTAGTTTGCTGGTGCGATGAGCAAAACTTTACTTAAATTTAATTATACACAAAAAACACGTAAATCACAAGTTTTTTGTAAACTTTTTGACACAAATGTGACTATAAAAGCTTATTTACCCTCGTTACGGTATTTTTCGGCCCAGCCTTCGATATTTTTCTGACGGGCACGTGCAATGCCCAGAGCATTTTCGGGTACTTCCTTGGTGATAGTGCTGCCTGCACCGATGTAGGTGTTGGCCTGTACGGTTACAGGTGCAACAAGGTTGGTGTTGCAGCCGACAAAGGCATTGTCACCGATAACAGTGCGGTGCTTCTTCTTGCCGTCGTAGTTGACGGTGATGCAGCCGCAGCCCATGTTAACGCCGCTGCCGATGTCGCTGTCACCGATGTAGGTGAGGTGCGGCAGCTTGGTGCCTTCGCCTACGTTAGAGTTTTTAACCTCTACATAGTTGCCGATTTTAACGTGGTCGCTGATAACGGTGTCGGGACGCAGATGAACGTACGGACCTGCGGTAACGTGGTTTTTAACCTCGCAGTCATGGCCGTAGATGAATTGCAGATGGTTGTCGTCACCGATTTTTACATTGGTGAAGCGGGCGTTAGGACCGATTTCGCAGTCCTCGCCGATTTCAGTTGTACCTTCCAGCCAGGTGTAGGGATAAATAACGGTATCGCGGCCGATTTTTACGCTTGCTTCGATAAAGGTGCTGGCAGGATCCATAATGGTTACGCCTGCGTCCATCAGCTTATCCAAAATGCGCTGGCGCATAACGCCTTCGGCAACGGAAAGCTGCTTGCGGGAGTTGATGCCCATAACCATATCGCTGTCATCAGTGGAAATACCGCCAACCTTAGCGCCTGCTTCGTTGAGCTTTTGCAGTACGTCAGTCAGGTAATATTCGCCTTGTGCATTGTCGTTGGTCAGGGTAGCCAGCACGTCAAACATTTGCGGGCATTCCATGCAGTAAATACCGGTGTTGATTTCCTTGATAGCTTTCTGATCTTCGGTAGCATCCTTTTGCTCTACGATGCCCTGTACATTGCCGTTGGCATCGCGTACAATGCGGCCGTAGCCGTACGGGTCATCCATAATTGCCGTAAGTACGGTAGCAGCAGCGCCGCTTTCCTGATGTGCTTCGCAGAATTTTTTCAGCTCTTCGCCGTCCAGCAGCGGAGTGTCGCCGCACAGGATGAGTGCAGTGCCGTGGAAGTCCTTCAGGGCATCGGCAGTCTGCATTACAGCGTGGCCGGTGCCAAGCTGCTCGGCCTGCAGGGCGATAGTTCCCTGATCGCCTACCATTGCTTCTACCAGCTCTGCTTCATGGCCTACGATAACAACCTTTTTGTCTGCGCCGGCAGCGCTTGCAGCGTCAATTACGTGCTGCAGCATGGGCTTGCCGCCTACCTTGTGCAGTACCTTGGGGTATTTGCTGCGCATTCTTGTGCCTTTGCCTGCGGCGAGGATTATTGCTACTAATTCTGACATGTGAGTTCTTCCTTTCCTGGCTGTCTATAAGGTATCATCTGCGTCACGACGGTTCCTAGACGTACAAGTAGTACGCCGTCGGCACCGTCGTTTAGCATCTGCTACCTTCTAGCCAGCCTGACGTAGTTTATAGTTAATGATATTTAGGTCTGCCCATAAGGCATCATCTGCGTCACGACGGTTCCTAGACGTACCGGAAGTACGCCGTCGTCACCATCGTTTAGCATCTGTTACCTTCTAGCCAGCCTGATGTATTCTATATTATTTATTTACTTCCAATGTTACTTTCTGCTGTTCTTCGTCTACGTTATGCAGGGTGAAGAAGGCAGTGTAATCTTCTACCAGCTTGCGGTCCGGTGCAGCGGTGGCGATTAAAAAGGCTTTGCCTACAACCTGAGCGCCGACTTCGTGAGCCAAAGCAATCATACCCTTGGCGGTGCCACCGCCCTTCATAACATCATCCACAATCAGCACACGGCTGCCGGGCTGCAATGCGCGCTTGGGCATGGCCATGTTTTGGATAACCTTGGTGGAGCCGCTGACGTAATTGATGTTGACGGTGCTGCCTTCGGTAATATCACTGGTGTGACGGGCGATAACAAGAGGCACGTTAAACGCACGCGCTGTCTGCATAGCCAGCGGAATACCGCTTGTTTCAACCGTCATAATGCAGTCCGGTGCCAGCTCCTGCAGGCGGAGCATAAAGATTTCACCCAGACGCACTACGGTTTCCGGATGGCAGAGAATGTCGGTAGTATAAAGCATACCGCCGGGCAGGATGCGGTCCGGAGAGGTGAGGCGGGCAGCCAGCTCTTCCAAGAAGGCTGCGTCATCCTCCGGCAGATGGCCGGGGATAAAGCGCACACCGCCGGCAGCACCGGAAACGGTTTCTACCTTGCCCAGGCCGTAAAGCTCCAGTCCTGATTTTACGGCTAAAACATCCTCGCTGAGGGTGGATTTGGCGATAGCAAATTTTTTACAGAAATATGAAAATGAAAACAGCCGATATGGATGATCGGCTAAAAGTTTACTTAACGCTGCTACGCGTTCAATTCTTTTGGCTTTTACCATATGTAAGCGTCCTCCTTGCAAGTTCTAAATCACTTGGTTTATCTATATCCATGCCGATACATGCATGACGGGTGATGATAGCTTTGCAGCGCATTTCCAGAAGTGCGGAGGTGCGTGTTTCCGCATCGGCCACTGTCAGACGATGGCACAGGAGCTTTATCAAAAAGCCCCATCCGAGCCAGTTGCACAGCTTAAGCGGTGATTTGCGGCGGGCAAAGATTTCGCGTGCTTTTTGCTGACCGCCGGGAATAATCTCTTTGGCCATCAGCATCATGTTGCCGCCGGTAAAGACGCCGTCACGCAGCTTGCCGTAGGTACGCTTTGCATCGGGATAAGCACTCAGGCAGGCATCCTTGGGGATGATGGGATAATAAAGCTGGCCTTCGGGGAAGGCGTTGCAGGCTGCAAGAAAGTCACGTACTGCAAGGGAGGTCAGCAGCGGAATGTCGTCGCATACTCCCAGCAGCTTTTCGCTGGCATCAGGGCCTAAGGCTTCGGAGGCAGCGACGGCTGTAGCCGGCAGGTCGCCTGCGGCTTTACACAGCAGAACGTCGGCCGGTAACGTACCCTCTAAAAGCGCCAAGGCTTCGGGGCGGGCAGCTACGACAATACGGCGTATGCGTCCGCTTCCCTGCAGGGCTGCAATGATATAGTCTATGAGGCGCTTATCGCCAAGCGGTGCCAGGCAGCGGTGTTCGGTGCCGGCATAGGACTTCAGCCAGGGACTGAGGCCGCCTGCTAAAATAAAAGCATCTATATTAGCAGTTGTCATGCTTACGCCTTCTTCTGCGGCAGATGCTCGCTGAGGGAGCGCATGAGGGTGTGCTCGGCGTTTTCCAGATGGATACGGGCTGCGTATTGCGCACGTTCTACATCATGAGCAGCAATTGCTTCTACCAGGTTGCGGTGCTCGTCCATGGTTTCCACCAAACGTCCCGGGTAGCTCATGGAACGGCCGCGGATAGTAGTCATCTGCTCGCGCAGGTTATTGATGATGCTGCGCAGACGCTCGTTGCGGCTGGCAGTGTATAACATATCGTGGAAAGCAGTATCTACTTCGACGATTTTATCCATATCGTTGTTGGCGATATGCTGGCCGATTTCAATAAGATAACCGTTAAGCTGTTCAAGCTCCTCATCCGTAATACGCTCGGCAGCCAGACCGGCAGCCAGAATATCAAGGCTGATACGGATTTCGTAAATTTCGGTGATATCTTTAATGGAAATATCGGCAACATAGGTACCGCGACGGGGAATCATAACAACGAAGCCTTCCAGCTCCAGCTTACGGATTGCTTCGCGTACTGGCGTACGGCTTACGCCCATTTCGTCAGCCAGTTGGATTTCCATGAGGCGTTCCCCGGGGCTGAAGGTGCCGTCAATAATAGCTTGACGGATATTTTCACAGACAAGCTCACGCAGAGGCTTGTAGCTGTCTAGTTTTATAGGCTGCAAATGTCCGGACATATTTATTTTCTCCTTCCGATAGTTGTCGTAATTGCTGTTTCTACATCAAAATCTGTCAGTGCCTGCTGTACGCGCTCGGCAGTTTCTTTATCGGCGGTGAGACCGAAGACGGTCATAAGAGAATAGTAGGCGCCTGCTCCCAGCATAGCGGCCTTGATAGAGGCTATAACGGGGTGTGCCGGGATAGTTACTGTTTCTAAAACATTGCCCATATAGGGAACGATAGCCTTGCCGCCTTGGCGCAGGTATGCTTCCAACTGCCAGATGCAGGGTGCATGTACCACGCGGCCGTGGTTAAAGTTCTTGTAAACCCAGGCGGTGGAAACCTCCAGTCCGCGGGGCTTGGCCAGTACCAGCCAGGTTTCGGGCATGTCCTCCAGCTTGGTGAGGACTTCGCCGCGTCCTGTTGCCAGCATGGTGCCGCCTTCGATGCAGAAGGGTATATCGCTGCCCAACTGCGCAGCGAGCTGCTCCAGCTCATAATTTTCCAGGTTAAGCTCCCAGTAACGGTTCAGACCGCGCAAAACTGCAGCCGCATCACTGCTGCCGCCTGCCAGTCCTGCCGCCAGAAAAATTTTTTTGTTCAAGGCTATGTGAACGTTCGGAATAATATTGCAGTGACCTGCGAGCAATGCGGCTGCTCTGTAGGCCAGGTTGTCAGGACCGCAGCTGAGGTTGTGCAGATTGCAGCTAATCTGAATGCCGTTACCCTTGCTGATAACAACCTCGTCGCTCAGACCGACGCTTTGCATAATCATACTTACCTCATGGTAGCCGTCCTCTCGCTTGCCGAGAATGTCAAGTCCCAGATTTATTTTGGCATATGCCGTTTCTTTTATTTGCTTCATTATAAGTTCACCTGCCTAATGTTGTATACAGTATTATTTTATACTGCTTATGCCTGCATAGCAAGAATTTTTTTCGAACGTTCGGGATTTTGGCGAGAAAAATATTTAGTAGTTGCCTTTCTGCGTTAAAGTGTTACAATATATACATAAAAAACATATTCAGAATATTTTGCTTGCAAAGGAGAATTTTATGAATCCCGCTTTGAAGAAAAAACTTTACCATTATGCTATGGTGACCTTGGCCTGTGCGATTATGGGTATTGCCATGAATACCTTTTATATGCCTAATAAGATGCTCAGCGGCGGCATCGGCGGCGTTGCCGTACTTGCTTATTATGTTGCCGGTCTGCCGATGGGTGCTACCAGCTTAATCTGCAACGTGCCGCTCTTCTTTTTGGCCTATAAGTATATGGACAGGGAATATACCGTCAGCGCGCTGTATGGTATTATTGCTTTTTCTGTATCCCTGGATTTCTTTCATTTTTTGTCGACTTATACTGTAGTGCATGACAAGCTGTTGGCCTGCATTGCCGGCGGTGTGCTTTACGGCATTGGTGCTGCGTGCATGTACCGTGTGGGTGGTTCCAGCGGCGGTACGGATATTATCGGCGCTATCATCCAGAAAAATTATTCTATCTCTATCAGTACGACAGGCTTTGCCTTCAACATCTGCCTGCTGCTCGCCAGCGTTTCCTTATTCGGTATTGAGCCGGTGCTGTATACCTTGCTTACCTTTTTTGTGATGACTAAAACCTGTAATGCGTTTACGACAGGCTTTGATTATAAAAAGAAGGTTATCATCATCAGTGAGCATCACGAGGAGATTGCGGAAGCGATTATTAAAATCGTCGGCCGCGGTGTTACCTATATCAGCGGCGAGGGCTGCTTTACGCATCGTCACCGCGAGCTGGTTTTTGTAGTCATCAAGCTGACGCAGCTGGCGAAGGTGCGCTCCATTGTGCGCGAGATTGACCCCAGTGCTTTTATGATTATCAGTGATGTCAACGATGTCTTCGGCCGTGGCTTTACGCTTAAGCCGTCCGGTCCTAACTTCCCAAGACCTAAATTTCCGGAGAAGCATGAATAAGAATTTGCGTTGTTTCCCCTGCCCGGTTATGTGCAGGGGATTTTCTTTGTCTAAAATAACGAAAATATTTTTATCATAATGCAGACATGTACGTTTAAAAGTGCTATAATAAAAACAAAGTTGACAGTAAAGGAGGAGAAGGCGTTGCAGCGTACTTATATTTCTATAGATTTAAAATCGTTTTATGCGTCGGTAGAATGTCGTGAGCGCGGACTTGATCCTCTGGATACTAATCTGGTAGTGGCGGATGAGCGGCGGACTGACAAAACTATTTGTCTGGCGGTGACGCCTTCGCTGAAAAGCTACGGTATTCCGGGGCGCGGGCGCTTGTTTGAGGTGAAGCAGCGTGTGCAGCAGATAAATGCCGCGCGGCGTTTTGCTGCTCCTGGCAGGCAGCTTTGCGGTTCGTCGTGCTCTTATGCGCAGCTGCAGGACGAGCCGCAGCTGGCACTGGATTTTATTATTGCGCCGCCGCGGATGGCCTATTATATGGAATACAGCACGCGAATTTACGAAATTTATCTGCGTTATGTGGCGCCGGAAGATATCATAGTTTATTCTGTGGACGAGGTGTTTATGGATGTAACGCAGTATTATGCGCTTTACGGCTTGACGGCGCGGGAGCTGGCGATGCGTATTATTCTTGAGGTTTTACGCGAAACTGGTATTACCGCTACCGCAGGCATCGGCACTAATTTGTTTTTGGCGAAGGTGGCGATGGATGTGCGGGCCAAGCATATTGCGGCGGATGCCAACGGCGTGCGGATTGCGGAGCTGGACGAGCAGAGCTACCGGCGTGAGCTGTGGCAGCACCGGCCGCTGACGGATTTCTGGCGCGTCGGCCGTGGCTACGCAAGCAAGCTGGAGGCGCGGGGCATATATACTATGGGAGATATAGCGCGCTGTTCGGTATATAATGAAGAGCTGCTGTACCGTCTTTTCGGAAAAAATGCGGAACTTTTGATTGACCACGCCTGGGGCTGGGAGCCGTGTACGATTGCCGATGTGAAGGGATACCGGCCGCAGGTCTGCAGCCTGAGCTCGGGGCAGGTGCTGCATCGTGCGTATGAATCGGCGGAGGCACTTTTGGTGCTGCGTGAGATGGCAGATGCGCTGGCGCTGGAGCTGGTGAGCAAGGCGTTGGTGACCGACCAGATAGTGCTTACTGTGGGCTATGACATCGATAATTTGAAAGCTGGCAGCAGCTACCGGGGTGCGGTGAAGATTGACCGTTACGGACGCAGAGTGCCGCAGCATGCGCATGGCAGCTTTAATCTGGGGAGCTTTTCTTCTTCATCTAAACTGCTTGTGCAGGCGGCAGCGGATTTGTACGAGCGCATTACGGACAGCAATCTTTTGGTGCGGCGGCTGACTTTGGCAGCGAATCATGTGCTTCCGGCGCAGGCTGCTGCCAAGAAGCAGGAACGGGAGCTGAGCTTGTTTGACTTTGGGAATGAGGCAGTGCAGCAGGCTGCAGGGCAGCGCGAAAACAGATTGCAGCAGGCACAGCTGGAGATTAAGCGGCGCTTTGGCAAGAATGCCGTTTTGAAGGGCATGAGCCTGCTTGACGGGGCAACAGCAAAGGAGCGCAACGAACAGATAGGAGGGCACAAGGCATGAACAATAGTTATGAGGATATTATCAATTTGCCGCATCATGTATCAAAAAGGCACCGGCAGATGCCGCTGGCAGAGCGGGCGGCGCAGTTTGCACCCTTCGCCGCGCTGGA
>OGOV01003027.1_pt1 | contig 11759 bp, 10 predicted proteins | sample 1552711 | NCBI WGS metagenome assembly OGOV01 (sample SAMEA2580216, study PRJEB22360) | human gut metagenome | biome: human gut; feature: human-associated habitat; material: faeces | place: Denmark | collected 2008/2010 | reverse complement strand
GATAATAAGGAAAACAATACAAATAAAGATAATAATATAGTTAACAAAGATGATAACAATTCTGAAAAATATGACAGTAAATACATTAGCAAGGTTGACATTAACTCTATACGTGGGTTTGTACTTTATGCATCACATAGTAGTGAATTATATGAATTACGTAAACCTGGAAAAATTGGCTTAGTTGCTTCTTCAGTAATTGATAAAAATGGAGATGCGTATTTTGAATTATATAAAGATGTTAAAGTTAAAAAAGAATTTAATAATTTAGGTGAAAAGGGATCATATACTATAAAAGATTATAATGATAATGAAAGAAATAATGTTCCAATAGAAGGTTATAAACTTCCTTTAAAAAATATTAGAGATGTGAAAACTTATGCTTATGGACAAGCAGGTATGAGTGGAATATTTGTATTTATTGATAAAGAAAATAATGCAAGTATTATGAAAATCGACTATGATTATAATAGTGAAGATAAAATAGTTGTTAAAGATATAAATTTATATAAAAATGTGGCAAACAATATCATTTCATCAATTGATTATAATGGAGAAATGAGAAACTTTTTCTTAATAGATAAAGACAATAACTATTATACTTTTAGCTTAAATTAAAAGAGTATATATTTTGATATTAAGGAGTGAAAGAATGGAAAATAATTTAAATTATAATGATGAAAAAAATAATAAGACTACAAATGTATTATTAATACTTGTATTAATAGTAGGGGTATTAATACTTGGTTTATTAGTATATAAAATGTTTATATATGATAATAAGGAAAACAATACAAATAAAGATAATAATATAGTTAACAAAGATGATACGACAGAAGAGGCGCTTAAGAAAATAGATGAAAAAACTAAAGAGATAAATGCTTTAATAGATAATTTTAATTATAATTATTTAATAGATAAAGAATCTTCTACATTAAAAACAAGTGATTTAACAAAAGAGGATATTTTGTATTTAGTTTATGGAGCTTTAAATACAGGAGATTATATTGAAGGTATTTATATGCCTATTGGTGATTCTGGTAAAGATGATAATTCTCTTCCTGTTACTGATTCTACTGGTAAAAAATATCCAAATTACAATTCAGACAAAAAATTAGTTTGCCCAAATACTAAAGAATCATCTGACCATGCTTACGCAGTTTTAGAAGGTGAATTTCAAAAGTATATGCAAATAATTGGAATGACAGTAGATGAAATTGAAAAAATGAATGCAAATTTATGGAATTGTGGTAATTCTGCAAGTGTTCCATTTAAATTTACAATAGTAGCTAAAGATATATTTGAATCTAAACTTAATAAGTTATTTGGAAAAATTAATAATAATATATTTAATGAATCATTTTTTACGAAATCAAATATTTCTTGTGGAACGATGGATACAATATATGATAAAAATATAGAAAAAGCATTTATACAAGTGCAAGGTGGATGTACAGCACAATATATTAATGAACATTTACTATTAAATGTTGAATATAAAAATGATAATTTAATATTAACAGTTATTACTGGAAAAGATGTAACTATTACAACTAAGGATATGTTATATGAAAACCAGGATAAATATGATAAATATGAAGTAACATTTAAAAAAGAGAATGGTAATTATATATTTGATAATATTAAAATAGTATAGGAGGAGTTATGAAAAGAAGTTTAAAAATAATTAGTTGTCTTTTAATAATGTTTTGCTTTTTATTTTTAATAAACATAAAAGCAATTACTACAGATACAGAACCACCAATTTTAAGGAATATATCTTTTATAGAAGAAAATAAAAAATATACTTGTGGTGATAAAATATATTTAAATATAGATGCATATGATGAGGTTTCTGGTATAGATAAAGAAGATACAAGAATTGTTATTGAAAAAATTTGTAAAGATAAAAGTTGTTCAAAGTTGAATGAATACTTAAAAGTTTACTACGATGAAAATGATAAAACATATATAATGGTTCCAGAAGTATGCTATAATGGCGAATATTTAATAACTAGTATTACTTTTAGAGATAAATTAGATAATATTTCTGTCTATACATTTAATGGGAATAATACCCACTTTGGGACTACTTATAAAAAGGTGGAAGAAGTAGATAAAACATTAAAATTTGAAATAATAAATGGAAGCGCAGAGGTAGAAAAATGGGATAAGAAAGCACCAACTTTAGTAAGTTTTGAAGTTGATAAAAGAAGTGTAAAATATGGGGAGAAATTTACTATAAGAGCAAATGTAATTGATAATGAATCAGGAGTTAAAAGTGTATCTGTAGGTATTGGTAGAGATAATGAAACAAGTTATTTAGATTTACAAAATATTGGTAATGACATATATGAAGGAGAATATTTAGTTGAATCTGGAGATTTATATAAAATAGAATATGTAACAGTGGTTGATAATTTGGATAACCAAGCATTTTATGAAACTAAGGATACATGCCCTTCCGAAGATTTAATAAATACCATTTTTTGTTCTTTAGATAATATAGAAATAAAGGCAGAAAAAGTAGAAGGATATATTCCAATAAATGAAAGAGATAAGGCAAGACCAGAAACAATAAAAATTAATAAATCAAAATATTCAGTACCTTCTTATGGAGAGATTGAATTAACTGTATCAACAAATGTATTACTTGATGATAGAGTAACAATAACATTTACAGATGATAATAAAAATGAAATAGGTGTAGAAATATATAATGTTGGTAATAACACATATAAAGGTGATATAAAGATAAATCAATATGTAAAAGTAGGGAAATATAAACTTGCTACAATACGTTTATATAGAAAAGATAAAAATAAACCTTACTATTATGTATATACAAATGATTTAGGTAATAAATATGATCAAGCTGCAAAAACTGGTGATTTGGAATTTGATTTAGAATTTGAAGTATATGCAAATAATATACCAGATGTTATTACTGGTACACAAGCAGAAAACTTACTTGAAAGCATTAAAAATGCAAAGGATGATGCAATTATATATGTTGATGCTACAAATGATTCAATTATTAAAAAAGAAGTTTTTGAAGCAATTAAAGATACAAATAAAGAACTTCACATTGAATCTTCAGGAATTGAATGGATTTTTAAAGGAAAAGATATAACAAATCCAAAACAAATAGATACAAGTATATCAGTACTTTTTGATTATGATTATAATAAAACTAATATGAAAGATTATATTGATAAATCAGTTGTAATACTATTTAAAGATAATGGAGAATTACCTGGAATATCAACTATAAGAATAAAATTAGATTATGTATTTAGGTCATATATTGGAAATAAAATTTATGTTTATTATTATGATGAAAATTCAAAATTTGAAGATGTAACTGGTAAAGAACTTGAAATAAGTGAAAATGGATATTTTGAATTTAATATTAAACATAACAGTACATATATTATGTCTTCAAATAAACCTGATAACAAATATATATCTGAATCAAAAGAACTTGTAAAAATTAACACAGATATTAAAGAAAAAAAAGATAATGTTGATTATAAATTAATATATATTTCACTTGTAGTAGTAGCTGTGTTAATAATAGTAATTGCAATAATTATTAATTTAAATAATAAAAAGAAAAAAATTAATAATGCTAACAATATAGATAATGATATTAATAATATAGATAACAATTAGGATTTTAATTTAAACAAAAAAAGAGTTTTTAACTCTTTTTTATTTCTAAAAATACTGGTAATATTAATGGTTTTCTACCTGTTTCATTTACTATAAATGGACTAACTGTTTGTATTAATAAATTCTTTAAATCATTGTAATTATTTTTTGTTGATTTAATATTTTTCTTAATACATTCACTAGCACAACTAGAGATTTTAGATATTAATTCCTCATTTTCATTTACTAATATAAATCCTCTTGTAGTTACATTAACATTATTTAATAAATCTTTTGTATTTGAATCTATGTTAGCAATTAAAACTATAACACCATCATTGGCCATAAGTATTCTATCACGAATAACAACTCCACCAATATCTCCAATTCTATTTCCATCTACATAAACATCTCCTGCTGTAACAGTACCATTTTTCTTAATTCCTTTAGAACTAATATTAAGAACATCACCATTATCTAATATAAATATATTTTCTTTTTTCATACCACAATCCATTGCCAAATCAGCATGTCTTTTTAACATTCTAAATTCACCATGCATAGGCATAAAATACTCTGGCTTCATAAGACGAATCATTAATTGTAATTCTTCACTATTACCATGTCCTGATGCATGTATATCATTTAAAGCAGAATTGGTATATACATTTACACCTTTTAAATATAATTGATTTATTGTTCTTGAAATAGATGCTCCATTACCAGGAATAGGACTAGATGAGAAAACCACTAAATCATTTGGCATAAGTTTTATTTGCTTATGAGTACCATTTGCAATTCTTGATAATGCAGCAAGTGGTTCACCTTGACTACCAGTACATAATATAGTAAGTTCATCTTCCTTTAATTTAACTGCTTCTTCTGGAGATACAATTACATCTTTACCATCTATATATCCACCTTCTATAGCAATTGTTACATTTGTTTCCATACTTCTTCCAAATAAAACAACTTTTCGGTTATTCTTTTTACTAGTTTCTATTATATGTTTTAATCTGTATATATTAGATGCAAATGTTGCTATTATTAATCTACCAGAATGTCTAGCAAATATATCCCCAAGAGCAGCATCAACTTTAAATTCACTCTTAGAAAAACCATCTACTAATGCATTTGTACTATCACTCATTAAAAGTTTTACACCCTTTTTACCAATCTCAGCCATCTTATGTATATTTGACATAGGACCAATAGGTGTTAAGTCAAACTTAAAATCTCCTGTACTTACTATAACACCATTTGGTGTAGTAACAGCTATTCCAAGTGAATCTGGAATAGAGTGAGTAGTATTAAAAAATTCTATCTCAAAATGTTTTGTTTTAATTTTAGTATTTTCATCTATTACTTTTAACCCCTTATAAACAATACCTCTTTCCTCAACTTTCCTTCTAATAAGCTCTGCAGCTTGATTAGGAGCATATATAGTAGGTATATTAACTGTTTGTAATAAAAATGGTATACCTCCAATATGATCTTCATGACCATGCGTAATTAACAACGCCTTAATTTTACTTTCATTTTCCTTAAGAAATGTATAATCAGGAATAACATAATCAATTCCTAACAACTCATCCTTTGGAAACATTACACCAGAATCAATAATAATGATTTCATTATTATGCATTATTACATACATATTCTTGCCAACTTCACCCATACCACCTAGTGCAAAAAGTTGTGTATTGCCGTTTTCAAAAAATTTCATTTTAACTCCTTTCATAAATTTAAAAAGAACAACCTAGGTAATTGTATAATATTTTTTGTATTTTGTCAAAATAACCAACAAATGTTTACATAATTTCTTGTATAATTACCCATAATAATTTTGAGGTGAAACATGAAAAAAGAAGAATACAATGAATTAGTGAAAAAATATACACCAAAGTATAATCGACTAAGAAGTGCACTTTTAGCATTTATAGTAGGAGGAATGATTGGATTATTAGGACAGGGCTTAATAGACTTTTATTCAAAAGTATGTGGTTCAACAATTAAAGATGCTGGTTCTTATATGATAGTTACATTAATATTTTTATCTAGTTTATTTACAGCAATGGGATTTTTTGATGACATTGTATCAAAAGTAAAATGTGGAATAATTGTTCCAATAACTGGATTTGCACATGCAATGATGAGTGCAGCACTTGAATATAGAAAAGAAGGACTTATATTAGGACTTGGTTCAAACATATTTAAAATTACAGGAAGTGTTATTTTATATGGAGTAGTATCTGCTTATGTTTTTGGATTAATAAGAATACTAGTGATTGGGGGCTAATATGACAATAAAATACAATAATATATATATAAAATGTACAAGTACAGTTGCCGGAAAATTTGAAAAAGAAGGACCATTATCTAAATACTTTGATAAAACATATGATGATTTTTATATGGGTGAAAAAACATTTGAACAAGGTGAAATAAAAATGATTCTTGATAATATCGACATACTATTAAATAAAGCAAAAATGGATAAATCAAATATTGACTTATTTATATCAGGAGATCTAATGAACCAAATAACGCCATCTAGTTATGCTGCAACAAAACTAGGAATAAACTATATGGGAATTTATGGTGCATGTTCATCCATCTGTTTATCAATGATAACTGCATCATCAATGCTTTTAAACAAAGAAGTTAATAACTGTATTTGCAATGTAAGTGCAAATAATAGTTCATCAGAAAAACAATATAGAAATCCAACTGAATATGGAACACCTAAACCACCAACTAGTACATTTACTGCAACTGGTTGTGCAAGTGCAATTTTAACAAAAGAAAAAAGCAATATAAAAATAGAAAGTGTAACAATAGGTAAAGCTGTAGATTATGGAATAAAAGATGTTTATAATATGGGAGCAGCTATGGCACCAAGTGCATCTTATACAATAAGCAAACACTTAGAAGATTTAAATAGAAGTCCTGATTATTATGATTTAATATTAACTGGAGATTTAGGTATGTATGGTAAAAAAATATTAAAAGAGTTAATAAAAAAAGAACATAATATAGATTTAAAAGATAATTATGAAGATTGTGGATGCCTTTTATATGATTTAAAAAAACAAGATGTTAAAGCAGGTGCTAGTGGGCCTACATCAAGTGCACTAGTAACATTTAGTTATATTATAGATGAAATGAAAAAAGGAAATATAAAAAGAGTATTATTAGTAGCAACAGGTGCACTTATGTCACCTACAATGATGAATCAAAAACTCACAATTCCTTCAATTAGTCATGCAGTAAGTTTGGAGGCGATATAATGATATATTTATACTCATTCATATTTTGTGGTTTAATTTGTGTAATAGGACAAATAATACTCGATAATACAAAACTAACACCAGGACACGTAACTGCCTTATTCGTATCAATTGGTGCATTCCTAGATATATTTGGTATATATGATTACTTTATTGAAATATTTGGAGGAGGAGCACTAGTACCAATCACAAGTTTTGGTCACTCACTAATACATGGTGCATTAGAAAAAGCATTAACAAATGGTCCAATGGGACTTGCAATGGGAATGTTTTCCCTAACATCAGTAGGAATAATAGCAGCAATAATAATTGCATTTTTCCTATCATTTATATTTAAACCAAAAAATTAACTTTACAATTAAAATATGTAATGATATTATAACAACTGGTGAGAAATATGAATGAAATGAACATGACAGATGAAGAAATACTAAATAATGAATTAAAATTTCTAGAAAACTTTGGAATAACATATATATTAGTTAATGATGGAACCATGGCAATATTATTTATTGATGATATACATGTTGGATATGTTATGAAAGATGATAATGGAGATTACGAAACTATTATACAAAGTGATAAATATCAAGCGAATTATTCATCAACACCACATTATAATAAATTTATACTTAGAAAAATAGAAATCAAAGAAAAAAATAAAATAATACATCTATCAAATATTCAAACAAAACACGATGATTTTTTAAATTATTATATAGATAATAGTAATGAAGGATATGGGATTGAATTTAAAGAAAATAGAATTTGTTGTGGAAAAACATCTGAATATCAAAATATATTAGTAAATGGAGAATGGTATAAAGGAAGATGTGAAAGAGTTAATTTGATATTAGAAAAATTTAGAAAAATATGTCCAAAGCTAATAGATAGTTATATTGATAAATATGATTCCTATGGTAAAAAAAGTTTACAAAACATTTTATTATGAATAATTAACGATGATTATTTCTAATAAATTCCCTTAAGAGCTTAGTTAAAGCTCTTTTTTCAATTCTAGATACATAACTTCTACTAATATTAAGTTCATCAGCAACTTTCTTTTGAGTTATTTCCTTTTCCCCATATAATCCATATCTTTTAATTATTATTTTCTTCTCTCTATCAGATAAAACATTAATATATTTATTTAACTTAACAATATTATCTTTAGTGTTAATTGAATCTATATAATCAGGATTACTTGTTTTAAGCACATCAACAATAGTAATTTCATTACCTTCCTTATCAAATCCAATTGATTCATCTAAACTTACATTTTTACTATTCTTTTTGTCGTTTCTAAAATGCATCAATATTTCATTCGCAATTATCACCTAATGGAAACTTAGTTAGTTTAGAAGACTCTCTTGTACCAGTCAAATTTAAGAATAAATTTTCGCCATCACTGTATGCAGATGATATTAATAATTTAATAACAGTTCTTTTTTGAAGTAAATCTAAATCATCAAATTTTTTGCAATAGGTGTCTAATATATTTAAAACTAGTTTAGCGTTTTCAGAATCTTCAATAATAGTTGATTTATTTATATCAAGTAATTTTATTTTATCATCTATTTCAAGATTTGCTTTTTTTAGTTTTTGAATTTCCTTTGCTAAATCATCAACTATATCAGCAGGCACAATTTTAATTTTCTCAATTAAAGATTCAATATCCTTTTCATTTTTCTTTTTTTCATTAGTTAATGTATATAATTCACTAGATTTTTCATCAAACATATTTAATTTGCCATTAGCAAGATTTCTTAATGAAGTATAGTATTCACCTTTAGTGTCAGTTAATTCTTTTATTTCATTAGTGACTAATCTATCTGCTTCATTACCATTTAGATTTTTATGATCACATTTTGTTTTTCTACTTTTGTCTTTTAATTCACAAAGATATGTAAATTTAACTTCATCACCAGATGAATTACTTCTTATTTTAGGTCTCATAAAACTATTACAATAACTACAACGAAGTAATCCAGAAAGTAGAGCATTATTAATATTAGGTTTTCTAAATCTTTTATTAGAACCCAATTCTAGCAATTGTTGTACTTCAACATGTTCTTTACCAGACCAAAAACCTTTATGTTTACCAATTGCAACAATCCATTCACTTATATCATTATCTTTTTTACTTTTACCAGTCATTTGATTTGTTTTATTATAAACCATAAGTCCATACTTACCATCATAATCTTCTTTTTCGCCAATTACTAATGCTCCTTTTTCAGTAAAATAATTATAAGCATCTATATCAGCTTTACAATAAACAGGATTTGTTAAAATATTAACTAAAGCCCATCTAGTAAACCTTTTACCATTTTTAGTTTGAAGATTATTTTGAATAGTATAAGTTTCTAGACCAGTTTGAGATTTAATTTCTTTATATTTATTTTTTAGTAATATAATTAAATTTTTTTCATCAGATATTTCTTCAAGTTTAAATAATTTTTTCTTTTTTCCATCTTGATTAAAAGTTTGCACTTCTACAGATTTAAATCCAGTAGGAGGAGTTCCACCAAGCCATCTGCCAGTTTTAGCAAGTTCCATCATATTATCTCTGATTCTTTCTGCAATTGTATCTCTTTCAAGTTGTGCAAAAACAGAACAAATTAACATCATTGCTTTTCCCATAGGTGAAGTAGTATCAAAATCTTCTCTTATTGAAATAAATCCAACATTGTATTTTTCTAATTCATTTATTAAATTACAAAAATCGCCAACATTTCTACTAACTCTATCTAATCTATAACAAGTAACTGATTCAACTTTATTGTCTCTAATTTCATTTAATAATTTTTGAAATGCAGGTCTATTTGTATTCGCACCAGTAAATCCTTCATCAGTAAATACTTTAATGTCATCGTCAGTTAAATTTGAATATTTAGCAAGTATTTTTTGTTTACATAGATCAACTTGATTTTCAACACTTTCTCCTTTCCCAGTATATTTAGATTTTCTACTATAAATAATATGCTTTCTTGCTTTTTCCATAATCCCTCCATAAATCAATAATTATATATGTGTTATAAAATAACTATATAACATAAAGTCTATATAATGCAATAATCAAATAACAAATTATATACAAACAAACGTTCATATTTTAAAAAAATGTGTTATAATACTTTTTGAAAGAAGGTGTGAGAGCGAATAGGATTTATATGTGTATTGATTTGAAAAGTTTTTATGCTTCAGTAGAGTGTGTAGAAAGACATTTAAATCCACTTACAACTAATTTAGTTGTTGCTGATGAATCAAGAACTGAAAAGACTATTTGCCTTGCAGTAACGCCATCTTTAAAACAATATGGGTTGTCTGGTAGATCAAGACTTTTTGAAGTTATTCAAAAGGTAAACAAAATAAATAGACAAAGAAGAAATAAAATTAAATCTAAATTTATAGATAAATCATTCGATGATAACGAATTAAAAGATAATCCTAAATTAGAACTTGATTATATTATTGCTCCACCTAGAATGAATCTTTATATGAAATATAGTACAGAGATATATAATATTTATTTAAAATATTTATCAGAAGAAGATATATATGTTTATTCGATTGATGAAGTATTTTGTGATATTACTAATTATTTAAAATTATATAAATTAAAACCGAAAGAACTTGTAACAAAAATGATTCAAGATGTATATGAAACAACTGGAATTACTGCAACTGCTGGTATAGGTTCAAATATGTATTTAGCAAAAGTAGCAATGGATATAGTTGCAAAGCATGTAAAAGCTAATGAACAAGGTGTAAGAATTGCTACATCAGATGAAATGGCATATAGAAAATTATTGTGGGAACATAAACCACTAACTGATTTTTGGAGGATTGGAAAAGGAATTTCTAAGAAACTAGAAGATAATGGTATCTTTACAATGGGAGATATTGCACTTACTTCAATAGAAAATGAAAATAAGTTATTTAAATTATTTGGAATAAACGCGGAATTATTAATAGATCATGCATGGGGATATGAACCTTGTACAATAAGTGATGTTAAAAAATATAAACCTAAAAATACCAGTATATCTTCTGGTCAAGTATTACATGAACCATATAGTTATGCTGAAAAAGTAGCTATCCAAAGTGCTTTAATTGTTGGAAGTGGATTCTATCACCATGAAAAACATAAATATTTTCCAGGATATTATCCTCATTTTCATGTTCCAAAAAAAACCTCATATATGGTATTATTAAATTATATAAAGGAGGGATTTTATGAAATTTGTAAGGAAAATGACTGACGAGTCATACACCAAATTAATTGAATATGCATCTAAAACATGTGATTCATTCTCTTTGTGTCAATACGATGTTTATGGTGGATTGAGCGATTATGAAGCGGAAAATTTTAACATAATTACTTCAGAATTAAAATATTCAACAGATAAAATTATTGAAAATTTTTCAGACGAGTTTTTGGATGAAATTTATTTAAATTTTATAAATGATAATAGAATGCATTTTAATACAAAATTGTTAAGTTATTTAAAACAAAATTCAAAGAATCAAGAAGATTATGAGAATTCTATTTACTTATATAATAAACAAGCATTAACGATTGGTATTGAATTATTCGTATTAGATTATAAAATAAAAAAATTATTTAAAAAATATAAATGTTATTTGGCGGATGAAGAAAATGTTGAGAATGGTATTTGTTATAAATTTGAATTAAATTCTAAAACAATTAATATTTTAAATGAGGTACACAATATTTATGATTTTATCTATCCAAAGAATTTAGAAGATTTGTGGATTTATAGAAATGGTGAGGTATGGCTTGATTCAGTT
>OGOV01003025.1_pt1 | contig 11763 bp, 9 predicted proteins | sample 1552711 | NCBI WGS metagenome assembly OGOV01 (sample SAMEA2580216, study PRJEB22360) | human gut metagenome | biome: human gut; feature: human-associated habitat; material: faeces | place: Denmark | collected 2008/2010 | reverse complement strand
TTAATAATAATTCAGAAGAGTTAACAGAGGATGATTCAAAAGTAAATTTACAAGTTGATTCCGCCATAGAACAGAATGTTGATACAATTGATGAAAATTTAGAACAAAGTGTTAAAGAACCTATTAATTTAAATGTTCTTAATGAAAATATAGTTCCAAATTTAAATACAGAACAAGCACCTGAAGAAAATAAAATCGTGGGTATGCCCAATTTAGATTTACCAACTGAGAATTTAACTCCAGTTCAAAATATCGAACCTCCTATTCCAGAGATAAAAGTTCCTACATTTGAAGTGCCTGCTCCTAATATTCCAGTAAGTACTAAATCAGAAGTTAATATTAATAATAATGTTCCACTTAATGAAGATGAGGTAAACTCAATACTTGCGGGTAATGATATTGTTGAACCATCTTCAAAAGAAGATGTATCGGAAGTAATTATTAACGAGCCATCAGAACCAACTAAAATAGCTAATTCTACAGAAGCAAAAGTTCAAACAATATTAGGCGTATGGTCTAAATATAAAGTACCAAAAACAGTAATTAAAAGCGATATTAAGAAAAATGAAAATGTAGTAGATAAGCGTGGCAAGACTTGCGAGAGCTGCGACAACGTAGGTGTAGGCGGCTGATTTCAGCGCGTCTTTTGCCTGCGCTGTGGTTTGCCCGTATGTGATACCCGCGTTGCTTAACCATGCCATAGCCCGCTGGCTGGCATTGATCTCGACCGGTAGTGTAATGAAACTGAATAAAGTCGTCGATGCAAAAAGAATAATACCAAACAGCATCAACTGGGGAAACGTATTAATCAACAGCATACCACCCAACAGCACCCATGTCATAATGTTGGAAGCAAAGCTGACGACCGGAACCAAAGCCGAACGCATCCGAAGAGGCGCATAAGCCGTAGCATGCTGGACAGCGTGTCCGCATTCATGAGCTGCAACGGCTGCGGCAGCAATACTGTTACTGTAATAAACCGATTCACTCAGATTGACGGTCTGGTTTGCCGGATTATAATGATCCGTCAAATGTCCGGGAGTGGAAATCACCTTTACGTCATAAATCCCGTTATCATGCAACATCTTTTCAGCCACATCCTTTCCTGTCATACCATTCGGCATAGGAATCTTGGAATATTTTTCAAACTTGTTCTGGAGTCTGGAAGAAACCAACCAGCTAAGAAGGGCAAAACCGATAAATATAATCCAATACATGCTCATATTTTTCTAATTTATAATAGTTATACTAAATCATAAACGACAAAAAGTCTGCCAAAAATAAAAATGGCAGGAGATCATCCTTCCGGGATGTGGTCTTCTGCCATTTTGTATTATTTTCAGGTTTTATTCTTCGGTATATCTGACAATTGTTTGCTCACGGTCAGGACCGACAGATACAATCTTGATCGGAACTTCCAGCTCTTCTTCCAAGAAAGAGATGTAAGCATTGAACTCTTCGGGAAATTCGTCTTCACTTTGCATTTTCGTCATATCGACATTCCAACCCGGCATTTCCACATATACGGGTTCGATGCCTTCATTGATTTCAAACGGAAACTCTGTTGTTTCTTCGCCATTGACTTTATAAGCAATGCAAGCCTTTACTGTTTCGAAGCCATCCAGCACATCGCTCTTCATCATGATCAGTTTCGTCACACCGTTGATCATGATCGCATATTTCAGCGCAACCAAGTCAATCCAGCCACAACGGCGTTCGCGCCCAGTTACAGCACCATATTCATGTCCGATCTGACGGATCTTGCTACCTGTTTCATCAAACAGTTCTGTCGGAAACGGACCGCTACCGACACGTGTACAATAAGCTTTGAAGATACCATACACTTCACCGATGTTACGCGGGGAAACCCCCAAACCTGTACAGCAACCTGCACAAATCGTATTGGAAGAAGTCACAAACGGATAAGAACCGAAATCAATATCCAGCATCGTGCCCTGTGCACCTTCGGCCAAAACAGACTTACCTTCTTTCAAATAGTTATTAATCACATGTTCGCTGTCGATCAAACGAAACTGTTTCAAATAATCCAAAGCCTTGAACCACTGTGCCTCCAATTCAGTAATATCATATTCATAATTCAGAGAACGCAGAATCGCTTCATGTCTTGCTTTTGCAGCTGCATACTTTTCATCGAAATTATGCAACAGGTCGCCTACGCGCAGACCGTTACGGCTGATCTTATCCGTATAAGTCGGACCGATACCTTTACCGGTCGTACCGATTTTGCCTGACCCTTTCGCAGCTTCGTAAGCAGCATCCAATATACGGTGAGTAGGCAAGATCAAATGAGCTTTCTTAGAGATACACAGTTGTTTGGTCAGGTCGTGCCCGCTGGCAGCAAGCGCTTCCGCTTCCTGTTGGAACAACAACGGATCCAGTACGACACCGTTACCGATAACGTTTACCTTACCCCCTTGGAAAATACCAGAAGGGATGGAACGTAATACATACTTTTCACCGTTAAATTCCAAAGTATGTCCAGCATTGGGACCTCCCTGAAAACGAGTTATCACATCGTAATTCGGAGTCAAAACGTCGACAACTTTTCCTTTGCCTTCGTCACCCCACTGCAATCCTAATAGAACGTCAACTTTCATCGTTTATATATTATATAGATGTTAATATTCTTACTTCTTCCGCTGAAGCCGGTACTTACATTTGCTACATAAGCCATAAATGTAAAGCGCATGATATTCCGGAGTGAAACGCGATATCTTCAACGCTCCGACATCTTTCTTTAGTGTTGCATCCTTCAGCTCTCTGATTGCCCCGCATTTCATACAGATCAGATGCAAGTGTGTCTCCGCCAGCATCCGTAATTCATACTGTACAGCCTGGGCCGTCAGCTGATGGCGCACAATTAAGCCGCTGTCTACCAAAACGTCGACCGTGTTATAAACAGTAGCCCGACTGACATGAAAATTCATTTCCTCCAGTTTCTGATGAAGCAAACACATATCAAAATGACCGGGGAAACTGCATATACACTCCAATATGGCATAGCGTTCCTCCGTCTTTCGTAGTTTTTTCTCGGCAAGATATCTGGTGAACAGGTCTTGCATCTCTGTGTACTTTTTTGCATCCATCTTCAAGTTGCGACTCCACGCGACCGACAAAGTTAGCGCATTTATTTTAAACGCAAAGCCTTAACGGCAATATTCAAATTCAAATTTTAAATCATTATATATTTCCTGCCCTTCGGGCGTCTGCATGAATTCAGGAAAATCATCGAACCCGCCCAACATTTGCTGCGCCCGTTCAGCCGACTGTCTTCCATAAAATTTCATGGCTTTCACCGCAGCCTGCTTTTCTTTGAAGGACGCCTCGAAATCAGTCTGGGCAAGCGTCCGCATACATTCCGCGACAAATGCGGTCCTCACCGGTGCTATCAAATCCTTTCCTTCCTTAAACAGTTCGGCCCAGACTAGATAAGCCACCGTACGTGCATATTCGTCTTCCACATTAAAAATCAACCCGAGCAGCAAATCCTCCACATCCGGCAACTTATAAAACAAATTGTGGCTGCACTGCTCTGCAATTTCCAAATAAGGGATTTCTTTCACCCATTGCTTCGCCTCTTGGGACGAGAACTCGTCTACCGGCTGCAAGAAAGAAGCCAATATCTTGAATTCACGGATGTCTTCTTTCCACAAAGCAGCGGCCAGCTCAGAGTCCGGTTTATGTGTAGTGGCAATCTGCTTGATTTCAGGCAAAGGAACACCGAAATTCAGCTTATAGACAATACCCTTCTCGCGCATGCTGGTAGAGATCACTCCATTCATCGCCAGGCGAAGCTGGGTCCGTATTTCTTTTAATTCATTCTGTAACATACGCTTTATTATTCATTATAGGAAGGTAAAAACGAATACTCCTTGCTGTAACGAAGCATCTGATCGGTATACCCTTCGGTATAATCCAGCACAATATCCGTTACATCTCCCTTATCGTTCTTGACTTCCTTCATCACCGGATTCACGAATCCCTTATACGGAGCCAGGTTCAATTTGGCATAGCGTTCGAGCACTTCGGCATGAAGAGCTGGGTCGACCTTTACGGCATACTCTTCCACCAGTTTCTTTCCGGCGGAAAAATCACCTTCACTCTTGATACGCTGCACTTCCGCCAACAAAGTTCCGAACAGTTCACGCAGCTTGGCATAGTCATTGACCACCACGTATGTCTTGCCATCCCGCTGTTTCAGTTCAATCACGTTATCAGCCTTTCCTTTTTCATATACCCATTTGGCAATCAGCTGACGGTTGCGCATATGGGCTTCTTCAACATTCTTGCCTTGCTCGATCCGGACCAGCTGTGTCATCAGGCCATTCATTATATATTTATAGTATTCAGCCTTATAAGCCTCTGCATCCGGCACAAGTCCGAGTTCCACCAGCTTGGCATCTCCGAGATAGTACAAACCGAAAAGATCGGCACGCGCCTCTTCCAAAGTCGAACTGTAGGCCTTCAAAGCATCCGGATCGGTATCGGGAAGCAATTTACCGGAACCATGTCCCAAGCATTCATGCAAATCGGTATGCAGATTGTTGGTGATGAATCCGTATTTCTTCAATCCTTCGCGCTCCTTATCGCTCCAGACAAATTCATCATTGAAACCATTTCCCTGAGAAGCTTTGTCATATGCCTCAGTGATATTCTCGATCGTAACGGATTTCGAACCATGATCGCGGCGAATCCAGTCGGCATTCGGCAAGTTGATGCCAATCGGAGTTGCCGGATAGCAATCACCTCCCAACATGGAAACCGTAATTACTTTGGCACTGACTCCTTTTACTTTTTCTTTCTTAAACCGTTTATCTACAGGAGAATGATCTTCGAACCACTGCGCATTATCGCTGATCACTTTTGTTCGCTTCGTTGCCTCCTTATTGATAAAGTTCACGGTCGACTCCCAGCTGGCTTTCATTCCTAACGGATCTCCGTATGTTTCGATAAAGCCGTTCACAAAGTCAACATCCGATGCCGTATCTTCCACCCATAGGATCGAATAGGCATCGAAGATTTTCAAGTCGCCGGTCTGATAATATTCGATCAGTTTCCCGATGATTGACTTTTGCGCATCGTTCTCGGCAAAAGCCACGGCTTTCTGCAATTCCGACACGATCTTTTCGAGTGCCGGCGAATAGAGGCCGCCTACCTTCCACACTTTTTCGACCAACTTGCCGTTCTCTTTTACCAAACGGCTGTTCAAGCCGTAAGAGATCGGAGAAATCGTGTCTTTCCCAGCTTTCATCCGGGCATAGAAATCCTCAACTTCTACCTGGGTAACTCCTTCGCCATAATAATTGTTGGCCGAAGCCCGGATCAGGTCGACATCGCCACTCTGCACCGTACGCTTCGCCATCACAGCCGGATCAAAGATCACGGGACTGATCTCGGCGACAAACTGTTCCACCGTCTGCCCTTCACGTAGCGGAAGTGCGGAAGAACCGATCTGCGAGATACAAGTCCGGAAGAACTCAGGCGTAAAGCCGGGAACAAATTTGTCTTCCGCATAATGGTGATGGATGCCGTTGGCAAACCAAACCCGTTTCAAATAAGTTTCCAAAGCAACAAACTGCGGATCCGTACGATCTCCTTTATAGCCGGTATAAACAGCCTCCAGCGCACGGCGGATCGGCAGATTATAACGACAGTTCTGGTCGAACAAAATATCCCGGCCCATCAGGGCAGCTTCCGACAAATGATATAATAATTGTTTCTGCTTCAAAGAAAAGGATTCAAATCCCGGAACCTGATAACGCAATATCTGAAGATCAGCAAACTGATCCACGACATAATTGAAATTATCCTGAGTAGCTTCCACCTTCTCAGCCTTCTGCCCCGTACAGGCAGTCATAACCATTGCAGTCATAAGCGATAACATTATATTTTTCATATACTAACTTTTAGCTTTTCCTAATATTATTATTAAAAAGGTTTTCTCGCAAAGGTACAGATATTTCAGAAATTATACTAGTCATCTTCCTTTATTGCAATCTGAATACAGATAACTTATAAAGCAGAAATATGAGTAGATTTGATTTTTTTATTCCAAGGACATAGAAAGAGAAGAAATTTAATAACTTTGCCAATAGTAATGTTGACATAAAACAAAATGCGATGAAAACAAACATTCCTGAACGTATTGCCGCCCTAAGGGAAGCAATGAAACAGCATAAAATCGATGCTTATATTATTCCGACTTCCGACCCTCACATGAGTGAATATCCTGCCGACTGCTGGAAATACCGTGAATGGATTTCCGGATTCACAGGTTCGGCCGGAACAGTTATAATCACAGCCGATAAAGCCGGGCTTTGGACCGACTCCCGATATTTCCTGCAAGCCTCCACCCAACTGGAAGGGACAGGTATCGAACTTTTCAAAATGATGTTACCCGAAACCCCGACAATCCCGGAGTTCCTGACACACGAACTGAAAGAGGGACAGACAGTCGGCCTGAACGGCGAGACATACAGCCTGGCAGATGCCCGCTCACTGGAAAAGGCATTAGCGGAAAAAGAGATCAAACTGAATACAAACGCTTCGCTGATCGATCCGATCTGGAAAGAACGTCCCGCCATCCCTGAAGCTCCGATGTTTGAAATGCCGATCGAACTCAGCGGAAAATCAACAGAAGACAAACTGATAGATATCAACAAGATGCTACACAAGGCAGGAGCCGACTGCACCATTCTCTCCGCATTGGACGAAGTGGCCTGGACCTTCAATATCAGGGGTACGGACGTTGCCTATAATCCGGTCGTCATCAGTTATGCATTCGTTTCCGAGAAGGAAAGCGTACTGTTCGTGAATCCGAAGAAGATACCCGCTGAAATAGCAGAACATCTAAAGAAAGAAGGAGTGACACTAGCCGACTACGGCATGTTGGCAACCTTCCTGTCACGACTGCCGGAACGGACACGGGTGTTCATCGACAGCAAACGAACCAACGTAGCCATCTACAATGCACTGCCCAAAAGCAGTATCCTGATAGAAGGAACCTCGCCCGCCAATCACCTGAAAAGCATCAAGAACGAGACAGAGATAAAAGGATTCCGCAACGCCGTCCTGAAAGACGGCATCGCCATGACCAAATTCTACTTCTGGCTGGAAAAGATGCTTAAAGCCGGAGAAAAGGTGACGGAGCTGAGTGCCGCTGCCAAGTTGACGGCTCTGCGCTCCGAACAGCCCCAATATGTCATGGACAGCTTTGCCAGCATATCTAGCTACGGTCCTCACGGAGCGGTCGTACACTATTCTCCCACACCCGAAACGGACACGGAGTTGAAAACGGACAGTTTGTACCTGCTCGACTCCGGAGCCCAGTATTTGGACGGAACGACCGACATCACCCGTACGATCGCCCTTTGCGACGAGCCGAGCGAGCAAATGAAGAAGGACTTTACCCGCGCCCTGAAAGGCACTATCGGAATTGCCAAATGCAAATTCCCCGCAGGCATACGGGGCTGCTTGATCGACGCCTTCGCCCGTAAAGCTTTGTGGGATGCCGGCATCAACTATCTGCACGGAACCTGCCACGGCATCGGCCATTGCTTGAACGTACATGAAGGGCCGCAAAGCATCCGCATGGAAGAAAACCCGGTAATCCTGGAACCGGGCATGGTGATGAGTGACGAACCGGCCATATACCGCCCCGGCGAATACGGCATCCGTACCGAGAATATGATCCTGATCCATGAAGACAGTGAAACGGAATTCGGAAAGTTCCTCGGTTTCGAAACTTTGACGTTATGTTACATCGATACGAAGCTGGTTATCCCGTCCATGCTTTCTGTACGCGAGCATGCATGGCTGAACAAATACCACCAGATGGTATACGACTTGGTAAGCCCGCATTTGACTGAAGAAGAGAAGGCTTGGTTAAAAGAAAAAACGGCAGAAATTTAATCAACAGACGATTGACAATTGACAATAGGTTTGTCGTTCTCTCTTAAATTGTCAATTGTCAATTGTCAATTATTAATTGTCAATTAAAAAGTTATGGCTTTAATAAAATCAGTAAGAGGCTTTACTCCCCAAATAGGTAAAGACACGTTTTTAGCAGACAACGCCACTATTATCGGCGATGTAGAGATAGGCGAAGGTTGCAGTATCTGGTTCGGGACTGTGTTGCGAGGCGATGTAAACTCCATCCGGATCGGCAACGGGGTGAATATACAGGATGGTTCCGTCCTGCACACCTTATACGAAAAATCGACGATTGAGATCGGCGACGATGTGTCGGTCGGTCATAACGTCACGATCCACGGGGCAAAGATATGCAACGGCGCCCTGATCGGGATGGGCTCGGTCGTACTGGACCATGCCGTGATCGGTGAAGGAGCGATCGTCGCTGCCGGTTCGGTCGTACTGAGCAAGACCATCGTCGAGCCGGGAAGCATCTACGCCGGCATACCGGCCAAGTTCGTAAAGAAGGTGGACCCAGAACAGGCAAAAGAGATCAACCAGAAGATAGCCAAGAACTATCACATGTACTCATCCTGGTATAAAGAAGAGCACTGACCCGCTATCACGGGACAGGATAAACAATACAATTGCAAATGAAAGAGTACAAATACATCCTGCTGGACCTGGACGGGACGATTACAGATCCGATGATCGGCATCACCCGATGCGTCGAATACGCATTGAATCATTTCGGCATACAAGTGAATGACCTTCGCGAGTTATGTCCTTTTATCGGTCCTCCTCTTCTGGACTCGTTCCGGGATTTCTATCATTTCACAGACGAACAGGCCAAAGAGGCTACAGAAAAGTACCGGGAACGTTTTGCCGACACCGGCATTTATGAGAACAAACTGTATGACGGCATGAAAGACTTTTTAGAAGAGGCAACCCGGCAAGGGCGCATCCTGATGCTGGCGACATCCAAACCGACAGTCTTCGCCAAACGCATCCTGGACTATTTCGATATCGCCCGTTACTTCACTTTCGTCGCGGGCAGTGGCCTGGACGGTTCCTTCTATACAAAAGGAGATGTGATCCGTCATGTATTGGAAAGCAATAACCTGACGGATCATCTATCAGTCGTCATGATCGGCGACCGCAAACATGACATCATCGGGGCCAAAGAGAACAGGCTCGATTCGATCGGTGTGCTTTACGGTTACGGTGACCGGGAAGAGTTATCGCAAGCCGGGGCGGACTATATCGTAGAGGATATCGCCGGACTGCGCAATCTGCTGTTCCATCAATAGCACACCCATTTTATCAGATAGCGGCAAAACACGTCTCCGCCGAAGATCCCCACGCAGTAGAGGATTCCCAACCTGTAGCCTTTCAGGTTACAGGACACTTTCAATGCCTGGAACATCCAGACCAGTGCCCAGATCAAAAAGACAAAAGAGACCAGCGACAGCCATATTCCGACAAGGAATCCGGGCTGTTGCATGATCTCTGCCGGAGGCATGTTCACATCTATCTGTGCGAGTTTCTGCATAGGCGGCAAGAAGTTGAAAAGGTTCATGACGATCAACGGCAATTGTGCGAAAACGACCGTTCCCAACACATCGACCATCCGTATGCGTGAACGGGAAAGCAGCAATCCTCCCAAATAAAACATAACAGCCGGAATCAGCCAGACGGCAAGGTGCTCCACCGCATAACACCACCACGCCGGATTCGGAGCCGGACCAAAATGCAGCAACCCGTGATAATGCCAGCCGGAATAAAAAGAAAGAGCTGTCGATACCACCATTCCAGCCAGTCCCCAAAGCAATGCTTCCAGACCGGCAATCCGTTCAAAAGGATTAATCAATCCATAAAGATGTTGTTTGTTCATAACCTATTCGATTTTATTTAGTTTATCAATCAGATCGTCTAATACATTCCGGACAGTAGGGTAACTGACTCCCATATTCTTCGCCATATCCTTCAGGCTTCCGCTGGATTTGATGAAGTCGATTACAAACTGCTGTTCCTTATCCGTCAGTTTTGCCAGTACAGGCAGTTCAAATGTACCGCACACCTCCGTATCGCATTGCCCACAAAACATCCGACCCACTTTCAAAGGCGCGTCACAAGCCGGGCACTGCAAGGGGAGTCTTCTTTTGATCTCGTTATTCATAGATTTATTTCTTATTCTTGTTTATACTTGACTAAAAGATTACTTTACAACAAAAGTATTCAATAATTTATAAACATGCAATAAATAATAAATATTATTCATTACAATGTAAATATTATTCAAATACATATACAATTATATCATTCATCCTCGTTCCAACATGAACCAGGCAAGGGAGCTAAATGAGCCACCGAGTAACCTCCATATAAAGAAATTAAACTACTTTTGTGACAAAACACTTAAAAAACTAAACAAATTATATCATGAGAAAGAACAATCTGTGGATAACAGCCCTTGCATTCGGGCTATCGTTATCGGCTTACGGACAGCAGGCAGAGGGCGGCATCTCGTCCGGAATGTTGCAGGAAATCAAGCAAGCCTACAAAGGAACGCCGGCCGACAAAGCCATTCACAATGCAATCGCGGGCAACGACATCAACAAACTGGCAGTCAACAATGACAGCAAAAACAATTTCGACACCTACTTTTCAAACAAAGTGAACAGTAAAGGGATCACGAACCAGAAATCCTCCGGCCGTTGCTGGTTGTTTACAGGATTGAATGTTATTCGTGCGCAGGTCATCGCCAAGTATAACCTGCCGGAATTCGAACTCTCGCAGAACTACAACTTCTTCTGGGACCAGCTTGAAAAAGCAAACCTTTTCCTGCAAGGAATCATTGATACACGGGAAAAGCCGATCAACGACAAAATGGTGGAATGGCTGTTCAAGAATCCGATCGGAGACGGCGGACAATTCACCGGCATATCCGACAACCTGATGAAATACGGCATCGTTCCTTCCGGTGTCATGGTCGAAACCTATAGCAGCGACAATACCAGCCGTATGTCCAACCTGATCGGACTGAAATTGAAAGAATACGGATTGGAACTACGCGACGCAAAAGGCTCGAAACCGGAAGCGCTGGCAAAACGCAAAACCGAGATGCTGGGCGAAATCTACCGTATGCTGGTCCTCAACCTCGGAGAACCTCCTACGAAATTCACCTGGACACGCAAAGACGCAAGCGGAAAACCGGTCGAGACAAAAGAATACACCCCGCAATCATTCTATCAGGAATTCGTGGGCGAAGATTTGAAGAACAACTATGTCATGCTGATGAACGATCCGAGCCGCGACTTCTATAAACTATATGAGATCGACTTTGACCGCCATGCCTATGACGGCAAGAACTGGACATACGTCAACCTTCCGATAGAAGATATCAAAGAGATGGCGATCGCCTCCATCAAGGACAGCACCATGATGTATTTCTCCTGCGACGTGGGCAAATTCTTCGACCGCAACCGCGGAGTGCTCGATGTCAACTATTATGACTACGGCTCGTTGATGGGCACGACTTTCGGTATGGACAAGAAACAACGCATCCAGACATTCGCCAGCGGCTCTTCCCATGCCATGACACTGATGGCGGTAGATTTGGATGCCAACGGCCAACCTAAAAAGTGGATGGTGGAAAACAGTTGGGGACCGGGTGCCAACAACGGCCACCTGATCATGACGGACGAATGGTTCAACGAATACATGTTCCGCTTGGTTGTCAACAAGAAATACATCACCGACAAAGTCCGGGAAGTATTGAAACAGACACCGACACGGTTACCGGCTTGGGACCCGATGTTTGCACCGGAA
>OGOV01003022.1_pt1 | contig 11766 bp, 10 predicted proteins | sample 1552711 | NCBI WGS metagenome assembly OGOV01 (sample SAMEA2580216, study PRJEB22360) | human gut metagenome | biome: human gut; feature: human-associated habitat; material: faeces | place: Denmark | collected 2008/2010 | reverse complement strand
GGTGCGGAAACCGATCAGACCACGGGACGGCACGGTGAACTGCAGACGGACCCAGCCGGTGCCGTGGTTGGTCATGTTGTCCATGCGGCCCTTGCGGTCGGCGAGCAGCTGGGTGACGGCGCCCATGTACTCTTCCGGCACGTCGATGGTGGTGTTTTCCATCGGCTCGTTGACCACGCCGTCGATGGTCTTGGTGACCACCTGCGGACGGCCGACGGTCAGCTCGAAGCCTTCACGGCGCATCTGCTCGGCAAGCACGGCCAGTGCGAGTTCGCCACGGCCCTGCACTTCCCAGGCGTCCGGACGGTCGGTCGGCAGCACCTTGATGGACACGTTGCCGATGAGCTCGCGATCGAGGCGGTCCTTGATCATGCGGGCGGTAAGCTTGTGGTCCTTGCCTTCGGTGCCGGCAAGCGGGGAATCGTTGATGCCGAAGGTCATGGAGATGGCCGGGTCGTCAACGTGGATAAGCGGCAGCGGACGCGGATCGTCCGGGTCGACGATGGTCTCGCCAATCATGATGTCGTTCACGCCGGCGACGGCGACGATGTCGCCAGGGCCTGCGGATTCGACCGGGGTGCGCTCCAGGCCCTGCGTACGCAGCAGCTCGGACACGCGGAAGTTCTCGATGGAGCCGTCCACACGGGACAGACCGTAGGTCTTGCCCTTCTCAAGGGTGCCGTTGTAGATGCGGACCAGACCGAGTCGGCCGAGGAAGTCGGAGGAATCGATGTTGGCGACGTGGGCCTGCAGCGGCGCGCCTTCCTCGTATTCCGGAGCCGGAATGTTCTTGATGATGGCCTCGAACAGCGGCTCGAGGTTGTCGTTGTCCGGCAGGCCGCCGTTTTCCGGCTGGTTTTCGGAAGCGTAACCGGCCTTGGCGGCGCAGTAAATGACCGGAAGGTCGAAGAGGGAATCCTCATCGAGGTCGATGCCTTCCTCGATGACGTCCTGGGCCAGGCCGAGCAGCAGGTCGGAGGACTCACCGACGACTTCGGAGATTCGGGCGTCCGGACGATCGGTCTTGTTCACGCACAGGATGACCGGAAGCTTGGCTTCGAGGGCCTTGCGCAGCACGAAACGGGTCTGCGGCAGCGGGCCCTCGGAAGCGTCGACGAGCAGCACGACGCCATCGACCATGGAGATGCCACGCTCCACCTCGCCACCGAAATCGGCGTGGCCAGGGGTATCGATGATGTTGAGGGTGATGCCTTCCGGATGGCCGTACTTGGCGGCCAGCGGGCCGGTGTACTGCACCGCGGTGTTCTTGGCGAGGATGGTGATGCCCTTCTCGCGTTCCAGATCGTTGGAATCCATCACACGGTCCGGGACTTCCTCACGCTCGTTGAACACGTGGGACTGGGCCAGCATCGCGTTGACCAGGGTGGTCTTACCGTGATCGACGTGTGCCACAATCGCTACATTTCGGATATCGCCGCGAACCGCCATCGAAACCTCTCTTAGTGTTGCTGTTTTCTTACGTAAACGTTCGGTACGTACATGCTATCGGTACTTAAAAATCCGTACTTACACACAAACCGAGCCAATTCTAGCGAAGCATTACGACACATGGAAAACGGCGGACCTGTCAGATCATGCCGACAGGCCCGCCGTCAATCGCGCGAAGAGACGCGCGGACCTTAATCCTCAAGCTCCTTGCCAGTGCGTTCAGGCAGGCACAGGGCCGCCACGCAGGCGAGAATGAACGCCACGGCGAAAACGATGAACGCCACGGCCTTGTTGCCACCGGACAAGGTCAGGAACCATGGCATCAGCAGCGGCGCGATGATCGCGGCCACACGACCGCAAGCCGCGGCTGCACCGGAGGCGGCGCCGCGCAGACGCGTCGGATAGATTTCCGGAGTCACCGCGTACAACACGCCCCAAGCGCCAAGGTTGGACGCGGACAGCAACATGCCGAAGCCCAGCACAGCGGCCACGGAACCGGCTTGGGAGAAGGCGAACGCGGCCACGGCGGACACGGCGAGGAACACGCTCAGGGTCTTCCTGCGGCCCCAGATCTCCACCAGCCATGCCGCGAGGAAGTAGCCGGGCAGCTGTGCGATGGCGATGGCGAGCGTGTAGCCGAACGACTTGGTCAGCGAGCCGAACTGGTCGGCCAGCAGAGACGGCATCCACGTGAACGCGCCGTAGTAGGAGAAGTTCACGAAGAACCATGTGGCCCAGATGGCTGCGGTGCGCGCAAGATACTTCTTGCCGAATAGCTCGCGGGTTTTGATCTTCGGCAGCGGCTCGCCCTTCGGGGATGCGACCGGTTCGACGCCTCCGGCCTGTTCGAAGTAGCGCACGGCCTGCTCGGCCTCATCCTCACGTCCCTTGGATTCGAGGAATCGCACGGACTCAGGGATATGAATGCGCGTCACGATGGCGTACAGCAGCGGCAATGCTCCGATGAGCAGCGCCCAGCGCCATCCCCAATCGCCGGTGTTAGGAATGACGAAATAGCCGATGCAGGCGGCGATGATCCAGCCGATTGCCCAGAAGGATTCCAGCAGCACCGTCATACGGCCGCGTTGTTTGGTCGGAGAGAATTCCGAGACCAATGTGGAGGCGACCGGCAGCTCGGCGCCCAGGCCGAGGCCGATGACCAGTCGAGCGATCAGCAGAGCCGCCAGCGACCATGACAACGCCATACCGCCATTGGCCAGACCGAAAATCACCAGCGTCGCGGAGAAGACCGTCTTGCGGCCAACGCGGTCGGCCACGAAGCCGCCAAGCGCGGCGCCGATCGCCATTCCGACGAAACCGATGGACAGCACCCAGCTTTTCTCGGTCGGCGTCAGATTGAAATGCGGGTCGGCCGCGATGGCGGCCACGACGAACGACACCAGACCAACGTCCATCGCGTCGAACGCCCATCCAATACCCGAAGCCACCAACAGCTTCCTGTGCGCCTTGTTGAACGGCAGTCGGTCAAGACGCTCGTTGCGAGTCAGCGAGACCTCTCCCCCAACAGTTTGTTGCGATGCGGACATCAACACCCCTTTATCATTGTTTTCCTATTGTGTCGTGAGCTCGTTCAAGCCCGACGATGGCAGGCGATCACGCCGTCATCAATGCGGATAACGCGTCGTCATCCTGGAAAGCAATTCGAGTGTCGTCCGATTCGGATGCCGTTCCGGCTTCGGTCCACAAATCCGTTCCCGGCTTCCGGCTGTACCGGTAGACCGCCGCCGGCCTGGTACGGCCGATCCGCAGTTTCTCACCGGTGTCTTCCAACAGTCCGGAAGCAAGCATTTTACGGCGGAAATTCGCCAAATCGATACGCTGTCCGGCAATCGCCTCGTACACGTCATGCAGTTGGCTCAACGTGAATCGCTCGCCCACCAATCGAGTGGCGATGTCAGGCGATTCGATTTTGCCGCGAAGCCGGTTCATGGCGTATTCGACGATGGTGCGATGGTCGAACGCAAGTTCCGGAAGATGGTTGACGGGGAACCACTTGACGTTGTCCCCTCCGGCGAAGTCGATTCGTCCATCGGCCTCGCCCACCAGGGCCCAGTACACGATGGACACCATCGGCAGACCGCCATGCGAACGTGCCGGATCGCCGAACGTGTAAAGCTGCTCAAGATATTTCGGATGCAGCGACGTCGTCGATTCCAGTGCGGCATACGCCGACTGTTCCAATGAATGGTCGGCCCTCAGACCGCCTCCCGGCAACGCCCATTGCCCCAAAAAAGGCTGACGGACGCGTTTGACCAGCGGCATCCACAGGGTGGAGCCCATGCCGGACGAAGCGGCACCTGCGCCCACATCTGACTGCGGAACCGGCCCCAAAGCCAGAATCACCACGGATACGCCGACCTGCGGAGGCTGCTTGCGCCGTTCCGAGACATTGCCCATGATCAATTGATGGCCTCTTCCAATACTTCGAATTGCTTACAGGAAAGGAGTCTAACACTTATAGTCAACATGACTATAAGTGTGTCGAGTCGCTCATAAACACCAAGAGCCCCCAACGGGGCTCTTGCAAAGTTCAGGCCACGATGTCGTTGGCGATCAGCTCGCGGGCCACTTCACGGTATTCCTTCGCCGTCTTGTGGTTCGGCGCGTAGATGGTGATCGGCGCGGCCGCCACCGTGGAATCCGGCAGCTTGATGGAACGCGAAATCACGGAATGGAACACCTTGCCTTGGAACGCCTCGTAGATACGCTGCAACACCTCCTCGCAATGCAGGGTACGGGTGTACATGGTGACCAGCACGCCATACACTTCAAGGCTCGGATTGATGCGCGACTGCACCTTCTCGATGGATTGCATGAGCAGCGCCACGCCACGCAGCGCGAAGAATTCGGCAGCGACCGGAATGATCACACCGTCGGCCGCGGTCAACGCGTTCACCGTCAGCAGGCCCAACGATGGCTGGCAGTCGATGATGATCACGTCGTACTCGTCCTTGACCTGGCGCAGCACACCGGCAAGCACCTGCTCACGTCCCACTTCGGTGACCAGTTGCACTTCGGCGGCGGACAGATCGATGTTGGCCGGCATAATGTCGAGATTCTCGAAATCGGTGTGGTGAATCACGCTGTGCACGTCCATGCGCGGATTGAACAACGCCGTGTACACGGTGTCCTCCACCGCGTTGGCGTTGATGCCGAGACCCACCGTGGCGGCGCCTTGCGGATCGAAGTCGACGATCAGCACGCGCCTGCCGTATTGGCTTAGCGCGCCGCCGATATTGATGGAACTGGTGGTCTTGCCGACGCCACCCTTCTGGTTGCACATGGCGATGACCCTTGCCGGACCGTGCGTCTGCAGCGGCTCCGGTGCGGGAAACGTCTCATAATCACGTCCAAGCAAATCCGTAGGCATACCGTTTACCTTACCAACATCCTCGTGTCAAAAATTCCACTGTTTCCATGCTAGCCCATCATCGCCGTCAGAAACGGCAGCAACACATGCATCTCATGCTATCTTGCCCTTGGATGCGAGGTCAGATATGTCTCGATGAGGTTCTCCGGGCTTACATGCGTGTAGATCTGCGTGGTGGTGACGCTCGCGTGACCCAGCAGTTCCTGCACGGTGCGCACGTCGGCCCCGCCTTGGATCAGATGCGTGGCGAAGGAATGGCGCAATGTGTGCGGATGCAGGGGCTTGTCGATATGCGCGCGTTCCCCGGCCGCACGGATGATCTCCCACACCGATTGCCTTGACAGTCGTTTGCCGCGCTTGTTGAGGAACAACGCGCGTCGTTCGGTGGGCCCTTTCGCCTTCGACTCGAGCTGAGGCCGTCCGTTTTTGAGGTATCTTGCGATCGCCTCACATGCGTAACTGCCGACCGGCACCAGACGTTGTTTGGAGCCTTTGCCCATCAATCTCGCAACGTTCGATTCCAAGTCGACATCGTCAAGATTCGCGCCGCACGCTTCCGACACGCGGGCTCCGGTGGCGTACATGAATTCCAGCAACGCCTTGTCGCGCAGCATCGCGGGATCGTCGGGCATGTCCGCCATGCCTTCGGATTGAGGCCGATTCTGCGAGACGGGGATTGCGTCCAGCAAACTGGCCACCTCGTCCACAGTGAGCACGTCAGGCAGCGTCGTCGCGCCTTTGGGAGCCTTGACCTGTGCCGCAACGTCATTGGACACCACATGTTCGTTCAGTGCGAAGCGATGGAATGCATGAATGCTGGCCAGTCTTCGTGCCTTGCTGCGCGCGGATTCTCCGGAATCGTCAAGAAAGGCGATGTATCGTTCCACGTCCTGCGTGGTCACTGCATTAAGGTCTTGAATGCCTTGCGTCGCAAGCCAGCCGTTGTATTTGCGCAGGTCCGAGTCATATGCGCGCACCGTGGCTTTCGCAAGTCCTCGTTCCACGTCGATGTACGCGAGGAACTGATCAATCAAGCGTTCGATATCCGTCATCGTGGTCCTCCGTTTGCATCGTCATCATTTGTCGTGTCCGTTCCGTCACGCTCCCGTACGGAACGCGTTGCCCACATGGAGGATTCCAAGGACGTTCGTTCCAGGTGGAAGCCGTCATTGGATGGAAATCAACATTCCGGAAAGTCTATTCAAGTATCCGGTATGGGGAACGCGATACGCAAGAACCCCCGTCCGCTTGCCGGATCGGGGGTTCTGAAGTTCACAGGTGAACCGTCGGGGAAACTCAGGCTTCCTTCGGAGCGTTCACGTCAGCCGGAAGAGCAGCCTTGGCCTGCTCGACGATGGCCTTGAAAGCCTCCGGATCGGAGACGGCCAGCTCGGCGAGAGCGCGACGATCCAGCTCGATGCCGGCAAGGTGCAGGCCCTGGATGAAGCGGTTGTAGGTGATGCCTTCGGCGCGGACGGCAGCGTTGATGCGCTGAATCCACAGCTTGCGGAAGTCGCCCTTGCGAGCCTTGCGGTCGCGGAAGTTGTAGGTAAAGGAGTGCAGCAGCTGCTCCTTGGCCTTACGGTACAGGCGGGAGCGCTGGCCGCGGTAGCCGGAAGCCCTCTCGAGAACGACGCGACGCTTCTTGTGGGCGTTTACTGCGCGCTTGACACGTGCCATATTTGATTCCTCAGCTTTCTATTAAGTCTTTGTTTCTAAGCTCTCGCTATGCTCAGCGACCGAGCAGCTTCTTCATGTTCTTGCTCTGGGAAGTGGCCAGAACACCGTCGGCCTTCAGCTCACGGCGCTTACGAGCGGACTTGTGCTCGAGGTTGTGGCGCATTGCGGAGCCAGCGTGCATCAGCTTGCCGGAACCGGTCACGCGGACGCGCTTGGAAGCGGCGGAATTAGTTTTCATCTTCGGCATTGCTGCCCTCCTTGTTTGTTACTTCGTTTCGGAAGTCTTCGGTTTGTCGGACGTCACTGCGGCCTTGGCTTCAGCCGCTGCCTGAGCCTGGGCTTCCTGCTTGGCCGCCAAGCGTGCGGCCTGACGAGCCTGACGTTCGGCACGGGACTGATCACCACGACGACGCTGCTCGGACTGGGTGTGAACCTTCTTGCCCTTCGGCGCGAGCGTCATGATGATGTTGCGGCCTTCCTGCTTCGGAGCGAATTCGACGGTGCCGTATTCCTCCACTTCGCCAGCAAGACGCTGCAGCAGCTCGACGCCACCAATTGGACGGGACTGCTCGCGACCGCGCAGCATGATGGTGACCTTGACCTTGTCTCCGCCATTCAGGAAGCGCACAACATGGCCCTTCTTGACTTCGAAGTCGTGGTCGTCGATCTTCAGACGGAAGCGAATTTCCTTGATTTCCGCGGTGCTCTGGTTGCGGCGCGCCTCACGAGCCTTGATCTTCTCGTTGTACTTGTACTTGCCGTAATCGATGAGCTTGGCGACCGGAGGCTTCGCGTTGGGCGCCACCTCGACGAGATCGAGGTTCGCTTCCTTTGCCAGGTTCAGTGCGACGGAAGTCGCGATGACTCCCACCTGCTCGCCGTTCGGGCCGATCAGACGCACCTGGGAGACGCGAATCTCGTCGTTAATGCGTGGTTCGTCGCTGATGATGACTCCAATCCTCATATTCCATGCAACGGAACATCCCTTGATTGGCAGTTTTCCAAAGTCTCGATTGTTCAAGGCATGCCAAAACGCATCACAACGCGCCGTAAACCCGTAAGAGCGGCTTACATATCTCACCGAGACGACCGGTGGAAGGCATCTGCCTGAACCCGAGGCCCTGAAAGGCTTCCAGGTGGGGATATCCCGCTTTCTTGATTTCTCAAGCCTTGTAGATAATACCACACCCCGGGACCAGCGCGTGTCGCACCGGTCCCGGGGTGTTCGTCACCATTCGGACGGCATCCGCCGTCAGGCGATGGCGATGACGTCCGGCTTCTCGCCGTCGTGCACGAAGTAGACGTCGTACCACGTCAGGAATGAGTACACGGTCCAGATCTTGCGGCGATCGTCGGTTTTGCCGGCATAGTTGTCGTCGATCATCTTCAGCAGCGCGTCCTGGTCGAAGAACTGGCTGACGTAATCGCGTTCGAACACGGAACGGACGTACTTGTAGAACTTCTCCTCACGCAGCCACTTCTTGATCGGCACCGGGAAGCCAAGCTTCTCACGGTCGTACCATTCCTTGGGCAGATGACGTCCCGCCGCCTGGCGGAACGCGTATTTCGTGTTCTCGTCGGTGATGAGGTACTTGGTAGGCACCTGCTCGGCCACGCCCATGAGCTCCTTGTCGAGCAGCGGCACACGCAATTCCAGCGAATGCGCCATGGTCATCTTGTCGGCCTTGAGCAGAATGTCACCCGGCATCCACTGATGCATGTCAAGGTACTGCTTCTTCTTCAGTTCGCTCAGACCCTTGCCTTCCACACGCGCATACGTCTTGTCGACGATGCTTTGCACGCTCGGCGCCTTGCGGTATTCAGGCTTGAGCAGCTGTTCGGACTGCGATTCCTCAAACACACGCGCCTGTCCGATGAAGCTTTCCTCGGCCGGCGCAAGATTGGCGTACAGATGCCATGCGCCCGGGAAGGTCTTGCCCTTGCAGAACCGGGCGATCGCCTTGCGCGCGCCGGCTGGCAGATGCGTGAGCCAGCGAGTCACCACCTTGATGGGCCTGAATTTGGTGTGCACGCCGTAGTCGATGTATCCGGCGAACAACTCGTCGGCGCCTTCGCCGCTCAGCACCACCTTCACGTCTTTGGCGGCCAATGCGGACAGGAAGTACAGCGGCACGCAGCTCGGATTGGAGTCCGGCTCGTCGAGATGCCATTGGATGCGCGGGAACGCGGCGAACGCCTCCTCGTCGGTCAACGACTCGGCGGTGTTGTTCAGTTTGAGCAGTTCCGCCAGTTCGCCGGCCTGCTGCGATTCGTTGTACGTGCCTTTGCCGAAACCGATCGAATACGTGTGCTGCGGACGCGCCACGGCGGCGACGTAGCTGGAGTCGACACCGCTCGACAGGAAGGAGCCGACCTCCACATCGGCGATCTGGTGCGCCTTGACGGAATCGCACACCGTCTGGTCGATCGAGTTCACCAGCTCGCCCAGCTTCTGCTTGCCTTCGCGGAAATCCTCGTCGTAATACCGGTGGATGTCCATCTTGCCATCCCGGTACGTGAAATAGTGCCCTTCCGGCAGCTTGTAGACGCCTTTGAAGAAGGTCTCACCGATCGCCGGATACTGGAAGGTCATATACGGCTTCAACGCCTCGGCGTTGAGCTCCTTGACGAAATCGGGGTGGCGCAACAGGCTCTTGATCTCCGACGCGTACATGAACGTGCCGTTCATCTTCGCATAGTAGAAGGGCTTGATGCCGAAATGGTCGCGCGCGCCGAACAGCTCCTGCTTGTTCTTGTCCCAGATCACGAAAGTGAACATGCCACGTACGCGCTGCAGCAAATCCACACCCCACTGCTCATAGCCGTGCAGCAGCACCTCGGTGTCGCTTTTGGTGGTGAAGGTGTGTCCGGCCGCGATCAATTCCTCACGCAGCGTCTGATAGTTGTAGATCTCGCCGTTGAAGGTGATGACCTTCGAGCCATCCTCGTTGTAGATGGGCTGCTGGCCGCCGCCGAGGTCGATGATGCTGAGCCTTCGATGGCCGAGCGCCGCGTGCTCGTCGATGTAATGGCCTTCGCTGTCCGGCCCGCGATGCGCGATCATGTCGGTCATACGTTGGAGGACCGGGCATTTCACGTCAATGGGCATATCGTTGACGAAACCAGCAATTCCGCACATTATCTGCAATCCCTTCAAAACAAACTCGGTGTCAGTGTACCAGCATCCGCATGTCGAAAAACCGCCGCCGCGCCTCCGAACCGATTCATGCGTGACAATCTCCACAGGTTTCAGACATTTTAGGTATGCCGCATAGCCATGAAAATGACGATTCTTTCCTTTCGCCCGTCACGGCTACACTACCGGGTATGGATTCCCACGATGCCCGCACCTGCGTGATCTTCGGCGCAGGCGATTATTACGATGAGACCCCTGCGATTCCGGATGACGCCTTCGTCGTCGCCGCGGACGGCGGCCTCGACCACGTCCGAGCCTTCGGCATCGACGCCGATTTCGTGGTCGGCGACTTCGATTCGATTACCGGCGGACGCCCCACGCAAAACGACCACACCATCGCATTGCCTTCGGAAAAGGACGATCCCGACCTGCTGTCGGCTTTGAAGATCGGCTGGCTGCGCGGCGCGCGCACGTTCCACATATACGGCGCGCTCGGCGGACGAATCGACCATACGATTTCCAATATTCAGCTTATGGCGCTACTGGCCGACCGTGGCGCGACCGGCTACCTGCACGGCGACGGATCGATCGTCACCGCGATCTGCGACGGCGCGCTCGATTTCCCGGCGGACGACGCCGTTGCGGGACGCATGGTCTCCGTGTTCTCCCACAGCGATATCTCGACCGGCGTAAGCGAAACGGGATTGAAATACGAGCTGCACCACGCCGACATGAGCAGCACGCGCGTCAACGGACTGAGCAACGAGTTCCTTGCCGGCAGGCCGTCCCGCATCACGGTGGAGCATGGCACGCTCATCGTCACGTTCCCCATCGAGGCTCCCCTGCCGCACGTGGCGCGATGGCATGGCTTCTCCGGAGATCTCGGTGCATTGGACACGGACGTGTCCTCCGCGCTGGTCGAGCCAAGCGGCCGTTGAACGCATGCGGGACATGCATGTGAGCGTTCACTGAAAATCGCACTGCATTTTGGAACACGCGCCTCGGAACGTTGCCCTAAGTACAGGTGACGCACTACAGTGGACGGTGTTGGTAAACAATGGCTTCAGTGTGCCTGGCACACGCGTGGCCTACCCTAAAGGGAGAATTACATGACAGTTAAGATTGGTATTAACGGCTTTGGTCGTATCGGTCGTCTGGCTTTCCGCCGTATCTTCGAGCTGCAGGCTCGTGGCGGCCAGGCCGGTGACATTGAGGTCGCTGCAATCAACGATCTGACCACCCCGTCCATGCTGGCCTACCTGCTGAAGTACGACAGCACCCACGGCACCTTCCGTCATGACGATGGCACCCCGGTCGAGGTCACCTCCACCGACGATTCCATCGTGGTCGACGGCAAGGAATACAAGGTCTATGCCGAGAAGGATGCCAACAACATCCCGTGGGTCAAGAACGACGGCGTTGAGTTCGTGCTCGAGTGCACCGGCTTCTACACCTCCGCTGAGAAGTCCCAGGCCCACATCAACGCTGGAGCCAAGAAGGTCCTGATCTCCGCTCCGGCCAAGGACGAGACCACCCCGACCATCGTGTTCGGCGTGAACCACGAGACCCTCAAGGCTTCCGACGTGATCGTGTCCGCCGGTTCCTGCACCACCAACTCCATGGCCGCTATGGTCAAGCTGCTGGACGAGAACTGGGGCATCAAGGCTGGCTTCATGACCACCATCCACGCCTACACCGGCGACCAGATGATTCTGGACGGCCCGCACAGAAAGGGTGACCTCCGCCGCGCTCGCGCAGGTGCGCAGAACATCGTTCCGAACTCCACCGGCGCTGCAAAGGCAATCGGCCTGGTTATCCCCGAGCTGAACGGCAAGCTCATCGGCTCCGCACAGCGTGTTCCGGTCTGCACCGGTTCGACCACCATTCTGGTTGCTGTTGTTAAGGGCAAGGACATCACCAAGGAGAGCATCAATGCCGCAATGAAGGCTGCTTCCTCCGAGTCCTTCGGCTACAATACCGACGAGATCGTTTCTTCCGACATCATCGGTATGCGTTACGGCTCGCTGTTCGATGCAACGCAGACCATGGTCGCCAAGATCGACGACGATACCTATCAGGTACAGGTCGTTTCGTGGGACGCATAAAAAGC
>OGOV01003019.1_pt1 | contig 11776 bp, 9 predicted proteins | sample 1552711 | NCBI WGS metagenome assembly OGOV01 (sample SAMEA2580216, study PRJEB22360) | human gut metagenome | biome: human gut; feature: human-associated habitat; material: faeces | place: Denmark | collected 2008/2010 | reverse complement strand
CTGCGGTGGCAGAGATTGAGCGAGAAAATATCCGCACACAGACAATGGCAGGACGGGAGCAAAAGGCTCGTGAGGGCAAATGGAACGGCGGTTTCGCTCCCTATGGATACAAATTGGAAAGCGGAAACCTTGTCATTGCGGAGGATGAAGTGGAAGTAATCCGTGTTATTTATGACCGCTACATCCATACCAATGAGGGCGTTGCCGGAGTTGCTAAATATCTCAACCGCAACGGGTTTGTGAAGAAGCTGCGGCAAAATAACACCATCCCCGGATTTTCAAGGAACTTCGTGCAGGACGTACTGGATAATCCCGTTTATATGGGTAAAATTGCTTATGGCAGACGGAGAACCGAAAAGAGGCAAGGTACAAGAAATGAGATGCACGTGGTCGAGCAGTCGGAGTTCCCTGTTTACGATGGTCAGCATGAAGCCATCATTTCCGAAGAAGATTGGTATCTGGCACAGGAAAAGCGCAAGATCAATTCCTTTAAGCGGGAAAAGGTCAACAATCCAGACCACGCACACATCCTGTCCGGTATCTTGAAATGCCCATGCTGCGGAAAGAGTATGTACGGCAATATCGCCAAGGCGCACAGCAAGGACAAGAAAACACGGTATTATTACTACTGCAAAAATACGGTTACACCGACAGGGCATGAGTGCAGTTTCCGTCTGAATATCGAGCAGATGGAAATCAACAAATTTGTGGCGAAGGTTATCTCCGCTATGGTCAACAATCCACGATTTGTAGAAGCAATTCAGGCGAAAATCGGAACAGCAGTAGATACAGAAGATATGGAAAAGCAGATTGCTGTCCTACAAGGGCGGCTAAAGCAAGCCTTTGGAACGAAAAGCCGCTTGGAGCGTCAGATGGATACCTTGGACATCAACGATGCCCACTATGACAGAAAGATTTTGGACTTGCAGCGCCGCTATGATGAGCAGTATGATACGATAGAGGAAATCGAAGCTCAGATTGGCGAATTGCAAAGTCAGATCCGCAGCATCCAGCAGGAGAAGATTTCCGGTGACAATATCTATCGCTTGTTGCTGGCATTTGATGAAGTCTACCATTCCGCAACGGAAGCGGAGCAGAAGGAGTTTATGAAGGCCTTTATCGAGCGAATTGAGATGTTCCCGGAGAAAAGGAAAGACGGAAGCTGGATAAAGAAGATTGTATTCAATTTCCCCGTACCTGTTGATGGTGAGGAAGTGAAAGAACTTCCCTTGGAAACTGAAACAACTGTCGAAACGGTATGCTTATTGTCCAAACACCAAGAAGTGGGGGGAATAAGCTATGCAGATAAAATATGAAAACATCATCCTTAGGGATATGATAGAGACGGATATAGAGGACTATGTGCGCTGGTTCACGGCGGAACGTGAATGGGAAAAATGGGATGCTCCTTGGGAGAAGGAAGATACGGACGAGGAGACAGAGCGCAAAGAATGGACGAAATACTATGAATCGGTGAAAAACCGCCCTGATGATGCTTACCGCTGGAAATTTGAGATTGAATGGAACGGTAAGCACATTGGCTGGGTATGTTCCTATTGCATTGACGAAAACTATGAATGGGTAGGAAAAGCTGAGGAAGGCCAAATAGTTCACCGCGCTGTCGGCATAGATATTTGCGAATCGGATTCATGGGGAAACGGTATCGGCACAAATGCCCTTCGCGCTTTTATGGATTACTGCCTTGACAGCGGTGCGTGCGAGCTGTACACGCAAACTTGGTCCGGCAATGTTCGCATGCTTCGCTGCGCCGAGAAACTTGGCTTTGCTGAGTGCAATCGCTGTATCGGAGAGCGGGAGGTCAACGGACGGAAATACGATGGCTTAACGCTGAAATTTAAGAAGCAAGTTTGAATTGAAAGTGCCGCTGTGGCATAGAGATTCATCAAAATAACTATCCCCGCCCGCATTTACTGCGCAGGCGGGTTCTTTTGATTGAAATTGGTACGATATCGTACTCAACTATGGAGGCCAAGCGTGAATATATATTTTGCCGCAGGCCTTGACCTTTCACCTAAGTGCAATGATATAACCTTATCCGAAAGGAGATGGATGATATGACCATAAAGGAATTTGCAAAGCTGTGCGGCTGCAATCCGCAAACGCTTAGGTATTACGACCGCGTTGGCCTGCTCAAGCCCGTTCGGGTGGACAGGTACTCGGGCTATCGCTTTTATGATGAGGAGCAGGCGGTAACGTTCGTTAAGATAAAGAACCTGCAAAGCGCGCTTTTCACCATAGACGAAATAAAGCCGCTGCTCGATGCCGACAGCGCGACCGTGTATAAAGCGTTTGACGAGAAGATAGCCTCCCTTGAGAGTAAGCTTGAGACCGTGCGTGCCATACAGCGGTCATATCAGGGTGAAATTGACATGGTAAAGGAACAGCTGGAAGCGATAAGGCAAAAGGTAACGGAGTCTATGCGCACATACGACCCAAGCGAGCAGTTCGATATAGACGGCGAACAGTACGCGCGGATAACCGATAACGTATGTAACTTTTTCGAAAGTATGCTCACGGCAAACGATGCGGACATAAGCTATACGCCGCAGGAAGGCGGAGATGAAGCGCAGGAGGAAGAAGAATACGCCGACCCGCTGCACGATGAGGGGTATACGCTTGTGTATGAAAAGCACGGCTGGGAGCGCGTTAAGGACTTTCTTGACGAATGGCGCTGCCTTGAGGACGGTGCGGAGTACCTGCTGTACTTTGAACTTAAAGACGCAAGCTGCGGAATGCCGTTTGCAAATACAATACTCGGCATACTGTGCGAATGCGATAAGGACAAAAAGAAGCAGCTTGGCTGCAACGTGACCGCTTCAAAGGATGGCATGAACCATTTCTATCTGCTCAAACGAACCGAATAAAAATATACGGCAATGAAAACGCCCGGCTCCTGAAATGAGGAACCGGGCATGTTTTTGCTTTACGCTATGCTGATATCAAGTATTAGCCGGCGTAGTTGATGTCGTTATAGAACAGGCTGCCGTCGCCGCAGACAACAAGACCATTGATGTCGTTGCGGTATGCGCAGTAGGAAACATCGGAATAGAGGGGCACTATGGCGCAATCCTTGAACATTTCCATCTGGGCTTCATAAACGTATTCAACGGCCTGATCCATATCGGAAGAGGTTGCGGCCTTCTCTACAAGGTCCTTATAAACCTGCATGTCGGCGTCGCTCTTGGTGTTGGGATCGTAGTAAGCATAGTTGAGTACCAGTATGGCTTCCGCCCATTCAAGCACGGCTATACCGGCATCGTAATCGTCGTCGGCCATGCGCTCATAGATGTAGTTCCAGTCTATGGTTTCTATGTTCATCTTTATGCCGATTTCCTGAAGCTGCAGCTGCATTTCCTGCGCAACGGTAACACTGGTGCCGCTGGAACGGGTAAGGAAGGTGAACTCCAGCACGCTGCCGTCTTTTTCAAGGTAGCCTTCGCCGTTCATGGTGTATCCGGCTTCGGCCAGCAGGCGCTTGGCTTCTTCCACGTTGTTGCTCAGGTTGTCCTTGAAGTAGGCTTCGGCCTTCTCGGAGAAGAACTGCATGCCTTCGGTTATCATGGAATATGCGGGCTTCATGGAGCCATTGCACATTTCTTCCATGGCGTCGCGGTCAAGGGCAAGCATTACGGCCTTACGGACGTTAATGTCCTGCAGGTCCTTGTGGTCCTGATTCAGCTCGAAGTATTCAATGTTGGGATAGGTGTTTTCAAGCGTTATAACGCCGTCTATGCTCTGCAGCTCGGCATACTGTTCCATGTTTATGCCGGTCAGCACGTCCACTTCGCCGTTGGCAAGCATGGTGGTCTGGGTGAATGCTTCGGTATCGGCCACTATAACGGTGATGTAGTCCAAATCAACGGGACCCTTGTTTTCAACAAGGGGCAGGTTGGTCTTGTAATACGGGTTGGGCTTAAGGATTATGCGGTCGCCGGGAATGTATTCGTCCACGTAGAACGCGCCGTAGGGGATAGCGCCCCACTGCAGCTCATCATCGGTCATGGTGTCCAGGCAGTCCTTCTTGATTATGCCCATGAAGCAGGTGCACAGGAAGTGCATCAGGTCGGTACGATAGGTGGAAAGGTGCAGTATAACATCCTTGCCGTCGGCCTCCATTGATTCAATGTTGGAATAGCCGTAGCCCCAGTCGCTGCCGTCAAGGCCGTACTGGATGGAGGCTATAACGTCCTCGGGAGTAACATCGGTGCCGTCATAGAACTTCATGCCTTCGCTCATGATAAGCTTCATGGTCAGTCCGTCCTCGCTGATTTCGTAGCCCTCGCAGATACGGGGCAGCACGTTGTTGCGATCTTCGGGATCCATCAGGAAAAAGGTGTCCGCGATAAGGTCCTGGGAACTATACCAGCCGGTACAGCGGTACAGGTTGGTGCCGAGCCATTCGGAGTCGTAGATGGTGATGGTACGCTTACCGTTTTCATCCACGGTCACGCCGCCGTTATTGTTGGCGGGGGTGTTGTCGCCGGCCGGGGTATCGGTGTTGCTGGGGGTGTTCGCCGTGTTGCTGCAGCCCGCGAAAGCGGACACGAGCATCATTATGCCCATAAGCAGCGCCAAGATTCTCTTCATTGGGGTTCCTCCTTATTTTTATATCTGATACGGCTTTGCCGTTATCATTTAATGCTTATTTATCGTATAGGAAGCAGCTTACCTGATGCAGTGCATCTACGTGGTAATCCTTGGGCAGTTCCTCGCGGCAGCGGTCTGTCGCATGCGGACAGCGCGCAGCGAAGCGGCATCCCTTGGGCAGGTTTATAAGGCTGCCGGTTTCGCCGCCCATAAGCTCCTTTTTTTGGCTGCGCAGCGTGGGGTCGAGTATGGGGGAGGCGGCCATAAGCCCGTGCGTGTAAGGATGCAGCGGGTTGGAGGATATCGTCTCCGTGGGGCCGAACTCCATAAGTTTGCCAAGGTACATTACCGCAATGCGGTCGCTTATATAGCGCAGCACGTTAAGGTCGTGCGTTATGATAAGATAGGTCAGGCCGAAATGCTCCTGCAGATCGAGCAGCAGATTGAGTATCTGCGCCTGAACGGATATGTCAAGGGCGCTTGTGGGTTCATCCAGCACCATTATGTCGGGCCTGAGCACCAGCGCGCGTGCAATGGCTATACGCTGAAGCTGACCGCCGGAAAGCTGATGCGGATAGGAATAGAGATACCTTTCATCCATCTTGACCAGCTTCATGGCCTCCTGCGCCTTCTCAACGGCCTCCGCCTTGGGAACGCCGTGCAGTATCATGGGGCGCATGATGCTGCTTAGCACGTTGAGCCTGGGGTTAAGGTTGGATGCCGGATCCTGGAACACGGTGGCTATGCTGCGGCGCACGGCTTTAAGCTCCCTGCCGTGCAGCTTTGATATATCCTGCCCGTTCATAAGCACCCTGCCCTCGGTCGCAGGGGTAAGATTGAGTATAACGCGGGCAAGGGTGGTCTTTCCGCTGCCGGATTCGCCGGCAAGGCCAATTATCTCTCCCTTGTTTATGGTCAGGTTTATGTCGTCCACGGCCTTTACGGAGCCTTTTTTGGCATTGAAGGCGCCGCTGGTGAGCGGGAAGTATTTCTTCAGTCCGGATATTTCTATTGCCGGTACAGGTGCATTAACGTTGGCGTTGCTCATTACAGTTTCGAAGCCTCCTCCGCAAAATGGCAGCTGAATGTGTGGTCATGACTCACGGTAAGCACGGGCGGATTTTCGGTGAAGCATATTTCCTTGGCCAGCGGGCAGCGGTTGGCAAAGCGGCAGCCGGGCTTCTTTTCGGTTATGCGCGGCACGTTGCCGTCTATTGTTTCCAGCCTGCCCTCGTGCTTTGTTTTGCGCGGCAGGGCGCGCATGAGCAGTCTTGTATACGGATGGGAGGGCGCGGCGAAAACATCGAACACGTTGCCCTGCTCCACTATGTTGCCCGCGTACATTACGGCTATTCTGTCCGCAACCTCGGCAACAAGGCCGAAATTATGGGTTATCATGAGTATGGCGGTGTTGTACTGCGTTTTGAGATCCTTCAATATTTGCAGTATCTGCGCCTCTATCGTAACGTCAAGCGCGGTGGTGGGCTCGTCCGCTATAAGCAGCTCCGGCGTGCGGGAAAGCATCATGGCTATCATAACGCGCTGGCGCATGCCGCCGGAAAGCTCGTGTGGATAGCTGTTCACGCGCTTTTCCGCGTCCGGAATGCGCACGTCCTTGTAAAGGTTTATAACGCGCTCCCACGCTTCCTTGTGGCTCAGCCCGTCAAGCAATATGGCTTCCTCAACCTGCGAACCGGTGCGGTAAACGGGGTTGAGCGAATCCAAAGGATTCTGGAATATCATGCCTATGTGCTTGCCGCGCATCTTTTCCATGTCCCGCACGGGAATCTTGTTCAAATCCTCGCCCTTGAACAGTATTTTGCCGCCTATTTTCTCGTTGCCGTCCATAAGCAGGCGCATTATGGTGAAGGCTATCGTGCTTTTGCCGCAGCCGGATTCGCCTACCAGCGCAACAATCTCGCCGCGGTTCATGGTAAAATTAACGTCGGACACGGCGGAAAGATAGCCGTTGCGTATGCGGTAATCTATGCTCAGATCCTCAAGCCTAAGCAGGGGCTCTTCGGTATTGTCAAGCTTGGTCACTATGTCGCTCATGTGTTTCCTCCTTACAGGCCCTTCAGGCGCGGGTCAAGCAAATCGCGCATGCCTTCGCCCAGTATATTGAACCCAAGCACGGTATACACCAGCGCAAGGCCGGGGAATATGCTGAGCCACTGCGCACGGTGAACATAGTTCATGCCCTGCGATATGGCCAAGCCCCAGTCCGGAGAAGGCGGCTGAGAGCCAAGGCCAAGGAAGCTGAGCGTTGTGGTGGCCATTATGGTGCCGGGCAGGTTGTTTGAAATGAGCACTATCAGCGAAGGCACGATGTTCGGCAGAATATAGCGGAACATTAATGAAAGCGAGCTTTCGCCGAAGGCGCGTCCGGTTTCAACGAAGGCCATCGTGCGCAGTGACATCGTTTTTGCGCGCACGGTGCGGGCGTAGCCTGCCCAGCCGACCAGCGATATTGCAATTATAGAATTGGTAAGGCCCTTACCAAGAACCGTAACAACGGCAAGCGCCAGTATGGTGCCGGGTACGCACCAGGTAACGTCGGTTATAAACAGCAGCACCTTATCCACCCAGCCGCCGAAATAGCCGCACAGAAGGCCAATAACAACGCCAAGGAAAAGCTGTATGCTTGTGCCAAGCAGCGCCACCCAAAGGGTTATGCGCGTGCCGTAGATAACCTTGCTGAACATATCGCGGCCGAAATCATCCGTACCGAAAAGGTAGGTTGAATTGGGGGCCTGGAGCCTGTCCTGCTTATGGGGTTCATCGTAGTCATAGGGGGCAAACTGCTGCGCAAATATGGCTACGAGTATAAGGCTAAGTATCATCAGGAAGCCAACGACAAAGTTAACGTTCCTTCTGCAATTATAAAAGAATTCTCTGATGGGGGAATAGTTCATGCTCCGGCGCCTCCGTTCATGGTAATGCGAATTCTGGGGTCAAGCATACCGACCACAACGTCGCTGAGCGTGTTGAACACGACCGTCAGCACGGCTATTATAAGTATGCAGCCCTGAACAACGGCGTAGTCCTGAGTGATTATGCTGTTCACGAGCAGGCTGCCCATGCCGGGTATGCTGAATATGCGCTCGGTTATTACTGCGCCGGATATAAGCCAGGGTATGCTCATGAACACAAGCACGGTTATAAGTATGAGGGCGTTGCGCATAACGTGCTTGACCATAACGGTTTTGTGCGGCAGGCCCTTTGCATAGGCTGTAAGCACATATTTTTCGCGGAACACGTCAAGCACTTCGGTCTTGGTAAGGCGGATGGTGCCGGCAAGCGAGCCGAGCACGCCGCCGCCTATGGGCAGCACCCAGTTGACGGCCTTTTCATAGCCGGATATAGGCAGCCATTTCAGCGTTACGCTGAACAGCAGTATCAGCAGAACGTATAGCCAGAAGCTTGGCACGGCGGAAAGGAAAAGGGTAACGTTTATTATTGCGCGGTCAAGGAATGTATCCTTTTTATATGCGCAAAGCAGTCCTAACGGCACTGCGATGACTATTTCAAAGAACAGCATCCAGCCGCAAAGCTTAAGACTGAGCGGTATGCGCGCGTCCATCATATCCGCAACCTTCTGCTTAACGCGGAGGGACGTGCCGAAATCTCCCTTGGATATTATCTTCCATATCCAGTCAACGTACTGCACGGTAAGCGGGCGGTCGTAACCGTATTCGTGGCGGATAATGTCCTTGCGCTCCTGCGACACTTTGCGGTCAACTATCAAATCGACCGGGTCGCCGGGCATCAAATGCATCATGCTGAACACCAGCACGGAAACTGTAAATACCAGTAATAGGCCATTCAGCAGCTTTTTCAGAATAAATGATGTCAAGATCTGCTCTCCTTTGTTGGGATTGTGACGCCTATATATTAGGCTACGATATATTTTATCATGGCCATAATAAAAAGGACATTGCAAAAAGCGCGCGCATAATGCAGAATGTGATTGCATTCATTTCATTTTGCCCATATTTGCAAAACCTTGGTATAATTAAACCGAAATATCTACGGAGGGCTGCGCATGTGAACAAAAAACATAAATGGGAGGACGAAACGGACCGCTTACGCAATTCCTTTTTCACGGAAGGGTTCCATTGCCTTGTATATAACGTGAGCGAGGCATATAACCTTGTTAAGGCGCATAAGCATGATTTTCCGCAGTTTGTAATAATGCAGTCCGGCGCAACGCGGCAAACGCAAAGCAGCCGGGCATATCACCTGGGCAGCGGGGACATATTGTTCACCCCGCCGGGAGTGATGCACAGCATGTCCCTTGCGGAGCAGAAATACTTCTATAATTTCTCCGTCACCACGGAAATAGCCCGCGCCGCGCTTACGGCGGCATGCGGGGAGGAATGCGGCTTTGCGGACATTACGCCGCTGATAACCCCGCGGGAGAAGGACATGGCGCTGATACTGAACCAGATAACAAGCCTTGAAGCTACGCTGGACGGGATAGAGATATGCGATGAGGATGATGCATTCTATAAGGATGTGGTGTATCATCAGGTGTTTGCAATACTGTATCTTATATTCAGCGTGGCGGGGAAGGAAAAGGCCAATACTGCCCTTGCCGTAAGGGAGGACGAGCGCACGCGGAACACGGACAGCCTTATCAACTATCTTGATAACCATTATTATGAAGAGATTCGCTTTGCGGAGGTTGCGGAGCGGTTCGGCATGTCCCAGGCCACAATGTCGCGCAGGTTCTTTGCCGCGCGGGGCGTTAAGCTGCAGGATTATCTTAACCGGCGGCGCGTGAGCGAGGCGCAGAAGCTTATGGCGCAGGAGAATATGTCGCTGTTCTATATTGCCGATGCTGTGGGATATCAGGATTTCAGCACGTTTTACAGAAATTTTAAGCGCTGCTGCGGCATGAGCCCTTCACAGTACCGCGAAATAGTGCTGGGGCAGGCGAAGGCGGATATATCAAATGAAAAGACGGAGGACAAAACCGAATGAAGAAGCTTATATGCATTGCGCTGTGCATGGCTATTGCGGCATGCTGCACGCTCAGCCTTGCCGCGAAGGACGACAAGATGGAGACGGATCCATACGCCGTGCCGCAGGTGAAGAACGCGCCGATAGCGCTGCTGTATGAGGAGACCACGGACACGGTTCTATTCTCGCGCGAGGCGGACAAACCCAACCCGCCCGCAAGCATGACAAAGGTCATGACGGCAACGCTGGTGCTGGAATACGACCCGGAGCTAAAGGGCACAATGGTGGTGCCGGAGGAGGCGATGAGCAAGGAGAACTGCTCCTGGCTCGATACGGACCATCTTGAGGTGGGCGAGGAGGTGTCCGTATGGGACCTGATGAACTATCTTTTGATAGCATCGGGCAACGAGGCCGCGACTACCCTTGCCATATACGTTGCGGGGGACATACCCACGTTTGTTGACATGATGAACAAAAAGGCCGCCGAGCTTGGCATGACAAGCACGCATTACGTTGACCCGCATGGGCTGAGCAGCGTACCGCAGCTGATAACCGCCAACGATATGCTCAAGCTTTGCCGCTACGCCATGAAGAACGATACCTTCCGCAAAATAGTATCCACGCGGGAGGGCAGAATACCCGCTTCCAACAAGCGGAGCGAGGCATTCTGTTTCCGCAACAGCAACAGCGTGCTTGACCCGCTGGGCAACCGTTTCTACGATACCGGCTTCAGCGACGATATAATAGGCATAAAAACCGGCTATATACCCGATTCCGGCATGAACCTTTCCTGCGCCATGCAGCACGGGGAGCTGCGCTTTTACAGCGTTGTTATGAAGGGCAAGGGCATGTTCCTTGAAGGGGAGCCGTGCTACACGCATTGCCTTGACACGGCTACGCTTATGCGCTATGCGCGCACGTTTGCGCGCTTCGGCTACGGCGAAGGGGAATTGGTTGAGCAGGCTAAAAGCGGGCTTAAATGCCTTGACGTGGCGGCTGACAGGGACGTGTACATACTCTATCAGGATAATAAGCAGCCAGACTATACCGTTACCTACGTATCGGACATAGCATCGGCCAAGAAGGGCGACACCGTTGGCACAATAACCCTCAGGGACGAATTCGGCAACGTGCGCACAGCGGAGCTTATTGCCGCAAAGGATGCAGCGGTGCAGGCGTGGGTGATATATGCCGCGGCGGGGCTTATAATAGCGATAGCGGCGGTATGCATAGCGCTCAGGAAGCGTTCGCGGGCAAAATAATATATAATACGCAGCGTATTTTCTTCGGTCGCGGTATGGGTTATAATTGACCTGTGCTACGGCCGAATTTTTTGCGTATGCGGGAGGAACAAACGATTGCAGTACAAAAGCGACATTGAAATAGCCCAGGGCGCGGCACAGCATCAGCACGGCCTGCGCGGTGGTCACGGTGGCGTTGGGGTCGAACTTGCCGTCGCCCACGCCGGCCACGATGCCCAGGCTGGAGCACAGGTTCACATAGCCCTGCGCCCAGGCGGGGACGTCGGTGAACACGCTGGTCTCTGCGAACTGGTTGACGTTCACACCGGCGCCATACAGCATGGTGCAGATGATGACCGCCATCTCGGCGCGGGTGACTACGTTCTCGGGGCCGAAGGACCCGTCCTCGTAGCCGTCAAAGAGGCCGATGGCAGAGGTGACCGCCACGGCATCCTGATTGACGATCTCGGCCTTGTCGGTGAAATCGTCGATACCCTTAGCGCTGGAGCCCACGACCATCATGCCCAGGAGCATAACGGAAGCCAGAGCCAGGCTGAGAGCACGCTTCAGGTTTCTCATTGGATATTCCTCCTTTTTATATTGACAAAAGTCGCTGTTTTCTGACAAACCGGGCCTTTTCCAGAACATTTCGGCCCACTATGCCTGTACAACACTTCTGACACAGGAGGAATTGGTTATAAAAAGGGGGAGATCAGGGGAAAAATCCCCGAGATTACGCCTAAAAAGTTTCCCTGGTAGACATTTGGTAGACACATGAAAACAGAAGGAACGGCAGGGCCCTGAAACTCCAGGCCCCCGCCGCCCTTTTTTGGTAGACTTTTGGTAGACATTTTTATTTTTGAGAGACGAGAAAGAGACGGAATCGGTTGCGTGATTTATGTTTAGAGATTATAATGGGGCCGTAACATTGATCAGAGAAGCTTTCCAAGGGAGAGCGGATC
>OGOV01003018.1_pt1 | contig 11782 bp, 10 predicted proteins | sample 1552711 | NCBI WGS metagenome assembly OGOV01 (sample SAMEA2580216, study PRJEB22360) | human gut metagenome | biome: human gut; feature: human-associated habitat; material: faeces | place: Denmark | collected 2008/2010 | reverse complement strand
GTAGCCGGAGCCGCGGGGCCGCCAAGGGTTCCGAGTGCCGCCCCTGCGGTGAGTGTGGGGAGATCGCCCACAAGCGTACCGATCTGCATTCCAAGACGCTGAGGAAGCGTAAGGGTGCTTACTTGAACGGGCGTAAGCGCATCGGGGAGCTTTTCACGAGCCACCAATCCTGAAACGCTGCCTTGGAAACCATATTCAATGGCGTCCATGAGAGAAACAGGATCGTATCCCTTGAAATAACCATTGATTTCCTGATCGGAAAACCCTGCTTTTTCCATCTTTGGACGCATGAAATCGCGTATTTCTGTATCAGAAAATCCAGCCTGCTTCATTCGCAAATAGGGATCGGAATTTACATTTAATGTCGTATTTTCACTCATTATTTACCTACCCTATTCCACCAAGATTCAGGACTTTCTCCAGCCTTTCTTTTTAGCTGCTGATTAGTATCTGGGTAAACGTTAATAATTCCGTTGATATTATTTAATTGGTCTTGAAGATTAGGCATATTACCTTGTAACACATTGAAAAGTGTATCTCCATTAAACAGCTTTTCTACCGCTTCATCTCCACCTTTTTTGTAAGCCTCGCGGATCAGGTTATTGATTTGAGCCCGCGCTCTATCTTCTTTGATAGCCGCCTCAGGTGTTCCTGCTGCAAACTGTGGGCGTGCAAAAGCAGTATCTGCAAGATCTTTACCCCTCTTAAAGTACCCATTTAGTGGCCCATCCATATCTTTCTTAAGTTGTTTGAGGTTTGAAACATCACTAGCGTTAGCTTCACCTCTTGCCATCATTGAAGTAATCGTACCATCGGTGATGTCCTGTCCGGATATAATAGCACTAGCCATTGCATTTATTTTTGCTGGATTTCGTGTTTTCCCAAAGGTTCCAGCTTCAAGTTTTTGTTTTGCTTCTATCTTGGTCACAGCATCAAGATCGGAATTATCAATGATACTAAAAGCCATAGCAGGATCAGGGGCAATACCTTTTTGAGGGTCCCCGACTAAATATGTATAAGCGTTATTAATGGTTTGCTCTTCATATTTACTATTAAATTCTTTTTGTTGCTGTTTATTTTGTGTATCTTGGGAGCGGAGCATATCTATAGTTGACTTCGCTGTGACCGCATCCAGACCATATTTTTTTCTACCTTCTGGTGTAAGGAGCTCGTTTACTCCAGAAAGAGGATCGTCCTTAAACATGGACACAATATTAAGTGATTGCTCTGCCCGAAACTCGCGTGTTCTCCTCTCCGCCTCAGCCCGGGCCTCAGCTTCCTGCCGCTTTCTCTCATTCCTGATCGCAACCTCATACTGGTTTACATCACTGCCAAGAAGATCGCGGTAATGCTCCACTGCTCCCTCGGCTCCTTTTAGATTCCCGTGGGAAAGGAAGCCTTTAACGATACTCCCAGCTGAACTCTTGTTGATTTGGGAAAACAGAGCCCGATTATCCAGCCCCGGACGCATGTCAGAAAGACGCGAGAATAAGGTTTGCTGGTTCAGTTCAATGAATTCTGGATTGTCGTAATTTTTGGCAACCAAATTGAGGAAATTTTCAATTTCACCATCTTGAACGGACTTATCCCAAGCGGCCTTCTGTTGCTTCGCGTAAGCCTGCCCCTGCTCAGTGAAATGAATTCCAGACAATGCAGCCTGCTTGTTGAACATCTCGGCAAAGCGTCCGGAGAATCCGCCCTCCTGAAAATACTTCTGAGCCGTCTCCCTTGCGAACTTCTCGAAGTGCTGGCCCGCTTCAATGGCGTTCTGCCCCTGATTCTCAGCCATGTAGCGGTCACGTTCGGCGGAAAGCTCTTTCTGCATGGCAAGGAGCGACTGAGATACCCGCGTTGTCTCCGTGCTCACGTATTCCTTGATAGCAACGTTGGTGAGGGCTTTTCCGGCCTCCAGAACCGTGCCCGCAAGCTGGTTCTCCGCCGTAGCCGCGATGTTCCCGATGCGCGGTTGCTGATACCCCGGATCAATGCCGCCTACGCCGATACGCCGGGGCCCCGTATTGTATTGCTGGATACGGATCGCCATGTCTATTTACCTTTTTTAAATGCAGAATAATCTTTCAATCGTTCTGTATAGGCCCTTGCCTCTTCCGCATTGCGCAACCCAAGGCTATTCGGATCGATTCCGGTATCTTCCATGAAATACTCCATCCATACAGTAGGATGCTTGGGACTTTTCAACATCTTGCCATCAGGAGATGAAGATGCCCAATGATCCGATTCCTCATCGAATTCATATTCCTGTGGACCTACGCCAGCCTTCCACGCTCCCCGGTAATCGTAATCCGCACGCGGGCCGGTCAAGTCCGTATACAAATCTTCATCACTCAGTTTTTCACCAGATAAAGCGGCTCTCTGTTTTACTTGTTTAAACCAGCGAGTTTTTATGAGCCACTTCTTGAACTCTCCCTCATCTTTTTCTGAAAGCTGAGTCGGGGCCCATTCGGACTTGGAGAACTCTTGATAGCGATCGTACCAGTCTGCCATCTCCTATCTCCTGCCCGAAAGATAGTTTTTGAGGAATTGCTGTTCAGACGCACCCCCGCCGCCGGGAATAATCTTCCGGCCGCCGAACAATCCGCTACCGGAACTTCCCCCGAATCCCCCGGCCATCGAATAAGCCCCGATTCCGCTGGTCAGCCCGGTGATGCCCGCAGTCAGAAGCGAGTTGCCAAGCCCCTTTACCGTCGAGCCGTAGTAGCTGGCAGCCGCGTCATAGTTCGCCGCATTTGACTCAAGAGCCTTCACGTTCTCGCCCGTTTCCCATTCGGAAAGGACTTTCTGATACCGATTCAGTGCCACATCCTGAGAGAACCGCAGCGCATTTCCTTCCAGCGTATCCGCAGCCGAACCGCTGGAAATGTCAACGCCGAGCGCGCCGAGGGAAGCGATATTGCCAGACTGCAAATCCGCATACTGCCGCCGGAGCGCAGACCGTTCCCGGTCAAGGTTTTCTCCTTCAATCCGCCCTTTCTCAGCCGTGATCTTCGCCTGATTCCGTGCGGCCGCCGCGTTCGCTTCCGCCACGTCTTGCTGATACCGCGCCTGTTTGTTGGCGGCAGAAGTCTGTTGCAGGCTGGACAGCGCCGAAAGGCCGCCAGCGGTCAATGCTAGAGTCATGGCCCCCATTACAGCATCCCTCCCCCGGCATACGGTGCAATATCCATCGTCGTGACGATCGCCAGAATCGTGAGCGGCGTTGCGCTGCTTACTTCAAAGACAAGCGGGGATTCGGACGACCACCCGCCGCATGTTTCCATGTTCAGATCCGTCCCGTCGCTGAAAAATGGCCGCACGCTGAAAGCCCCTCCCTTAATGTGCCTGTCCACGAGGGGAGAAAGATTCCCTGCAATTCCGGCGAGGAACGACATGCTCCGGTACGTCCTGACCCGTACGGCGGAAATCTTCCGGTTGTGCATGAGCGTCCATCCCTGTTGTGTCTGCACTTCGGGCAAGTTCGGTATGACCCGCGAAGTATATGGAAGGCCGATATGCACGGATTTCGCCGGGCTTTTCAGCTTTAGTTCCCCGCCCGCGCTTACGGTCAATCCATCAATCGTGCCGCCGTCCGCAAAGACCTGCACGGTGCGCCCGGCCAGATGCCCAAGCCCGCTGAACGTATCCGCAGCCTCTCCGCTGTAGTGCAATGCCGAGTCAAGGAAAAAGGCGTCATCAAGGTTGTCGCTGTCAAAAAAGGATTCCAGCCGTTCGACAAAGACACCGACCGGCCGCCGCACGAGGAACCAAACCTGATCATCAGGCGCCCCCGGGATGACGGCCACGTCAAGTATACTCCCGTCAGTTGTATGCCGATGCCAGCCGATGACGTCCTGTTCCTTCATGTATGTCAAACCAGCAAACGTACCGTCGGAAAGAACGCACCAGAGCGTGCTGTACGGCTCTTGCTGGTACGCCCATGCCGTGATGTCCCGATCCTTGATGATATGCCGGGCAAGGAGGGTCAAATCCTGCCCGAGGTACTTGTCCGCGCTGTAGTTGTAGGCGAACTCGCGTACTGCCCCTGACCCGCGCTGCACATACAGAACCCCGCCGCCAACGGACAGCGCCGATACTGCCCCTTCTCCACCGTTCGTTGTCTGGAGCTGGAAAGAGACGGTTGACGGCGTGAGCACCACGCCCTCCGAAGATTGCAGCGTCCACTCACTCCCCTCCGTCCCGAAAGCAAGAGCGTTGCGGTCAGGCTGGAGCCACACAATCCGATTCGCCTGTGTAGCGGCAAGGGTTACTTCAATCGCATCATCATCTTTCGGGGGCACCGAAGAGGCCATGCTTTCAAAATCTCCGGTACGGGACAGCCAGATGGTGATCGGCCTGTTTGCCGTAGCCGCAAAGCCAAGGCGTTGTTGATGGAAAAAGACCTGCGAAGGATAGTTTCCTGAGCCCTCAAAAGGATTCTTGTGCTCTATCGGCGTATCTTCGGTATCCGCGCCGATGTTCTTGTCATCATAGTATTGCGCGTAAGTATAAGAAAAGACCGGATTCGCCTGAATGTCTCCTTGAAATCCTTGAGGGTACTCCGAATTCTGACCGAATCCTGTATAGCTTGTGAAGCTTCCGTACTCTCCCTCATATCCCGAAGGAACGTTATCGACGCCGATCCAGCCTGCAGGAACCCCCTGTTCATCATTTTCATGATAGACAAAGAGTTTTCGCAACGAGGCATTGTACCATGCCGGATAAGTCTGTTGAACCAAAACGCCAGTTTTCCCAACCTTGACCCCAGTGACGACTGTCGTTGTTGTTCCGTCAGGGTTTTCGACAGATTGGGTCAGGACTGAGACGTACAGATCGTCTGCCGTCCGAGAAAACCGATACCCACCGATATCGATCCCTTGGAGCGTCGTGGTCGCGGTAGTTGTATCGTCTTTGCTTGCCCGCCCGATGAATCCGAAAACCCCTGTCTTCTTTTTGTAGATACGGTATTCGCTGGCCCCGGATACGGCAGGCCATGTTATGCGGATGTGGTAATCGACACTGTTCAGGGCCTCAGCTTCAATCGTCGCGGCAGGAGATGCGGAAGATTCTTCTCCGGTTTCTCCATCAATGGCCGTGACAAGATAGCTGTAATCCGTCATGCTCGGATTTTTCGGTTTGTCATCATCAGCCCGTTTGTCCAAAATCTGTAATGCTGGCGTTTGCGGGGCTGCGATGGACGGCATGAAGGTGAGCGTCGCCCATCTCCAATCATTATCGGAATACCGAGAGAGCTTACACGGCGGATACGACGGATGAACGAAATAAACCACGTCCGCAGACTGTGCGAACCGAACAGCCCGCAGATCTGACGCGGCGAACGGAGTAGACACAACATATGGTTCGGAACCTGAAGAAACGAGTTTTCCATCAGGCAGCCATACCCGCATCGTCTTATCACCGAACTCAAGTATCCGGCCCTGCGTCTCACTGAACACGAATGGAACCAGACGGGACGTTTGACTCTTCGCCGTGCCCAGATACCGCGTCCCAGGACGGCGTGTTGCGCCCCCCTGCGGCATAGGGACAAAGTTCAGCATTTCGCGTGTTCCCGTGTTGTAGCGCGGCTGATCCACGCGCCCTCGAAGCAAAGGGGAAATCTCGCCGCCATTCAGGACATTTTGGGTATGGAAAATAGGCATCAGTTTACCCACCGTTCCTTAAGAAAATGAGAAGGCCATTCCTCGCGCACCGGGTCTTGCTGTGCGTCGGCTTCTACTTTCGCCCGGTCAATGGCCTGTTCGAAAAGCTGGAAGTAGTTTTGAGCATTGGCTACGCCTTGTGAAATATACTGAGAGATCTCGAAGGCGATTTTCCACGCGAGGGCATCGGCAAACGCCTCGCTGACAGCCATTTCCCGATTATTGCTCACGTACCTGAGCGCGAGGCTATCCGCGTCGGTATAGATTTCCTGCCCGACAATGCTGTAACGAGGCCCAGAATGCCGATATGCCCATGACGGTACCTCTCCGGCGTCGCCATGCCGCCGCACATCCAGAACGCGCATACAGTCACCGGGGAGCGGATACGCATATCGGTAGCCGAAAGCAGGAGCATCAGCTGACTGAGCCAGCACCGCATATCGAAGCGCAAAAGGCCAAGGATACAGAGAAAGGCAGAATTCAAGGCTCTGGTCATATGCAGCTTCTGCAACCTGTGCCGCTGGTGTATCCTGAAATGCTAGGTTGATGCCCTGCGCCCCGACGCGCATCAACGCTGTATTGATGATTGCTGTACGGTTCTGGCTCATCCTTTCTCTCCATGCTTTACTTTAAACACTGCAAGGCGCTGCTTTCACATATCGTGGTACTTGAACCGCTCACGAACGCTTTCGATATACCGCAAAAGCTGTCCTAGTTTCTCCGCGTTCCCGCCCATACTTTCCGTGATCGCCTCAAATTGTTTGTGCTGCGGCCATTTTTCAAGAATTGCGTCTTTTCGCTTATCTTTCATAATGTTGTTATATCTTTCTTTATCAGCAATTACTGCCCATGTCCCATCTTCCAAAGCTTCATATTCATCACCGGGGCACTCAGATTGCATCTCTATGTACCCATTGCGGTTCAACTCTTCTTCTGAAAGAATATTTTCTTGTATTGAGAAGTTTCCCCCAACTGTTGCAAAAAATTTCATTCTATTCCTCACTATTTGATATGTTAAATGCATTACTTTGCACAGAACTGTATGTTCCCGTAACTGCTCCTGCATCGCCAGAAACAATTATTGCATCTGTAGATAAAATTTCTTCTGTAATAGTTAGATATACAAAACTATACCTATTCTCATCAACATATGCAGATGCAACAGTATAATATACTCCGTTAACTCTAACTTTAAAATTTGAACCATTTTCATTTGCAATTTGTATATTTGTAGAAAATCCAATACGGACAGTATGATCATTATAATAAGTTACGTACAAAGCTCTCGGACGAAAGCTTTCTATATCAATGACTGAATCCATCAATGGATTTCCATTGACATCTGTTAGTGTACTTGCCCGTAAGATTCCAGATACTTTAACACGAAGATACGCGGTTTTTTTAGATGCGTACGTATTATTGAAATCAACAAAAATGGCATGTTTTGATGTATTAACGGTATTCAATAGTACTTCAACAGCAGATGTCAGTGTCTGAACTGTAAAAAATGGAGTATCATAGAATTTTAAACGAGGAATCATAACTCCAGAACAATAACTATACCCTTGTGGGATGTTATATACAATAATATTAATCCATTCTTCTCCGTATCCATTTGCAAAAATGCGGTATCCCCTAAAAGATTTATCGCCTCCCTGTTCTGCACATGCCCCACCTAGCTTAATGTCGTTGTCTTCATAATGGTATACATTGTCAGCATTACGACTGAGGGCATGTGATGAAGCATCAACCTTAAATTCTTTTGCATACGTCAGTTGGGGATAGATTCGGTTTGCGCCAATAAAAGCACTTGCAAATGTGGATACGAACTTGCGTGAAGCTATAATATGTTCTTTTCCAAGAATACGTACCAACGTTGTTCTTCGAAGGTCAGTTAGCGTTGTGCCATCACCATTTTCTAAAGAGAGAAACCCGAATTGATTTGTGACGAAAGGTGCAGTTGAATACTGTACGTCTTCTTCCCACGTGATGTTATTTACACCTGCGAGGACACACTGAATATCTGCTAGAAATGCATAAGGTTGCGGTTGTGTAGAAGCTGCAACAATACAAACATCACTGAATCTGACGAAGTTAGCATATGCTCCGAACAGGGTGTCAAAACGCACACCACGAATATCTATCGCGAGATACTGGCTAATGACTCTAATTCTAGTAAAAGTCGCCCATCGATCTGTTCCGTATGGATATGCGTCAGTAGAAACTGTAGGCCAGTTGATAGCCCCATATTCTTCATCAGAATATGAACCTTGCTCAGTGGGAAAGCATGAACGCGAAGCATCAAAATAAATGCTCGTGATACACACTCGTCCAAGTATATTTGCATGTCCGCTGATTACGAGTTCACCCCATTCTCCGGGTCCGAATGCGAAGGTGTAAGTATTATGCCTTCCTACATTCTTGTAATATTTTTTGGCATGGATGACAGCGGCGTCAAAAGTTGCAAAAGCAGTTTGTATAGTGCTCCCATGTCGCGGAGATGATGCGTTGTCGTTACCCTCTTTGGTGATATAAATTGTCACACCAGAATTTTTCTTTTCATCATCAAGAACGTAGTAAGTCCAGTGCACAGTTGATATTCCGAGAAGACTTTTACACCCAATGCTTGGAATACTGACAGACTGAACATCAGTTTCTGTAAATTGAACATTTCCTTTATCTATAAAAGAACCTTTTATATCAGACCGTACAATATAGTTTCCTTCATTGATAAGAACAGTCTGCCCAGATGCAGCGGCATTCTCAAATGCAGCAGTATCATCTGCAACCCCGTCTCCTTTGGCCCCAAAATCTTTGATCGTGAGAATGTCTGAGAAGCGGTCGGAAATACTGCGCGGCGTAGTGGTACCGTCCGCAACAACCATCGTTGCCCCGGTCGTATTGCCCGCAAAGATAAGCCCGGCGAGAATCTGATCCCGCGCATGAAAGATAGACTCTAGAAGCTGTTCTGGCGTCATACCGCTCGTTACGCCGACTTTGATACAGCGCGTTAGCGTATCACTGATCTGCTGGATCATTTGAACCTGCCGATCAAGTTCATCTTCCAAAGATTCTGTAGCAACTTCTGCTGTATGCGAAAGGTCAAGCTCTTGCGTCTCGGGAATATTTGAAATAACGGCAAGTGTAGCTCCAACAGGCACACGCCCCTGTGTCAGCTTCACAACGCCACCATTTCCGGAACTGTTGATCGTCACACTGTAGTCTGTCCCTATACTCAATGTGTGCTCTTTCCTGCCCTCATGTTCGACAGACCAGACCAGAAGAACATCGGACTGTTCATATATCGGGAATGGAACCCCATATTCCATAACACCAGCAGTGATCGTATATTTTTTGACCGTCTGTTTTCTCGTAATCATGGCTGTCTCGGAAATGGCAATGAATGAAGAAGTGAAGGGGGCATGAGCCCCCTGCACTTATCGGGCAAGGTAAGACAGGAACACGTCGACCTTTCCGGTTGCCGCGCCGTCAGTCGTCAGTTTGATCTTGGCGTACCGCTGCATATCCGGAAGCACCAGCTTTCCGATGATGTCGCCGTCAGCAAAAGCGGTTGCAGCACTAGCCCCCCCGCTCACGCTCATTTCGGGGGCCCCGGGGATGTCGGCAAAAGAGCCGTCTTCAGTATCCGCCCCCTGAATCGTCACGGTGAGCTTTTTCGTGGATGGGATGCTCACAGCACCTTTCGCGGCGATGGTCACGGCAAGCGCCCCGTGATGCTGGCCTACGGCCAGAGGCGTGTCGCACACCGTGCTTGTGGCTGAGGGAATGGTCACGTCTTTGCCGAAATACTGGTCATGCCAGCGGTTCTCTGAACCGAATTCAAAAGCCATATGCTTTCTCCTTATGCGACTGCGGTTTCAGTGCCGTCAGGCAGGTTGTAGGAACCGATGATTTTGATGCCGTTGATGGCCCCAATGATGGTCTGGATTTCCTTGTCACCATTGACATACATGATATCGGCCTGTTTGATTGCGCTGAATGTCTTCTGCACGATCTTGTGGTGCCCGAAGATGTATGTATTCGTCGCCGTTCCACGTACGGAAGCAATGGCATCTTCGATCTGGCTCAACGTTGGCAGGTTTGCGGAATCAACATTGACAATAGCGTGAACGGCACGAGCCGGATTGAGCAACTGCCAACCGAAACGCCCGCGGTACTCAACGCCGTAGCCGGATACTCCGGGCTGACTGCGCAAATGGTAAAGAGCGCCACCATTGAGCGGTTCAGGATCGAGCAAACGTCCTTGATTGAATTGCGTAGGGTCATAAATGCCGATGTTGTTTTCCTGATCGAAACGAACAATCAGGATGGTATAGGCATTTGCCGTTGCTCCGCATTTGGTGATCAACTTGTTCTTGAGCGCCGCCTTACGCCAGTAGTCACGCCAGATCGCCAGCTCCGTATCCATGCCCGCCTGTTTGTAAAAGGCATTTTCACGGCGGGCGAAATAATTTGCGGCCCCCCCGAATTGCGCAGCCTTATCCTTGCTGACTTCCACCTCTCCGCCGAGCAGATTGACGTAGGTTTGCCGGAGCTGCGTTTCCGCTTTCATGGACGGAAGAGGAGCGCCCAAGTCCGTGAAGCTTGCGCCTTGGATCGAGTCCAAAATTTCTTCAACGTTCCAGAGGCCGTGTGTCGCCGGAATCCATTTCAGCATCTTGAGAATAGGAGCTTCTTCGGTGAGGAAGTCCACCAGCTCCGGGCGCTTCTTTGCCTTGTCGAGTGCGATTTCATGAAGTGTTTGTGCCACTGCCATAACTTACCCCTTGAACATGTCCTTGTATGTGTCTTTCGCGCTTTCAGCCGTATCGGAGGCCGGAGCCCCGCTTCCTCCGGAAAGCGTATCCTCGGAAAGCAGCTTTCCGATTTCATAGAACGCCCGGACGAAAACCGGATCGTTCGCCATGCCGTGCCCGGATACGGTGCCGGACAATTCCCCGCCCATGCGCCTATCCAGCGCCGTGAACGCTTTCAGGGCCGCACCACGGTTTTCATCGAACCGATTTCCCCACGTTTCGCGTAATGCGCTGGTGCCGTCTTCGATGAGCTTGTCCCTGATTTCCTTGTCCGCGCCGAGTTGCCAGTCGAGCAACGCCTGAGCTTGCCCCGGCGTGATGCCCTGTTTGACGCAGAAGTCACGGAAACCAGACTCAACGCCCTCGTCGACTTTCCCCTTGAAGCTTTCCGGATACTTGAGCTCGATGTCTTCGGCTTTTTCAGCGGGCTTGTAGCCAAGGCCGCGCTCAAGCGCCTTCATTGCGTCATCGGCGCTTTCGACGTCTTTCAGCTTGTCAGCCCATCCTTCCGGCAAGCTGGATCGCCAATCGGATTGCGCAGTTTCCTGCGTATTGGCAGGAGTACTGACCGGATCTTCCGAAGCAGCGCCGCCATTGCCGCCGCAGGCAGCCAGCAGACCAGCTGCACCAACAGCACCGGTGACCTTCAGGAAATCACGACGGGAATTGCCTTGCTCATTGTTGTTCTCCTCCTAATAAATCAAAAAACATCGAGCGGGCCTTTCTGCACAAGGCTCGTTGTATACAAATATGATAGCAAAAGGGATGGGAAAAAGAAAGATGTAAATTGAAGTGATACGGACAAAAAACGAACAAATATTGCTCTCGTGATTTGCAACGATTTGACGGCATTGCCGAAATGAATAAACTTGGAGCGAAAAAATATGCAATCTGCATAATTGGATAGATTGCATAGAAACGGGCCGAGAGAGTGTGGCAGAACCTCTAAAATTGCAATGGTTTTGTAACTTTTTGCGAAATTGACGGTATAATGTTGTATACAACATGTGAAAAAAGTGACAATATCGCTGTTTTATAAACTGATATATCAATTGCGCAAAAAACGTTCGCAGTGGGATACAACTGATATATCACTTCAAAAGAGGACGAGCAAAAAGAGCGCCGCCCGGCTGGGCAGCGCTCTGAAAACTGTAAAAATCTTTTGGGAGATCTGGGATCTCACGCAGGAGAGGGCTCCTGTGCCTGCCGGAGATCGACACTTACTGTGCGTTCCGTTTGGCGTAAAAGGCCCGCCGTGCCTTGAAATAGCACTGGGGGCACATGCTGACGTACTGCACATCGTTTTCCAGA
>OGOV01003016.1_pt1 | contig 11783 bp, 4 predicted proteins | sample 1552711 | NCBI WGS metagenome assembly OGOV01 (sample SAMEA2580216, study PRJEB22360) | human gut metagenome | biome: human gut; feature: human-associated habitat; material: faeces | place: Denmark | collected 2008/2010 | reverse complement strand
AGGAAATGACATCACTGCCGACGGAAATAAAAGCAGCAACGGTATCTATAGTACCTCTATTCTGACAGATAAGAATAAATATCTTTCTTCGGGGGGTTAGGTTTTTTATTCATTGTGACTCCTTCTTGGCAGAATCGGGTAAAGGGACTTGAGAAGCGCGCAGATGGCTTTCTCGCTCGTTCTGCCATATTTCGCGGACATCCTGCCGCCGTCCGCTGTTTTCCGGCATACCGTCAGGCTGCTGCCGGTTTTTTATATTCTCCACGGTACTGCCGGGGTATATGTCGGAGTATTCCGTGATGGTTTCTCCGCTGAGCAGCAACATCGTGGGGTCGCTGAAGCTATAGGGGTTGCCCCGCGAACCGTAGTCGTTCTCTGCCGTGACACTCGGAAGAGAGTACTTGACGCCGACATACCGGGCAATCGTACAACCCACTGCCGATGTCATGATGCCGAGAGTGCCTGCGATAACCGCAGCCACTACGGTGACGACGAGCGGTCTTGCAAGTTTGCATGTATTATTTTTATTTTTTACTCCTAATTTGCAATAGCAACTTCCGATCGCTTAACGATTGAAAGACGTACCGAGCGTCTTGTGATACCATTATAATGCATATTCCGACTCTTGCCACTGTCACAAGGGACAGTTGTTTCGCTGAAACAAAAAATTCTCCGGAGGAAAGTCATCATTTTGCATCCCGCAGCGTCGTCACGACCGGCTTGTTCTCTGCAGCCGTGGTGATCGGATCTTCCTTGTTGTTGAATCCGCATGCTCAGACACGTCCATTGTTCTGAACGTATTCGCGACGCCTCGATCATCGGCTTTATGCGTCTGCGCTGCGGGCAGGATGCCGTTGTGCAGAGTTCATAAGTCCTGCCGGTTCGGAATCGTCTTCCGATATTTCGCCGTGCCGTTTCATCCGTCTCACCTTGGGGACAGAAGGTGCGGACAGCTAATTATGTCATGTTGACAGAATGTTGCTCTGACAACTCACGCTCTGCTCCTGCCGTAAAGCTGCGTATTTCTCCTTCTGCTGCCTATAGCGGCTGTAAATGTTTTTGCATGCCGTGTGCTGCCAACCATCGGCGCCGGGAATAATCGGTATACCCACACCGAAACTGTTGACATAAAAGGTATACTATGTTAATATATGCTTGATGACGGATTCTTTCGGTTGGATTGCCCGAAAGAACATCAGTATTAATCACAAGGAGGTACACTAATGAAGAGAAGAGTTTTGGCACTATTGCTGACTCTCGTTATGCTCGTCAGCTGTTTTCCGATGAATTTGATCGCGAAAACAAGCAGCAGCATAGCAGGCACAGCCGACGGGCCTCTTTCCCTCACGGCACGCGAAGGTAAAAGCGGCTTTGCGACCGGACGTGAAGGCAGGGGTTCGACTGCGAACACACATCATGGAAAGCTGAATACCGACAGGTTCGAGCTTTCAAGCACCCCCTTCTCCGAAAACGATGCCGCCGCATCGTTGAGATCCGGCGACGAGGTGACGTTCATAGTTGTTTTGAAGTCCGCCTCATTGCTTGGAAACTACTCTGTAAGGGAAATTTCCGAAAGAACAGAGGCAGTCAAGTCTCAGGAGTCGAAACAAATCAAGGCGATTGATTCTGCGAAAAAGCAGGCAGCTGAGGCTCTCGGCAAATCAAAGCACGAGTTTGGTTTTGATTATACGGTTGCAATGACAGGCTTTTCCGTCACGACCGCATACGGCAACAGGAAAAAGCTTGAGGCACTCAACGGTGTTGAAAGCGTTTATGTTGCACCGACTTTTGCTTTGCCGGAAACGGATTATTATCTTGCACCGCTTACAAACAACTCTTCAACGATGATCGGTTCGGACATACTCAACAGTTCCGGCTACGGCGGAAAGGGCATGAGAATAGCGATTCTTGACACGGGAATCCTTGTTACACACCCGAATTTCGCCGCATTGCCCGATGACAAGCTTGATGACCCTATCACAAGACAGAGCGTCGATGATATTTGGTATACGCTTAATGCGGGCAAAAGCACCCCGAAGCTTAATCGCTCGTATTACAACACGAAGCTTCCGTTCATCTTCAATTATGCCACAGCTGATTTTGACGTATCGAACACATATGCAGGTTCGGATCACGGAACGCATGTTGCAGGTATTGCTGCGGCAAACAAGATTGAAGGAAGTAAGGCTGTCGGTGTTGCTCCGGACGCACAGCTTGTCGTTATGCAGGTTTTCCAGTCCGGCGGCGGTGCAGGTTGGGCAACAATACTTGCCGCAATGGAAGACTGCGTAAGGCTTGAAGTCGATACCGTAAACCTTTCACTCGGTGCTGCAGCAGGCTTTACCGATGTTCCCACCATGATGGAAACGATGAACAAATTCCTCGAATCCGACATTCAGATTGTTATCGCTGCCGGCAACGATACAAACAATGCATACGGCAACAGGTGGGGCATGAACATGTCTCTTCTTCCGAACCCCGATACCGGTCTCGTCGGTACTCCGTCAACGTACAGTGCTGCCATCTCCGTTGCTTCCGTTGATAACGACGGTTACGAACAGCTGTACATCACTGTCGGCGGGGCGGATTTCGGCTATCAGGATACAGCAGCAACCTCTGCAACAAGCTTCATTGCAAATTTCAGAAACCGTGAACTTGAATATGTTATGGTTCCCGGTTACGGCACTGAGGCAGATTATGCAGGCATTGACGTAAACGGTAAGGTCGCCGTTGTTTCACGAGGAGGCAATTCTTTCCCTGAAAAGCAGAGCATAGCTCAGGCTAACGGTGCAATTGCATGTGTCGTTTACAACAACACCATGGGCATTGTAAACATGCAGATAAATGACGGTGCGGGCAATATCCCTGCTGTCAGCGTAACGAAAGCGGCAGGTCAGGCTTTGCTTACCCAAGCAGAATCAGGCAATGCCGTGTTCAGAGTTTGCAATGCGGACACACAGCTTTTCCATATCGACAGAACGATAAGCAGCTTCTCTTCCTGGGGAGTAACCCCGGATTTGAAGCTTAAGCCTGAAATTTCAGGCGTCGGCGGAAGCATTTATTCGACGGTCGATCCTGCAATATCGGGTTCTTATTACGGAAACATGAGCGGAACGTCGATGGCATCACCGCAGATTGCAGGTGCAATGGCTGTTCTTATCCAGTATTTGGATGAAAACTATCCTGAACTTTCCGGGGCTGAACAAAGGCGAGTTGCTGCGGCTCTGCTTATGAGCACCGCAAATCCACTGTTTGCAACCGACACACTTGAGTATTCACCTCGTGCACAGGGCAGCGGCCTTGCCGATTTGGTTAAGGCAACCACAACAAAGGCATACCTTACCGGCACTTCTGCTTCAGAGGGAAGACCGAAGGCTGAAATAGGAGATAATGACAGTAAAGACGGCATTTTCAATTTCAGTTTCGAAATCAACAACCTCACGGACGAAGTTTTGACCTATACGCTTGACAGTTCTCTTCTGACTGAAAGCATTTACGGAGACAGGTTTATTGCCGCTGCACCTTACGGTCTTACGACCCGTGTAACGTTTGAAGGAGGAAATACCGTTAACGTTCCGGCAAACGGCAGGGTAACAGTTAATGCGGAAATCAGTTTGACTGATGCCGACAAAGAATACATGAACAGATTCCCCAACGGAATATTCGTTGAAGGCTTTGTCTATGCCGTTCCTGTTTCAGGTTCGGAAGCCGAACAACCCGTTTCGCTGGTAATGCCCATTGTCGGTTTCTACGGCGATTGGTCCGCGGCGGACATTTTCGACAGCGAAAAAGAATCGGAATACAGTCTCTATCCCGTCAGGATATTCACCAACAACGCACAGCTCGGCACAAACCCGTACATCAGAACCGGCAGAGCAGGAGATGCATATAATGCATTTTCCTACAGCAATCCCCTCGCTGAAATTGATTACGGTATGTTAAGAAATGCGCGCACTCTCCGGATCACCGTGACCGACAGGAATACGGGCGATGTTTACTTTGACATCAGCGGAGAATACCAGACAAAGAGCTACTATAACGCTGCTTACGGACAGATTATTCCCGGCTATCTGCTTGCAGGAGAAGGTGACGTTTGGGACGGGAAAGACTTGGACGGCAACGAGCTTCCCGACGGAACTGTTGTAACATACAAAATGGAAGCCTATCTCGATGACGGCGACGATTTTGTTGACGACAGCATCGTATTTGATGTGACTCTCGACTCCGCCGCACCGCAAATACTGAATGGCGCGGATCTGCAGTCCGCAGTTTCTTTCGACGAAGAAAACGGACGTACCTATCTTAACCTTGAGCTGCTTGAAAATCGCTACATTGCGGCAGTTCTTTTTGAAAGCAGCAACGGCACGATCATGGGCAAGTTCGAGGTTGAAAACACTCCGGGAGAAGTTTTCAGCGGAAGGTTTGACATTACCGGCTTCGGCAATGAATTTACCGTTGTTGTTGCTGATTACGCCTGCAACGAAACTGTTATCGATGCATTCCTTAACCTCGGCGATCATACCGGCGGCGACACAGGTCCCGCTGCGTTGGACAGCAGCCGCATTTACGGATGTGAGACTTACGATGCGGCAGCGGTTGAAGGCGGTTGGTTCAGTGCGAATAAAACTGACCTCTCCGATGCGAGAAACGAAACATTCGATTCTGCGAACAGATATTATTCAGCCGAATATGTTAACGGCTATCTTATCGCGCAGAATGCGGGGACCGGGTCACTGGAGCTGGTGACTCCGTCGGGAACCTATTGGAAAACAAAGACTCTTGTTGCTCAAAGCGGCAAAGTCGGCGAAAACGGCGTATGGGTTCTTTACGATATGGCAATGGACTACTCCGATACAAGAACAGCTCTGCTTGATCCGTGGGATTCCGCTTCCGGAACCGACTTCCTTCTTGCCGTCGGTTGGGCATACAAGGGAGATAACAATAACGATGGAAAGGACGATGGTTACAATGCATTGTACAAGATTTGGACTTCCAAGTGGAACAACCAAGTCTTTGTTGACGAGATTGGGCCGATCACGGGCGAAAACGGTTCATCGGAGATTCTCTGTCTCGGAATAACGACCGAAGGCAGCATCTACGGTATCGGTACAAACGGCTGTCTGTATGCATTGGAACTCAACACAGCCGGCAACGGTGCGGAAACCGTACTCATTGGGGAAACAGATTTTGTAAATTATCCGGGTTTTGGCGGAGCAAACGTTATTCAGTCAATGGGCTACGACCACAACACGGATACAATGTACTGGTTTGCACACAGTCAGGTTCCTCAGGGTGCCGTATATGTAAATATTAACGTAACGTATACCGTCAACCTCGAAACTGCTGCATGCACCGAAGTCGGAACCTATGGCCCCGGCGGTCAAACATGTTTGTTCATTCCCAACAGCATTGAATCCGATCTCTTCCAAATGGGAATCAATGCGACCGGGTTCTCGCTTGAGCCGTATTCCACAACAATGGTTCAAAATCAGACTCGTCAGATTAAAGTCGCGTGGCAGCCGTGGAATGCGCAAGCAAACGGCGTCATGTGGTCAACATCAAATGAGAACATTGCCGTTGTTGATGCCAATGGCTTTGTAACGGCAGTTTCGGAAGGAGACGCAGTTATCACCGCCACGGGTCAGGTATGGGATCCCTATCATTGGGATAATGAAACCGGCACAACGGTACCCGCTTGGGTGGATTACAGTTCGGAGTGCAAGATCAAAGTCGTGAAAGCGGAGGATGCCCTCTACGGCTTTGTTGTTGAAGATTTTTCAAACATCGGCAACCGATTCACATGGTTCACATATGCTGACAAAACACCCACTGCAATAACATCACTCGGAAAACCCATGGTAACATATTACGATCCGACATCCGGAGAAAATGTCACTGCCAATGCGCTCTGGCAGGGCGGTGCATATTACAACGGATATGTTTACACTGTAATGGTGCAGGCACGTACCGCTCCGGACGGAACTTTCGGCGGTGCTTCGGTGCTTTATCGCAGTCCTGTTACAAAGGGTGCGGTTCCCGCTGAAACTGTGATCGGCGAACCGGAAGAAATCGGATACACCATCGGTATTGAAGTTGGAAACATCGGCTTTGATTACAACACCGGTCGTATGTACGGCGTTGATCTTACAAACGGCGGTTTGTGCATTGTGGATCTTGAAACGGGGTCGATTGACCCGCTCGGAACTTTCTCCGGCGATATTGGCGGACCCTGCACCATCGAACCTTCCCCCGGGGATTTGGGCGCCCCCGCCATTGCAACGGCAATGTGCGTCACGGCAGAAGGAATGATCGTCATTGCAGACATGAGTTCAACTCTTTACTCTGTTGATGCCGATACTTTGTCAACAACCCGTCTCGGCAGTGCTTCGGGTGACAGCTGGTTCTATGCAGGCATGACTTATGACTACAACACCGGCAACATCTATTGGAACCCGTGCATGAACAAGGGACTTTCACCCCTCTACCTTGTCACACTCGGTCCGGACGAATGGGAACCCGAAAGGACGACCGCAACCATTATTGACATGGGCGATGTGTCAACAAAGGCCGGTGTAGAGCAAACGGTTATTTTCACCATTCCCGACAATGAACCTGAAACGCAGATCATCCCCGTTGAAAGCATTACGATAACCAACGGTGAGTCGGCTGTAGGTCTTGCCGGAGGGACGCTCCAACTCAACGTTGTGACGGAACCTCTCAGACCTACCAACCAGGTTAAAACATGGGTATCTTCCGACGAAGAAGTTGTCGTTGTCGATAGATTCGGCAAACTGACATTTATGGGCATTGGTACGGCAACCGTTACGGTTACGACGAGAAACAAAAACGATGACACATTGTACACTGACTCCATAGAGATTACGGTTCTTGAAGCAGCCGGCGAATTTAAGGCCTTCCTTAACCTCGACCAGGGAGGAACAAGCTACTATGATTTCTGGATTCACGGCAATGATTATGACCTTAGGCACATGCTTGTTGACAAGAGCATGATAAGCGTCTACTCGCTGCGTTCGGGCGTTTACTATGACGGTTACTACTATGCCTTCAATGATAAGGGAGCTTTCCTCAGAATTGATGAAAACGACCTCTCGGCTTACACGACAATAGGTACGGCGAACATTGATACTTACAATGATCAGATTACCGCACTTGCAATGGATTATGCATCAGGTACATTGTACGGCCTTACGCTTCACCATACCTACGAGTACAGCACCGATCAGGCAGTTCAGTGCCCTGCGTCGCTTGTGACGGTTGACCTGAATACCGGCAGTGTAAACGTTATTGCACAGCTCGATTTTAACAGACCTGTATATGCTCTTGCATGTGATGCGCAGGGACAGCTCTATGCAGCAGGATCTCCTTCAAACGACTCTTCACAGACCGTTATATATACGGTGGATAAGGTGACGGGCGAGTATGAGGAGTTCATGACGATTGCAGGCGCCGGTGTCTTCACGGGCAACAACTACTACGGCAACATGCAGTACAATTCTCAGATGGCGTATGACTATGGTACGAACAGACTGTATCTCAATGCAACATACAGCACACAGGGGCTTAAGTATGCAAGCGGCGTTGTAATGATTCAGCTTGGCGAGGAACCGTATTCGGTAAATCTCGGAGGAATCAGCCTCTACACACGCGAAGGTTCATCCATTAAGTACGGTGAAGCATTCTTAGGACTTATGGCCTTCATTCCGGATGAGAGTGAGTTGCCGCAGAGCACCGTTAACGGCATATTGCTTAACAAGACTTCTGCTCGCACTTATGTAGGCGGAACTGCACAGCTTGAAGCGAGGATACGTCCTTCAAACGCGGCAGATACGAGCGTAACTTGGACGTCGGCTGATGAAAGTATTGCAGTCGTTGACGAAAACGGTCTTGTAACCGGTGCTGCAGTCGGCAGCACTGTAATAACGGTCACAAGCAACCAAACAGGTGTATCTGCACAATGCACGGTTGAAATAGTTGAACAGCCCGGGGCTTCCTCCGTTGCATACACTGTTTCGGCAAACAGAGATGCTTTGATCGCATTCAATCCCGCTCTGCCTGCGCAGACGGCGATAACCATCGCTGAATTCAGCGGCGGTTCGATGATTAAGGGTCTTGCATACGGCGATAACTTCCTGTTCTATGTCGTTGAAAGCGGAGCTTCTTATCAACTCTACCGATACGACATACTGACCCGCCAAAGCGTGAGCTTAGGCGGTCTCGAAGCATGGACGGGCATCAACGATATTGCATACGATCCGGATAACGAACTTCTTTATGCAGTCGGCGGATTCTACATGTTCCAATACAATACTGCAACTTTGCAGGCGGGCGGAACAAATTACATGTCCGGTTACATTATGGATTCCGATTACTGCACAATGGTCGGTGTTGCAGTGAAGGACGGTGCTGTTTACGCAATGGGCAATGATTGGGCAACCTCTGTTCCCAAGCTTATTAGGTACTCCGACAAGTATCTTACAGACAGGACAGTCGTTATGTCGGGCGTTGGCGTTAATGTCTATGCGGGTGCAACCGAAATGGCTTATGATGCAACAACCGATCTCTTCTACATAACGGATGCTTCAAACAACATCTACTCAATGACGGACACCGGAGAGACTCATTTTGTGGACATTCTCGGCAGCGGTATCGACATCAACGGCCTTGCTATTAACTCAACTCCGAGTTATTCTGTAAGGTACACCGATGGTGTGGATGGCGAAGTTATCTTTGCAGATCAGCAGTACTTTGCTCAGGAGGGTTCGCATACTCCGAACTTCAACGGAACTCCCATGCGTGCAGGCTATTCATTTGCGGGGTGGGCACCCGAGGTTGCGGAATTTGTTACCGAAAACGTTGTATATACAGCAACGTGGACGATTAACGACTATACCATCACCTTCGACGCACGCGGCGGCGAAGTCAGTCCTGCGGAAATCACAGTAACTTACGGTCAACCCGTTGGTACATTGCCTGTTCCCACCCGTGAAGGATTTGACTTCGTAGGTTGGTTTGATGAGAACGGCACAAGGTATACTGATGAAACTGTTTATCTTGTTGACGGCAATATCACACTGAACGCACGCTGGTCCATGACTGCTTACACAGTGACTTTCGTTGACAGCCTCAACAACAATGCGGTTATCGGCACACTGACTGTGGGCAGGGGAGATGTTATCGATTCGGGCGAATTCCCCGTTGCACCTGAACATCAGGGTTATGTCTTCTGCGGATGGGATTACGACGGAGAACCCGTTATGAACGATATGACAGTTTCTACCGTCTACCATTTGCTCGGAGATGTCGATATGGACGGCTGCATCAGTGGCATTGATGCTCTTATGGCACTTCGTAAAGCGATGGGCATTATTGAACTCACTGAGAATCAGTGCCGCCTTGCCGATGTCGATTTCAACGGTGAGGTAACGGTGAATGATGCTGTCAGGATACTGCGTCACACACTCGGCATTGAACTGCTCGGATAAGCTGTGATGCAAATTAAAAAACAGCGTTCCGCAAACGGCAGCATCGGATAAGAAAACATTGCGGAAGTCAGTAGGCTCAATGTCTTTAACGGTGCGAGCACGGTGCGGAATCGAAACAATCAAATACTGACAAGCTCAAAGGAGCTGCTGCAAAATCAAGTGATGTTTGCAGCAGCTCCGTTTTTCGAAAGACGGCATCGGAAGAACCAATGCTTCGAACGGTTCAATCGAGGTCGCCCCGGAGATTCAAATCAATGCTGAGTACGTCTTCTTCCTGAGAGGAAGTGCATTGGCAGAAAATGAAGCTTGCTCCTAAACCATGAACAGTCTCTTTATTCACCACGCAGATGCGGAACACTGACGAAGTCTGCTCCGTCCGGCGTGAGAAGGTCGCAGCTTGAGTCTGCGACAATACGAAACCGATTCATTGTACGTCCTCCTAATAACAAGAAGCATTTCACCCGATTTTGCAAATCGACACAGGTATTTTATCAGGTTTTTATTATTCCGTCAACAGCTTTCGAAAAACCTGTAAAAAGCTTATATAAAACAGTTGAAAGTTTAACGAAAAACATGTATAATATTTGCATGGAAAAGGAAGTGAACAGCATGATAGAGAATATTGAGGGTTTCCGCTTGCCGCGTTATGAGCAGATCCCGAACGTCGGGCTTTATCTGGAGCAGGTGGTGCGCTATGTCAACGCTCACCTTGCGCCGTTGGGGGAATCGGAGTTGACAAGCTCCATGGTGAGCAATTATGTGAAACAGGGTCTGATCCCATCCCCGATAAAGAAGGCATACACAGCGGAACACCTCGCACGACTCCTGTTCATTGCCGTAGTCAAGCCCGTTGTCCAGCTTGAAGGGCTTCGATTGATGTTCGGCATACAGGAGGATAACTATCCCCTTCAGACCGCCTATGACTATTTCTGTGATGAATTTGAGAATATGCTCGGTGCAGCGTTCGGTATAGCCCCGGCGAGAGATGGAATCGGTAAGACGCAGTCCGATGCAAAGGATCTTCTGCGCAACACGATCCTGGCCACCGTCAACAAGGTTTATCTGGATCGATACCTGGAGGATTATCAAAAGCGGCGGGAAAAGGAGCTTCACAGATAGGAAAAGGAATCGGTGCAGGGCATTGTATTCATACGGTCACCTGACACATGCAAGAGGTTACTGCTTGTTATACGAGTTTATTTGCTTGTAACCGAATGTTCATAAGCACTTCGCATGGCAGGAGAAAAGCATTGCACAAGCAAGCTCCCAATCTTTATTCAATCTTAATACGCTGCAAATGTCCCTTATCCAACCTTTAAGTCTCCGACCGTATAATATAACGATAACAGAAATAAGGAGATGCCTTTATGCCGGAAGAGAACATTCGTCGAAAACGTCGTCTTTCGTCTTTTCAAATTATCATACTTGGCTTTGCCGGGGTCATTCTGCTCGGAGCGTTGCTGCTGATGCTGCCGATCTCCACAACAGCCGGGTGTGTAACGCCATTCAATGAAACGCTGTTTACCGCGACATCTGCCGTGTGTGTGACGGGGCTTGTGGTGCAGGATACAGGCAGCTACTGGTCAACCTTTGGGCAAGCGGTCATTCTGACGCTGATCCAGATCGGAGGACTTGGCGTTGTGACTGTCGCAGCGTCGTTTGCACTGTTGTCCGGGCGAAAAATCTCTCTGATGCAGCGCAGTACCATGAAGGATGCAATCTCAGCACCAAAGGTAGGCGGGATCGTCCGTCTTACACGCTTTATCTTGCGAGGGACGTTTCTGATTGAACTGCTGGGGGCGCTTGCCATGCTGCCGGCGTTCTGCCGGGACTATGGATGGCGCGGCGTCTGGATGGCGGTGTTTCATTCCATATCTGCTTTTTGCAACGCCGGGTTTGACATTCTTGGGACAGAAAGCAACCGCTATCCATCTCTTACCGGCTACGCGGACAGCCCGGTAATCAATATCACGATTATGCTGCTGATCGTGATTGGCGGCATTGGATTTCTGACGTGGGATGACATCTTTGAAAACAAGTGGCGGTTTCATCGCTACCGAATGCAGAGCAAGGTGATTCTCGTCACGACAGGTCTTTTGATTTTTCTGCCTGCTGTGTTTTTCTTCTTTTCAGACTTTTCCGCGCTTCCCGCCGGAAACCGGCTGCTGGCATCCTTTTTTCAGTCCGTCACGCCGAGGACAGCGGGCTTCAACACGGTAAATCTATCCGCGATGTCCGGTGCGTCGCAGGGCGTGATGATCCTTTTGATGCTCATCGGCG
>OGOV01003007.1_pt1 | contig 11822 bp, 10 predicted proteins | sample 1552711 | NCBI WGS metagenome assembly OGOV01 (sample SAMEA2580216, study PRJEB22360) | human gut metagenome | biome: human gut; feature: human-associated habitat; material: faeces | place: Denmark | collected 2008/2010 | reverse complement strand
GATGGGCTGGGTGAAGTTCTTGACGTACTGGATAAACGATAATATATCGCCGACCATTATAGTTCCGTTTGCCGCCAGTAAACCTCCGACAACAGCAACGGCAACGTATCCCAGATTTCCCACAAAGGTCATAACAGGCATCATAACACCGGAGAAAAACTGTGACTTCCACGCAGACTTATATAAAATATCATTTGCCTCGTTAAAATCTTCGATAACACGTTCCTCACGGTTGAACGCCTTGACGATATTGTGACCGCCGTAGATTTCCTCGACCTGTCCGTTTATGTGACCGAGATACTCCTGCTGCGACTTGAAATACTTCTGAGAAATCTTTACAACGAAAAGCACAAGCACCATCGAAACAGGAAGAATAAGAACGGCGATAAGCGTCATAAGAGGGCTTATCGACAGCATCATTACCATTACGCCTATGATAGTGGTAACCGAGGTGACAAGCTGTGTAATGCTCTGATTCAGATTCTGTGCCAGAGTATCCACATCGTTTGTTACTCTTGACAGTGCCTCGCCGTGTGTACTTTTGTCAAAATAGTTCATCGGCATACGGTTTATCTTTGCGATAAGCTCCTTACGGAGTCTGTAGCTGACCTTCTGTGAAACGCCCGTCATCAGCCAACCCTGTATAAACGAACAGATACTGCTGATAAGATAAAATCCTATAAGCAAAAGAAGTATAGCGCCGAGCGCATCAAAGTTAACGTCGCCCGTACCGTTCACCTTGGCGATAATGCCGTTGAAAATCTCCGTTGTGGCATTACCCATCAGCTTAGGACCGATAATATTGAATACGGTTGATGTAATTGCGAATATCACAACGAAAACAAGCGAAATCTTATATTCGCTCATATACCTTGCCAGTTTTCCGATACTGCCCTTGAAATCCTTTGCCTTTTCTACAGGAGCGCCAGGTCCTCCTCTGTGAGAATTACGCATTTACAGCACCCCCTTTTGCGTTATCTATCGCCGCAAGGTCTTTTTGCGACAATTGTGAGTGTGCTATCTGCCTGTATACCTCACAGCTTTTCATGAGCTCGCTGTGAGTTCCTATGCCTGCTATTCTGCCCTCGTCAAGCACAACTATTTTGTCTGCATTCAATATCGTGCTGATACGCTGTGCAACGATTATTATCGTGCAATCGTGAATATTGTCGGCGAGTGCCTTTCTCAGCTTCACATCTGTCTTGAAATCAAGTGCGGAGAAGCTGTCGTCAAACAGATATATCTTAGGCTTTTTGGCAATTGCACGGGCGATAGACAGACGCTGTTTCTGTCCGCCCGAAACATTCGTACCGCCCTGTGAAACAGGCTCGTTGTATTTTTGCGGCTTGCTGTCGATAAATTCGGACGATTGCGAAATCTCTGCGGCAAGTCGGATAGTTTCATCATCGGCATTTTCCGCACCGAATCTTATATTGCTGTCTATCGTTCCCGAGAACAGTACGCCTTTCTGCGACACAAGGCCTGTAACGTCATGGAGAGAATGCTGTGTCACATCTCTGATGTCGGTTCCGTCTATAGTAATGCTGCCTTCGGTAACATCAAAGAATCTCGGTATGAGATTTATAAGCGTTGATTTGCCGCTGCCCGTACTGCCGATAACAGCGGTCATTTCACCCGCCTTTGCGGTAAAGCATATATCGGTCAGAACATCTTCCTTTGCATCGGGATAGCGGAACGAAACGTGATCGAAAGTAACATCGCCCCTTAGCGACGCTTTATCGAATGTTGCCGCATCCGGCTTATCAGTGATGCTCTTTTCGGCTGAAATGACTTCGTTTATTCTCTCTGCGGAAACTGCCGCTCTCGGAAGCATTATTGAAATCATTGTCAACATAAGGAATGACATTACAATCTGCATCGTATATGTGATAAACGCCATCATATCTCCGACCTGCAAAGAGCCGTCCGAAATCTGTCCTGCGCCTACCCATATGATAAGAACGGTGACAAGGTTCATTATCATCATCATAAGAGGCATCATAAACGTCATTGTACGGTTTGTGAAAAGCATTGCGGATGTAAGATCCTTATTGGCTTTATCGAAACGTTCTTCTTCATATTTTTCACGGCTGAAGGCACGGATAACAGGCAGACCGGTAAGTATCTCCCTTGCAACAAGGTTCAGCTTATCGACAAGTTTCTGCATCAGCTTGAATTTAGGCATCGCAATTTTCATCAGAATAAGCACCACCATAAGAATAACAATTACGGCAAGTGCGATAATCCACGCCATACCCGTGCCGGTAGTCATTACCATAAATACACCGCCAATGCCAAGAATAGGCGCATATATAACCATTCTGAGCAGCATTACAATAACCATCTGTATCTGCTGTATATCGTTCGTGCTTCTCGTGATAAGGCTGGCAGTGGAAAATCTGTCAATCTCGGCGCTTGAAAAGCTGACAACATTTCTGAACACTCCGGCTCTTAGATCTCTGCCGACCTTCGCCGCTGTTGTCGCCGCAAAGAAACCTACCGTCACGGATACCGCCATCATAAGAAGTGCGATAAGCAGCATTTTTCCGCCGGCTGACAGCAGATAGTTCTGCTGTAATACGTTCATATCAACGCCCAGCGATGAATATTCGTCTTTTACAAAGCGTACTGCGGACTGCTCCGTTATAGTTCCCGGCATTTCAGATATTTTGTCAGACAATGCCGACAGATCGGTATCTCCCATGCCGCCTTTTTCCGCAAGTGCCGTAATAATCGTAAGTGCATTTGCTTTTCTGGAAGAAATACCGAGCATTTCTCCTGCCTGTTCAAAAGAAGTAAAGGGCAGTTTAATCCCCTGCTTTTCGGTCATAGATGACAAATCTTCAAAGGAAAGCTCTTTCATCATCTCAGCCGCCGTCATAGGTATATCGACAGTATTAATGAGCTGTTGTTTTTCATCTTCTGTAAGCTCGTTCAGAAAATAAACGTCATTATCGGCAGACGCAGGAAAGCGATCTTTCTGAGAATCGGCCGCTTTGCCTTTTTTTACAAGAGTATAGCTTTTTGCAAGTATGCTTTTCTGCTCGTCATTCATAAATGTTTCAAGCGCATTATAGCCGTCTACGCTCAGCGCATCAGCCGCCGCATTTTCTATACCGCCGTTCTGTATACCTATATCCACAATATCAGATGTGTATTGCGGTAAAGTAAGGTCGCCCCACGCCTGAATTATAAGCAGTACAATTATCAGCAAAACCTGCGGTATGCTGTTTTTGAGATACCCGAATATTTTGAACAAATACTATGCTCCCTTTCCGTTACTTCAGCTCAGCCGACTTTTCGTAAGCGTCCGCAAAACGCAGAACAAGCTCAATCAGCTTGTCCGTATCCTCTTCACCGAGTATTTTAGCTATATTTTCAAGTCTTACAAAAATCTCGTCGTATTTTGCTTTTGCCGTTGCTTTGCCGTTCTCTGTAAGTCTGATATATGTTACTCTTCTGTCATCCTTAAGAACGACTCTCTCAACATAACCCTTATCCTCCAGCTTGTTGATAGTCTGGGAAAGATTCGGTCTGGTAAAATTAAGATAGCTGTTAAGCTCGCTCAGTCCGAACAGCTCGGTATCGGGTTTTTCCGCAATAATCTGCGTCATTGCCCAGAAAACTCCTGTTTCACTGGCATTAAGCCCTTCCATTATTCTGTACTGTCTTGGTTGTGCGGAAAATTTACCAAGTGCGATTATAAGTCTCATTATTCTGTTGTCCATAATTCTTCTCCTTTATATTTCTCACAGTTCTTCCCATACTACCTGCGAAAATCAATCATTCCTCAATCAGGTAAACTACTTGCTTACCCGATGATAATATGGTATACTTCTTATGTTAACAGATTATAAATTTAATTAACTTCTTTGAACGGAGCAGAAATGAAAATAATTGATACCGAAACAGCAATTATAGGCGGAGGTGCATCGGGGCTTGCCGCCGCCATTGCCGCCTCTCGTTACGGATGCGGCAATGTGACCGTACTCGAAAAAATGCAGAGAGTAGGCAAAAAAATACTTTCAACCGGTAACGGCAGATGCAACCTCACCAACCGCAATATAACCCCTGCTGATTATACCGGCGATACGGAGCTTCTATCATATATCAGCCCCGATATTGACAACGCTGAGGATTTCTTTTCTTCTCTCGGGCTTATCTGCCGTGCGGATGATAACGGCAGAGTATATCCCTACAGCAATGCCGCAACCTCTGTGCTTGACGCTCTCAGATTTGCCGCTGATTCTTCCGGCATCAGAACAGTATGCGACTTTACGGTATCTGAAATAACAAAAACCAAACACGGTTTTATCATAACAAACGGCGAAACACAGGTAAAAGCAAAGCGTGTAATTATTGCCGCAGGAGGAAAAGCGGCTCCGTCGCTCGGCTCAAGCGGCGAAGGCTATGAGCTTTGCAGAAGCTTAGGTCACTCGGTGACAAGGCTCTTTCCTGCCCTTGCGCCTGTAAGAACGGATATTGAACTTGTAAAATCGCTTAAGGGACTTCGTGTGACGGCAGACGCTACGCTTATTTCGGGCGGAAGGGTGATAGACAGGCAATCAGGAGAGGTACAGTTTACCGACGGTGCATTGTCGGGAATATGTATTTTCAATCTGTCAGCAAAAGCGGCAGAATATATAAACAACGGTGAAATTTCACTCGATACTGCCCCAACGCTCAGCAAAGACGAGTTATACGGGCTTATAAAAAGCACAGCCGCAATAAGAGCGTCACTGCCGTGTGAAGAGCTTCTCACGGGAATATATCACAAACGTGTAGGACAGGCAATGCTGAAAAAAGCAGGTATCTCTTTTTCTGTAACCTGCGGCGAAATATCGGATAAGGACATTTCAGTGTTATGTAATCTTGCAAAGGACAGCCGCTACCCCGTAAGAAACGTATCGGACTGGAGCCTTGCACAGATAACCTGCGGCGGTATACCTGCAAGCGAAGTTTCCGACAAGCTGGAATCCCTCAAGGCAAGCGGCTTGTATCTGTGCGGTGAAATACTCAATATCCAGGGCAAATGCGGCGGATATAATCTTGACTGGGCGTGGAAAAGCGGATATACCGCAGGTATGAACGCAAGTCTTTCTTTATCGGAGTAGAAAATGATAAAATACAGCAATATCAAAATGCCGCCGGAGCATACAATAAACGACATAGCGGCATTTATCGGCAAAAAACTCAAGACATCTCAGCCTGACCCGTCAAGGCTGAAAATTATAAAAAAATCCGTTGACGCACGGCACAAGGACGACATACACTTTGTTTATACAGTTGCGTTTGCCAGCGAAAACGAAAACGCAGTGTTAAATAAGAACTCAGGCAACAAGAACATTTCGTCATATAAAGAAATACCGTATTCCTTGCCTCAAAGAGCAAGGTTGTCAAAGCATCCCGTGGTAGTCGGTTTCGGTCCTGCGGGTATGTTTGCGGCGCTCTATCTTGCACAGTGCGGAGTACGTCCAATCGTTCTTGAACGTGGTCTTAATGTTGACAGCCGTAAAGAGAAAGTCAGAACGTTCTGGGAAAAAGGAATACTTGATACAGAATGCAACGTTCAGTTCGGTGAGGGCGGTGCAGGCACTTTTTCAGACGGAAAGCTGAACACGGGAGTCAACAATCCGCTTTCAAAAACGGTATTTGAAGAATTTGTCCGTCACGGCGCACCCGAAGAAATCATGTATGAGGCAAAGCCGCACATTGGAACAGACAAATTGTCCGAAACCGTAAAGAACATAAGAAACGATATTATATCGCTTGGCGGAGAGGTAATATTCGGAGCAAAATTCTGCGGCTATGATACCGAAAACGGCAGAATTAAAGCCATAAGCTATATAAAAAACGATACTGAAATTACCATCGAAACCGACAATGTGATTCTTGCCATAGGTCACAGTGCGAGAGATGTGTTCTATATGCTGAAAAACCGCAACGTTACTATGCAGCCCAAAAACTTCTCCGTAGGAGTAAGAATCGAGCATAAGCAATCCGACCTTGACCGAAGTATGTACGGAGAAATGAGCGGTCACCCGTCACTTCCCGCCGCCGATTATAAGCTGTCGGTTCACGACAAAAACGGCAGAGGCATTTATACATTCTGTATGTGTCCGGGCGGAGTGGTCACTGCATCTTCCTCCGAAGAAAACACGGTAGTCACAAACGGTATGAGTTATTACGCAAGAAACGGAGAAAATGCAAACAGTGCCGTCCTTGTCGGAATAACTCCGGATGATTTTGAAAATGATGATATTACGGCAGGAATAGAATTTCAGAGCAAGATAGAAAAAGCCGCCTTTAAAGCGGCAGGGGCAAATTACAGCGCACCTGTATGCCTTGTAGGCGACTTTCTCAGTAAGCGCACCTCCGAAAAATTCGGCAGCGTAACTCCTTCCTATCCTATAGGCACAACATTTGTGCCGCCCGATGAATACCTGCCCGATTTCGTATGCGACGCTTTAAGATACGCTTTGCCGCAGTTTGCCGAGAAAATCAGCTGTTTCGGCTCTCCTGATGCGGTTATGACAGGCCCTGAAACAAGAAGCTCATCGCCTGTGAGAATAGTAAGAGATGAAACACTTTCATCGGTCAGTGTGAAAGGCTTGTATCCTTGCGGCGAAGGTGCAGGCTATGCCGGCGGCATTGTGACAGCGGCAATGGACGGACTTAAATGTGCAATGGCGGCAGTTGGCAGGAACAGCAGAAGCACCTAACTGCACAGGCTTTCCATTTCCTTTTTGAGCCTTTTTATAATACGCTTTTCAAGACGTGATATATAACTCTGGGAGATCCCGATCATATCGGCGACCTCCTTTTGTGTTTTTTCGGGGCGGTTATTAAGCCCGAAACGAAGTTCCATTATCAGCTTTTCCCTTTCGTCCAGCTTTTCCACCGCCTCAAGAAGCATTCTTTTCTCTGCCTCAGATTCTATATCCACGCTGACAGTATCATCATCCGTTCCGAGAATATCGGATAGGAGCAATTCGTTTCCGTCCCAGTCAACATTAAGAGGTTCATCTATTGAAACCTCCATTTTCTGCGGATTTGTTTTCCTCAGATACATAAGTATTTCGTTTTCTATGCACCTTGAGGCATAAGTAGCGAGCTTTATGTTTTTCTCCACGCTGAATGTGTTCACCGCTTTGATAAGCCCTATAGTACCTATAGAAATAAGATCCTCGATTCCTATACCGGTACTTTCAAATTTCTTTGCGATATAAACTACCAGCCTCAGATTATGTACAATCAACGTTTCCCTTGCGTTTTCAAAGTCCGTGTTCAGCTTTGCAAGAGTTTTTGCTTCCTCTTCCTTTGAAAGCGGAGGAGGTAAGGTTTCCGCACCGTTTATATAATCGCACTCGCATTTTCCGTTTGCCGAATTACGCAGTTTTGAAATAAGATTGCTGACAATTTCAATTATCTTGAGCATTTTACACCTCACACAAGTATTTTCGGATTGAATATTGCTTCATATTCCTGTCTTCCGCCTATCACTATACCGATAAGCGCATTGACAGGATATTTTTCTTCATTCGTTTCATCGTCAATAACAACACTCTCCGCTTTAAACATACAGATAAGTCCACCCTTTCCCACTGTGGAAAACGGCATTATCCTGACACCCTTTATCATCTGCGTGCCTATTTCCGAAATATCGCTGTTATTTTCTATCATTTCGATTGCAGGAGGTGAAACATCGGCGCACATATCACGTCTGCACACTATCACAGGCAATCCGCTGAAACAGTCAACCATTCCGTTTCCGCTGTCTGCAAGTGCCGACAGCCTGCATTCCCTGCCGTTGTTTTTTATGATAACAGTATACTTGCCATCGGTTTTTCCGTTTTTATCGAGTATATATCTTATTATTCTGACAACTCCGTAAGCCGCACAGGTAGACAGGATTATCGTCATCGTATCAATACCGAAATATACAGTGCCGTTTATAAACAGCATCTTCATAGGAGCGGCAAACAGCCACACACAAAGCATAAGCCCCGAAAAGACGAAGCTGACAAGCATCAAAAACAGCACGCTCACCGCATATGCACGAAATCCCGTATAACCGAATGCGACAAAAGCAATCAAAGCACAAAGAAATATCTTAAGTAAAGTAAGAGTCAAAACCATTTCCTGCGGAATGAAAATACTCAGTGATGCCACCGCACCTATGCCTGCCGCAGACAGCTTTCTGTACCATACTGTTTTTCTGTGAGTAAATACTGATACGGCAAGAATCTGAAAATATGTAACATAAAGATTTATCAGAATCAGCACATCAAGATAAATAACCATTTTTATGCCCCTCGTTTATTATAGGACAAACGGAAGTAAAAAAGTGTCGGTTTGTGATACGGACATAAAAAAACAGCCTGAGTTTCCTCAGACTGTTCTGTAATTTATATCACGTTTTTTCTTAGCAGCAGCATTTCGGCATTTTCAAGCGAAATCGGATCGTTTTCATCACCGGAAATAATCCTTGCTATTTCTCTCTTTCTGCCTTCAAAATCCAGCTTTGTAATGCCCGTATAGGTGCGTTTTTCATCGCTGGTCTTTTTTATCAGAAGCTGTGTATCCGCCATTGCCGCAATCTGTGCAAGATGCGTTACGCAAAGTATCTGCCTGTTTTCCGCCGCCTCGTGCAGTTTTAATCCGACCTTGGCGGCGGCTCTGCCGCTTATACCCGTATCAATTTCATCAAAAATCATCGTATGCAGTTTGTCTGTTTCGGCAAGCACGTTCTTGACGGCAAGCATTATTCTTGACAGCTCACCGCCCGAAGCAATCTTGCTCATAGGCTTCAAATCTTCGCCCTTATTGACGGAGATAAGCATTTCCACCTTATCCATTCCGCTGAGAGTGACTTTATCCTGCGATATATCGAACACAAGTCTTATATCCGGCATATCAAGAAACGTAAGCTCCGCAGAAATCCGCTTTGCAAGCTCGTCCGCCGCTTTTTTTCTTCTGCTTGTAAGCTCTGTGGCAAGACGCTTTACTTTTTCTCCTGCTTCTTTTTTCTTTTCGGTAAGTTCTTCTATTATATCGTCGCCATTATCTATTTCATAAAGTTCGTTGCGCCATTTCTCCGAATTTTCAAGTATCTGCGCAAGGTCTGTGCCGTATTTTCTTTGCAGACGCAATATAACGCTGAGCCTTTCTTCAAGAACACCGAGCATTCCTGCGGTATCCTCGTCTTCATCGGGTATTCTCTGCACTATTTCTTCTCTTATATCCTCAAGCTCTACCAACATATCCGATATACGCTCTGCCAGTTTATCAAGCTCCGGGATAGTGTCGCTGAGAGATGAAACGCTGTTTTTGCAATGCTCGAGCATAGAATATGCTCCGTCAGTATCATCGTCTCCCGATATTGCCGTCTGTGCATTATACAGATTCTCGCTTATGTATTCGGCATTGCGAAGTTCCTCAATCTTTTGTTTTACGGTTTCTTCTTCATCTGCGGAAAAATTATACCTGTCAAGCTCCTCAAGACGTTCTCTCAGAAGCTCCGCCCTTTCAAGCGATTCGGTTTTCTTACGGCTGACTTCTTTAATTTTCCTTGATAAAGCCGAAAACTCCTTGAAAGCGGTCGCATATTCCGACAGCAACCCGCTGTTTTTGCCGTAGCTGTCGAGTATCTCACGCTGATTATCCCCGTCCATAAGCAGACGGTTATCGTGCTGTCCGTGAATATCAATAAGTTCAGACGCTATATCACGAAGTATTGCTACTGTTGTTGCTCTGCCGTTTATTCTTGCGGTGCTTTTACCGTCCGCATGAATATCACGCTGCAGCAAAAGCTCGTCATCGACAGCAAAACCGTTATCGCTGAGTTTAGCTTTGACGCTTTCGGGCAAATCGTCAAAAAGGCCGGTCACAACAGCCTTTTCTGTGCCTGCTCTTACAATGTCCTTGCTTCCCCTTCCTCCGAGTATCGCATTTATGCCGCCGATAAGTATACTCTTACCTGCACCCGTTTCACCCGTAAACACATTCAGCTTATCATCAAAGGCTATCGACGCCTTTTCAATCACAGCAAGATTTTCAATAGATAATTCTCTGAGCAAAACGCCGACCTCCTTATCTTAAAGCAGTTCCTTCAGGTGACGTGTCAGCATTCTTGCATCACCCTCCGTTCTTGTCAGTACAAATATCGTATCATCGCCTGCGATAGTTCCGACAACATAGGAAAGATTCATCATATCAAGACCTGCACAAGCGGCGTTTGCAAGACCGCTGTGGCATTTTATTGAAACTATATTCATTGCGTAATCAATATTGACAACCGCTTCCGAAATAATATTATGAAACTTGACCGTGTGTACCTTTTCCGCTTTTGCATAGCAGTTGACTCCGTTTGATGAAACCGTTTTTTCAATATTGAGTTCGTTTATATCACGGGAAACGGTCGCCTGAGTCACATCATAGCCCTTTTGCTTCAACAGATTAAGCAACATTTCCTGCGTTTCCACTTCGTTTGAAGATATGATTCTGAGAATTTCTGCCTGTCTTTTCTTTTTCACAATATCACCCCTTGTAAGATTTTATTTGAGCGGTCTCATCAGCTTGTTGTGTACCGCTTTATAGAAACTGCTGCCGTTTATATCAATAATAGAAAGCTGCTGCTCCGAGCGTCTTATCTTTATTATTTCGCCCTCTTTGAAATCCATATCGTCATTACCGTCAATACTGAGCGAAACGCCGCTGTCTTCGTATGCAGAAAAACGCACCGTTATTTCCGAATCTGCTGAAAATATCATAGGTCTGCCGAAAAGCGAATGAGCGCACAACGGAGTAAATTCAATGCACTGTGCATCAGGGGATATAATAGGCCACCTGCCGATAAAGAATATGCCGTAGAGCCTGCCGGCGTACTGAAGATAATTCCGTCGGCTCTGATTTTTGTCACCTCATATTCTTCTACCGAAACAATAAACTCGGGCAGCTTTGAATAACGGCATTTGCTGAACACAACATCGTTTATGGCGCTGTAATTACCTTTACCCTCATATTCAATATCGAGCATCATTCTTCTGCTCACCGTATATTCGCCTGTTTTAAGACGTTCCAGTGTATCAAGCTCGCCGCTCTCTATAGAAGTCATGAATCCCAGCCTGCCCGTATTTATTCCAAGCAGGAGTTTATTGCAGGCGGCGGCTTTCTGTCCCCACTTGAGAATAGTTCCGTCACCGCCAATAGTCATAAACATATCACAGTCGGTTATAAGGCTGTCTGTTTGAGCGTATACGGCGTTATCCACCTTTATGATATTTTCGTACTGCTTTTCTATCATGGGCAGAAAGCCTATTTCATTCAGCTTAGCGCACGCATCTGCCGCCGCTTTTCTGCTCCGTTCTTTAGCGAGATTGGCACATATCATTACCTTCATGATATTTCACCTGCCTTTGTAAGTTATATGTTATAAACGTCTGAGATATATAAGATACTCGGTATTGCCGTCACCGCCGGTTATGGGCGAGGATATGACCTCTCCACGTTCAAATCCAAGAGTTGAGGCAAACTCCGATATATCATCGCATACTTTTTTATGTACTTTGGAATCTCTTACTATTCCGTGTTTGCTGAGATGGCTTTTTCCTGCTTCAAACTGCGGCTTGATAAGCGCTACGCACTCTCCGCCGTCCTTAAGCAGTGCATAAGCCGACGGAAGAACGAGCTTCAGCGATATAAATGAAACGTCTATGCCGATAAAATCCACCGCCGGCAAAGCACCTACGCAGTTTCTTATATCGGTCTTTTCCATAGAAACTACTCTGGGATCGTTTCTCAGTTTTTCATCAAGCTGATCT